>Ga0116184_10005175_pt1 | contig 10078 bp, 9 predicted proteins | sample AD_JPNNA5_MetaG_FD_89886 | JGI IMG/M metagenome (GOLD analysis project Ga0116184, IMG submission 89886) | Active sludge microbial communities of municipal wastewater-treating anaerobic digesters from Japan - AD_JPNNA5_MetaG | ecosystem: Engineered > Bioreactor > Anaerobic > Digestate | place...
ATGATCAGGCGTGAGTCGCGCCACGACGGGGGCCGCAGTCGGGACGCGGTGGTGGTCGGCAGATCGGTCATGGGCACCGATTGTGGTTGACCTGACCGCATCTCGCCTGTCGAGCGCAGCGCCCTGTGGACAACCCGCCGGAGCACCCACCCTGTGGATGGCACACTGACGACGTGGCCCGCCGTTTCCTCCCCCTGACCGAGGTGTCCGAGATCCTCGACATCTCGGCAGCACAGGCGTACGCGCTCGTGCGCAGCGGTGACCTGCCCGCCATCAAGGTCGGTGGCCGGGGTCAGTGGCGCGTCGAGACCGTCGAGCTCGAGGCCTACATCCAGCGCATGTACGCAGAGACACGCGAGCTCGTCTCGACCCGCTCCGACGTCACCGAGCAGGACGAGCACCGACCCTGATCGCCGGTCAGCGCCGCGACTCCACCAGCACCAACGCCTGGAAGGGCACGGTCGTCATGGCGGTCACGTTGCCCCGACGGCGCGGCACTCCCTCCGGGTGCTCGGCGAGGTCGAGGTGATCAGCCCCCACGGCATCGATCGTGCCGACGAGCACCGATCCCCCGGCCGCGGACCAGCCGAAACCGACATCTGAACCCGGCCCTGCTCCGGGGCCGACGCTGACGCCCGCCCCTGCGCTGGCACCCACTCCGGACAGGCTGATCGCCACCGTCGCCCGATCGCGCGAGAGCGCGCGCAGGGCGTACCCGAGCCCGAACCGGCGCGCGGCCCGGGCCGTCTCGACGCGGGCCCCGAGGGCGCTCACCGTGACCACGGCCGCGGTGGGAACGAGGTGCTCACGACCGGTCGCCGGGTCACGCAGCAGCACCCACCCGTCGCCGAGGTCAGCAATGTCACCCTGCACGTGCAGCCCGGCACCGAGCCCCAGCCGCACCGTCGACCCCACGGCGCCCGCCAGGCGGTCCGCCAACGTGACGAGCGCCCGCTCACGGCGGGTGCGTTCGGCCACCTCGTCGTCGAGTTCGCGCCGTTCCTCCGCCGCCAACTGCCCCTCGAGGTCTGCAAAGAGTCCCTCCCACCTCATGGCGCCACTGTAGGGATGTCCACAGCCGAGCACCCTCCGGTTGCGGGGCGCGCCGTCCCCACTTACCGTCATCCGCATGCAAACATCATCAAACAGCATCAAACCGATGGTCGTCGGGCTGCGGGGCACCCTCGGTCTCGGCGTCGCCCTGGCCCTCGCCGTGATGCTGTGGCGCCTCGTCGAACGCACGGTCGCGGCCGTCGGCGCCGGACGGCCGGCACAGGCTGATGAGCTGCTCGTCGGCCTCACCGCGTCCCTCGCGCTCGCCTGCGTGCTGTGGCTCGCGCTGGGGCTGGTCCTCGGCCTGCTGGCCCAGGTGCCGGGTTCGCTCGGCCGGGTGGCTCTGGCCGTCGCGGAGGTCCTCACCCCCCGCCTCCTGCGACAGGGGGCGGGTTTCGTCCTCGGGGTCGGGGTCGTGGCGGGGCTCGCCCCGGGCACTGCGGTCGCCGAACCACCATCACCGTCGAGCTCGATCTCCCAGGCCTGGAGCACCACTGCTGGGCCGGATGCCGTGTCCCCCTCCCTGCCCGACCCGGGCTTCCACTCCCTTCCGGACCCCTCGTGGGTCCCCGCCGCCCCGACGGTTCGGCCCCAGGCCGATGTGGGGCTCCTCAGCCGCGCACCGGCCGACACGGTCGACACCCGCCCCGATGTCGTGGTCCAGCGCGGAGACACCCTGTGGACCATCGCCGCGCGCCACCTCGGACCCGGTGCGTCGGACGCGGAGATCGCGCAGGCCTGGCCTGCGTGGTTCGACGCGAACCGTGGCGTCATCGGCGACGACCCCGATCTCATCCTCCCCGGCCAGGTCCTGCGCGCGCCCGAGGTGACGGTCCAGTGAGCGCCGCACCCGCCCGAGCCGCAGCGGCCCCTCCCGCCCGCCTGCGCGTGCTCCCCGAGCCACTCGCCCTCGACGAGGCGATGCGCCGATCACGACTGGCGCAGCAGGAGCGCCTCGCCGACGCCGGCTACGTCCAGGGGACTCTCGCGGTCTCCTTCGACACGGCACCTGACGACAGGCTGTTCGGCCCACAGCGCACGGCGCGCGACGACCTCCCCGACCCGGCCTGGTGGGCAGGTCGCATCACCCACGCCCTGATCGAGGTGATGACCGGGCTACGGCCCGCCCCTCAGGTCGTTCGGTGGACCTCCCCCGAGGTCTACGCCGTCGTCGCTCGACGCAGCGCCCTCGCGGCCAGGCGGGCAGCCGACCCCGGCGCTCGCACGAGACGCCAACGCCTCACCGTCGTCAGGGTGCGCGTGTGTGAACCCGTCAACGGGGTCGCCGAGGCCGCCGTGGTCCTCCAGCACGGGTCGAGGGTGCGTGCCGTGGCGCTGCGCCTCGAGGGCCAGGACGGCAAGTGGCGGGTCACCGCCCTCCAGATCGGCTGAGTGGGCCCAGCACCCGGAAGGTGCTCGGCGACGACGTGCCCGTGGCGCCGCGGCTACGACAAGCCCGCGGGCACCTTCGCGTCTGCGTCCGACTGCCCCTGTCGCGTGGGCAGGCTGCCGGTGCTGAACAGGGCGGCGATCGCCAGGACGGCGAGGGCTGCCAGGGCCGCACGAAGCCCCGCGATGCGCGAGTGTGAGTTCTCCTCCATGATCGCCTGCGCGGTGTCGCCGGTGATCCCGGCCTTGCTGAGCGCCGCTTCCAGGTCGGAGTCGGGGATGAACTGGATGCCCCCGGCGAACTCGACCTGCGCCTTCGAGGTGAGCGTTTCCGGGATGGCGGGGTTGTCCTGGATGCCGGTGAAGAACGACGTCGTCAGCGCCGACACGAGGATGGCCCCCGCGAGGGCCGTGCCCACCGACGCACCGAGGTTGGTGAAGGTGTTCTGCAGGCCCCCCACCTCGGGGCTCTGCTCGTCGGGCACCGACGACACGGTGACCGCGCCGAGCTGCGAGGCCAGGGCGCCGATGCCCAGACCGGCCAGCAGCAGGGGCAGCGTGACGATCTCCGGCCCGGCGCCCAGTTCCAGTGCCCCCATGAGGCTCACGATGCCGGCCAGCAACCCGAGGAACCCGAAGCGCGCGACCCGCTGCGGGGACGCCTGCGGCCAGATCTTCGGCACTCCCACCGCGGCGAGCAGGAGCGTGATCGACAGTGGCAGGATCCGGATGCCGGTCTCGACGGCGCTCAGCCCGAGCGCCACGGAGAGGTAGAGGGGGACACAGAAGAACAGCCCTGCCTGGAGCAGGAACTGGAAGAGGAACGCGGTGAGCCCGCCGCGCAGCACGGGGTTGCGCAGGATCGTCGGGTCGATGAGCACCGACTGGCCGGCCTCGACCCGGCGCTTCTCCCAGGCCGCGAAGACGAGCAGCACGAGGCCGCCGCCGAGCATGAGCCAGATCGTCGGGGACAACCCGATCCAGACCGGGGCACCCGGCTTGGGGTTGACGAACCCCCACGCCCCCGCGCGCAGGATGCCGAACACGACGAGGCCGAGCCCGAGGGCGGACAGGGCCGTCCCGCCGAGGTCGAGCCGGGCGTCACGATCGGATTCACCGTCGGCCATCCGGCCGGTCATCGCGAGGATGATGGCGACGATGACCACCTCCCCCGCGAACACCCAGCGCCACGAGGCGTAGGTCGTGAGCGCACCACCGATGAGCGGTCCGGCGGCGACGGCCACCGCACCGGCCGCGGCGACCAGGCCGTAGGCCCGGGGTCGGTCGGGTCGGTCGAAGTTCGTCGCGACGAGTGCGACGATCGCCGGCATGATCAGCGCGGCGCCGATCCCCTCGAGCAGCGACCAGCCGATGAGCAGCACGGCGAGGTTGGGAGCCAGCGAGGTGGTGAACGAGCCGACGCCGTAGATGACGCACCCGAGCGCAAAGGCCTTCTTGCGCCCCAGGATGCTGCCGACCTTGCCGCCGGTGATCATCAGCGACGCCATGACGAGGGTGTAGAGCGTGATCGCCGTCTGGATGCCGGTGACGTCGGTTCCGATGTCGGAGGCCACCGTCGCGATCGACACGTTCATGACCGAGCTGTCGAGCGTCATGAGGAACTGTGAGGCCGCCAACGTGGCGAGGACCCCAGCGGAGGCTGCGGTGGCGGTGGCGGTGGCGGTTCCTGCGGAAGTACCCATGGGTGGCCCTCTGGTCAGGGGACGTCAGCCCGACGCCAGCCGTCGGGCCTCCCTAGGATGCCGCGCCCGGCATCCCTGGCGACTCGCCCACCGCGGGTGGCTGCGGGTCGGGACCGGCGGGCGTGCGGGGCCTCCAGTCATAGACGACCGAGGTGAAGAGCACGACGTCCTGCACCGAGCGCCGATGGGGGCTGACGACGCACCAGAACAGGCCGATCGGGAAGAACACGCAGAACCAGGCCCGGGCCAGCGCCCGCAGCGGCCCGAGCTTGCGGCCCCGCCGGCCTGCGACTCTGATGCCCATGACGTGCGCACCGTAGCTCCTGCCGAGCAGCCACCACGCCAGCCAGAGGTAGAGCGTCGCAACGACGAGGGCAACGGTGAGGCTCGCCAGGAAGGTGACCGCGGGGAACTCGAAGGTTCGCGGGTCGAGCATGAAGATGATCGCGCTGTAGCCGAGGTACATGGTGCACAGCATCACCGCGACCACGAGCGCGTCGATCGAGTTCGCCACGAAGCGGGTGACGATCCCGGCCGGGGTCCCCTGGAACCGCCTGGCCTCCCGCGGGATCGACGACAGCTCCGGTGCCGCGTCCTCCCCGGTCATGCGGGCCCTCCCGGCCGCTCAGGATGCCGCCTGCGGAACAGCGCCCGGTCGACGACCCGACTGAGGGCGTCATCGGCGGACACCCCCGTCATCCGCACCCCACGCACCGTCTCCGAGGCCATCGAGCCGGTGGAGTCACGGATGATGGCCGGCAGGTCGATGGCGTCGAGCACCTCCTCGACGATGCGCACGATGTCGATCCGCGCGATGACCCGGTCCAGGTCGGCACGGGCCACCACGGCATCCACGTCGAGGGTCGCCGCGATCGCATCCAGGTCGACCCGGTCCAGGATCGCCTCGATGTCCACCCTGGCCACCGCCGCGTCCAGGTCAGCACGGGCCACCACGGCATCCACGTCGAGGGTCGCCGCGATCGCATCCAGGTCCACGCGCGCCACTGCGGCATCCAGGTCCACCGATGCGACCAGGGCGTCGAGGTCCACGTGCTCCCGGACCAGTCGGGTGAGGTCGATCCGCTCGACGACGGCTTCGACCAGTACCGGCGCCCAGGCATCGAGGAGCACCTCGAACCGCCGGCGCAGGGCGACCTGCTCGGCCCGCCCGGTACGGGCCGCCTCCTCCAGGATCGTCGCGGGGTGCAGGCTCCGCGGCAGCAACGGGGGCCGCCACAGCAACCGGGTCACGGGTGCCGTGACCCGGTGTGCGGTGCGCACCGCGACGACTGCCGCGCCGACCGTCATCCCCGCGAGCCCCAGGGTCACGTCGAGGGCGCGCTGGGCGTCGGGTGATACCCGGGGCACGACGCGCGAGCCCGGTGACGTCCGCGCGTCTGCCACCGCCTGAACCCCTCTGTAGGAGATCTGCTGAGGGAAAGGTACTCGACCGTGGCCCGCCGTGAATCACCCCACGTGGGTGACCTCGAAGCGAACCGACGACGCCGCCGGGGCAGATCTGACCAGCTGGTCAGATCTGCCCCGGCGTCAGTGGTCGGTGCGGGCCGTCAGCGACGACCGTGGCACATCTTGAACTTCTTCCCCGACCCACACGGGCAGGGGCTGTTCTTCGGCGTCGTCCTGAGCTGGTCGTCGGTCAGGGCACTCGCGGATGCCGGTGACCTCTCGTCGCGCTCCTCGACCCCACCGCTCTCGCTCGGCGCCGTGTAGTGCAGGGCCCCGGTGCGGGGACGGCCGACGCCGACTCCCGAGACCTCGACCTTCGGGGCAGCCTCGGCGGCCGCGGCACCCGACGTGTCCTGGACACCGTCCGCCGGCGCACCGCCCGACGACGCGGCCACGGCATCCGGCACGTCGTCCTGCACGGGGCTCGGCGCGGCATCCGCATCAGCCGTCGCACCGCCGCCCGCGAGCCCACCGAACATCTCGGAGACGTGCACGGGCGCCACCGCGGGGGCGGCCTCGGCGGGCTGGTCGACCTGGACGTCGACGTGGAAGAGCAGCCCGACGGACTCCTCCTTGACGGCCTCGTTCATGGTGTTCCACAGGGCGAAGCCCTCGCGCTGGTACTCCACGAGCGGGTCGCGCTGGGCCATCGCGCGCAGGCCGATGCCCTCCTTGAGGTAGTCCATCTCGTAGAGGTGCTCGCGCCACTTGCGGTCCAGGACCGAGAGCATGACGCGCCGCTCGACCTCACGCATCACCTCGGAGCCCAGGGCCTCCTCACGCTGGTCGTACGCGTGGTGCGCGTCGGAGAGGATCTCCTCCTTCAGGCGCTCGTTCGTCAGCCCGCTCAAGCCACCCGCGGCCTCGGCGAGCTGCGCGTGGTCCACGCTGATCGGGTAGAGCGCACGCAGCGCCGTCCACAGCCGCTCGAGGTTCCAGTCCTCGGGGAAGCCGGAGCCGGTCTCGGCGTCGACGTAGCCCTCGATGACGTCGTTGACGAAGTAGCGCAGCTGCTCGTGCAGGTCCTCACCCTCGAGGACGCGGCGGCGCTCGTCGTAGATGACGGTGCGCTGGCGGTTCAGGACGTCGTCGTACTTGAGGACGTTCTTGCGGATCTCGTAGTTCTGCGCCTCGACCTGGGCCTGCGCCGACTGGATCGAGCGCGACACCATCTTGGACTCGATCGGCTGGTCGTCGTCGAGCTTGGCGGTGGTCATCACGCGGTCGACGAGACCGGCGTTGAACAGCCGCATCAGGTGGTCCTCGAGGGAGAGGTAGAACCTCGACTCACCCGGGTCGCCCTGGCGACCGGAACGACCGCGCAGCTGGTTGTCGATGCGGCGCGACTCGTGGCGCTCGGTGCCGAGCACGTACAACCCGCCGAGCTCGGTGACCTCGGCGTGCTCGGCCGCGACCTGCTCCTCGGCAGCGGCGAGGGCGTCGTCCCACGCCGCCTCGTACTCCTCGGGAGTCTCGTGCGGGTCCAGGCCGCGGGCCCTGAGGGCCTCCACCGCGCGGAACTCGGGGTTGCCACCGAGCATGATGTCGGTTCCGCGACCGGCCATGTTCGTGGCGACGGTCACGGCGGCCTTGCGGCCGGCATCCGCGACGATGCTCGCCTCGCGCTCGTGGTGCTTGGCGTTGAGGACCTCGTGCTTGATGCCCCGGCGCCGCAGCTGCTCGGAGAGGTACTCGGACTTCTCGACCGAGACGGTGCCGACGAGCACGGGCTGGCCGTGTTCGTGGCGCTCGACGATGTCGTCGACGACGGCGCGGTACTTGGCCTCCTCGGTGCGGTAGACGAGGTCGGCCTCGTCGCGGCGGATCATCGACCGGTTGGTCGGGATCGGCACGACGCCGAGCTTGTAGATCGAGTTGAGCTCGGCGGCCTCGGTCATGGCCGTGCCGGTCATGCCCGAGAGCTTGTCGTACATGCGGAAGTAGTTCTGGAGGGTGATCGTCGCGAGGGTCTGGTTCTCGTTCTTGATCTCCACCCCCTCCTTGGCCTCGATGGCCTGGTGCATGCCCTCGTTGTAGCGGCGGCCGGCGAGCATGCGCCCGGTGTGCTCGTCGACGATGAGCACCTCACCGTTGAGCACGACGTAGTCCTTGTCGCGCTGGAACAGCTCCTTGGCCTTGATGGCGTTGTTGAGGTAGCCGATGAGCGGGGTGTTGGCCGACTCGTAGAGGTTCTCGATGCCGAGGTGGTCCTCGACCTTCTCGATGCCGCTCTCGAGCACGCCGACGGTGCGCTTCTTCTCGTCGACCTCGTAGTCGCCGCGGCCGGACTCGAGCTCGCCGCGCTCCAGGCGGGCGGCGATCTTCGCGAACTCGACGTACCACTTGGCCGGGGCGTCGGCCGGGCCGGAGATGATGAGGGGCGTGCGCGCCTCGTCGATGAGGATCGAGTCGACCTCGTCGACGATGGCGAAGTTGTGCTCGCGCTGCACGAGCTCGTCGACCGACCAGGCCATGTTGTCGCGCAGGTAGTCGAACCCGAACTCGTTGTTCGTGCCGTAGGTGATGTCCTTGGCGTACTCGGCGCGCCGCTGCTCGGGCGTCATCGACGCGAGGATGCAGCCGGTCTCGAGGCCGAGGAAGCGGTGCACGCGCCCCATGAGCTCGGACTGGTACTCCGCGAGGTAGTCGTTGACGGTGATGACGTGCACGCCCTTGCCGGTCAGGGCGTTGAGGTAGGACGGCAGGGTCGCGACGAGCGTCTTGCCCTCACCGGTGCGCATCTCGGCGACGTTGCCCATGTGCAGCGCCGCGCCGCCCATGATCTGCACGTCGAAGTGCCGCTTGCCGAGCGTGCGCTTGCTGGCCTCGCGCACCGCGGCGAACGCCTCGGGCAGGATGTCGTCGAGGGTCTCACCGTCAGCGAGGCGCTTCTTGAAGACGTCCGTCTCGGCCCGCAGCTCGGCGTCGGTCAGCTTCTCGAAGTCCTCCTCGATCGCGTTGACCTGGGCCGCGAGGTTGTCGAGCTTCTTGAGGATGCGGCCTTCACCGGCGCGCAACAGCTTCTCGACGATCTTCACGGCAGGGGACTCCTCAGGCAGCGGACGTGCGGCAGTGACCACCACGGGGTGGACCTGCCTAGGGTAGTCGAGCAGGCGGACGGCCGCCGGACCCGTGTCCGACTCACCGGTCAGGCCAACGACGCAGCACAAAATGCGGTTCCCCGGGGAGGAGTCGGCTGGTTGGGTGGGGGGCATGACGAGGATGCCGTTCCCCGGGTGCGTGCCCGAGCTCACCGATGGTGTGGTGCGCCTTCGCGCCCACCGCCCCGACGATGCCGAGGCCATCGTCGAGCAGTCCATCGACCCCGAGAGCGTCCGGTGGACCACCGTTCCGCGCCCCTATGCGTTGGAGCAGGCCCGCGAGTTCCTCGCGTTCATCGAGTCCGGCTGGATGGCCGAGGACGGCAACCGGCTCTGGGCGATCTCGGATGCCGCGGACCCGCAGGCGCGCTTTCTCGGCACCATCGACGTGCGCCCCATCGCGGGGGGCGCGGCCAGCATCGGCTACGGGCTGCACCCCGACGGGCGGGGCCAGGGCCTGATGGCCGGTGCCCTGCGCCTGGTCTGCCGGTGGTGGTTCGAGCAGGGCGGGGTCCGGATGCACTGGGAGGCCGAGCGCGGCAACTTCGCGTCGTGGCGGGTGGCGTGGGCGTGCGGTTTCACCCACCACGGCACCACCCCCCAGGCCTCGGTCGACCCTGCGGGCGGCACCGCGATCGACATGTGGCGGGGCAGCCTGGGCGCCGACGACGTCATGGACCCCCGGACCCCGTGGGCCGACCCACCGCTGCTCACCGCCGACGGGGGCAACGGCATCCTGCTGCGCCCGTGGAGCGATGACGACGTCACCCACCTCGAGGGCCGCGACCAGCCGGCGCACTACATGCCTGCGCGAGGCGTGCTCGACGCCGACACCTTTGCCGACTGGCTGCTCGCACGACGCGAGCGGATGTCGCTCGGCGTGGCCCAGAGCTGGTGCATCGCCGACGCCGAGTCGGATGCCGCACTGGGTGAGGTGCTCGTGTTCGTCACCGAGGGCACCCTCGAGGACGACACCGCCGAGCTGGGCTACCAGGTGCTGCCCAGTGCACGCGGTCGCGGGGTCGCGACCGCTGCCGCGCAGGCGGTGGTCGAGCACGCGTTCACGCCCCGGAGCGATGGCGGGCTCGGCATGCGCCGGCTCGTGGCCCAGACCGCCGAGGACAACGCGGCCAGCAACGCCGTGCTCGACCGGTTGGGGTTCACCATCTGGGGGCGCGAGACCGCTGCCGACGTGCTGCCCGGCGGAAAGGCCATCGACGCCCTGCACTGGGAACTGCTCCGCTCCCCCTGACCCGCGACCCCCAGTGACCTATTGGTCGATCTGGGTACGGGTGAGGCCGAGGAAGGTCGCCAGCAGGGCGAGTTCCTCGTCGAGCTCTCGCTGGTCCTCCGCACCGCCGCGGC
>Ga0116184_10005179_pt1 | contig 10070 bp, 5 predicted proteins | sample AD_JPNNA5_MetaG_FD_89886 | JGI IMG/M metagenome (GOLD analysis project Ga0116184, IMG submission 89886) | Active sludge microbial communities of municipal wastewater-treating anaerobic digesters from Japan - AD_JPNNA5_MetaG | ecosystem: Engineered > Bioreactor > Anaerobic > Digestate | place...
AGCACCTTCTCAAAGGCCTCCAGAGCTTCTTTAAAGCGGTCTTGGGCGGCTAAGGCGAGCCCCCGATTGTAATGGGCATCCTTATTTCGGGCATCGATTGAAATTGCTCTCTCAAAGCTTTGCAGGGCTTGATCGGGCTTACCACTCCGGTTCTGGGCCATCCCGAGGCCGATCCAGGCTGAGGCATCCTCTTGATTGATATCGGCAGCCTTTCTAAAGGCCTGGGCCGATTGGCTGTACCGGCCCGATATGTAGTAAATCGCAGCTAGATTATGCCAGAGGTCGCCCACCGCAGGATCTATTCGGCAGGCTGCTTCCAGACTCTGAGCTGCTTCATCGTATTTGCCCATTTCCGCCAGAAGGCTTCCCAAATTGGAGAGGGCGGAATAACTCCGGGGATCGATGTCGATCAGCCTCTGGAAGCATTCCATGGCCGCAGAGAGGTTTTTTTGTGCTGACAGCGCCAGGCCCTTTCCCATAAGGGCCTCGCCGTTATGAGGATCGAAATCCAGGGCCCGGTCGAACAGGGGCAGGGAGAGATCATACTCCTGCATGGCACACAGTGCATTGCCCTGTCCGTTATAGCTTCGGATACTCCCTGGATCTGATGCCGCAGCCTGCCTGTAGTAGCGCAGGGATTGGCTGTAGTCACCCTCTGAATAATATATATCCGCAAGACCCAGAAGGGGCCTGCTACTGTTTGGCTGAAGAGAGAGAGCCCGGCTGTAGCTGACCTGGGATTTATTCAGATCGCCGCCGCAATAAAGCGCATCACCCCGGCCGGTCCAGGCTAGAGAGCTGCTTGGCTCCAGCTCCAGAGCCCGGTTATAGTGCTGCAGAGATGCATTGCAGTCTCCAGCTGCATAACTCACATCGCCCCGAGCCAGCCATGCTCTGCTGTTTTGAGGATCTATGGTCAGGGCCCGGTCAAGAAACGGAAGGGCCTCTTCTGGCCGCCCGCTTTCCAGGTAGGCATAAGATGCTCCCAGAAGGGCTCGCAGGTTGCCCGGTTCGGTCTGGAGAGACTTTTCGTAGGCTGTGATGGCACCGGAAGCATTATTTTTCGCCGCCAGGGCGTCACCTTTTCCCGCTAGAGCAGCGGAGTTCAAAGGATCCTCTGTCAGGGCCAGATCGTAGCCGGCCAGAGCCTCGCCGGTTCGATTTATCTGCAGAAGGATATCCGCTCTGCCAACCAATGCAGTGACGTTTTTTGGCTCCAGGGATAGAGCAGACTCAAAGCTCATTAAAGCAGCAGGAAGGTCCCGCAGCAGAAGAGCGCATCTCCCCCGTCCCAGCCATGCCCGCAGAAGATCCGGTTCTATTTCCAGGACCTGGGCATAAGAGAGACAGGAGCTGCTGTAGCTTCCCTGGGCATAAAAGGCATCGGCCCTTCCTAAAAGAGCCTGCGCATCAGATGGACTATGATTCAGCGCCTCATCGAAACACTCCAGGGCGAGAGGATACTCTTCCAGGGCTAAATGGACCAGACCCTTGCCCCTCCAGGCAGCAGCATCTTCCTCTTCCCTCTCCAGAAGAAAAGAGAAGCTCTGCATCGCCTTCTGGTACTCTTTCATCTTAAGGAGCAGCTCTCCCCTGGCCAGAAGCACCTTGGTGTTGTTTTTATCCGCCGAGAGTGCCGCATCGTAGCTCTTCAGGGCTCCCTGGTAGTTGCCATGCTCCTCTTGTGCCAGAGCCTTGTCCATCCATAGGGAGACATTCTCAGGAGCCTGAGCCAGGGCAGAGTCCAGGAAAAGTCCTGCCATCTTGTATCTGCCCATGGCCAGGAGGATGCGCCCTTTAAGAGCCTGAGCCTGAAGGCTGGACTGATTTATCTCTAAAGCCCGGTCAACGGCTGAGAGAGACTGGGAATCATTTCCCAGGGAGAAGAGGATCTCTGCCTTCTGCAGCCAGGCATCTTCCCTTGACGGCTCTATCTCCAGCGAAGAATTGATGCTCTGCGGAGCCGGGGAGAGCGAGCCGCTCTCGAGATATTTCCCTGCCTGCTGAAGATAGCTGAAAGAATCAGGGTGCTCCGGAATCTCTTTCTGGCTGGAAGGCCTCTCTGATTGTTCTTTTCCGGCGAGAACTGCAGAGTCATTTCTCTCCGATCTGGGGGAGAGGGCTTCCAGAGCCTTTTGCTTTCCCTCCAGTGCCAAGGGCTCCTGAGAAGATAGGGCTAAAGCGGCCTCATAGCTCTCTGCCGCCAGGGCATACCGTCCCTCTTGATAAAGCAGGTCACCCTCCTGAATCAGAGCCTCAGTGCGAATTCGGGATGCTTCCTGGTTTTGAGGATCGAGGTTCTGGGCCTCCTGTAGCAGCTCCAGGGACCGGGAGAGATTCCCAGCAGCAAGCTCTCTGTCGCCCAATTCGGTCTGCAGAATAGACTTGGCCACTCTCACATGAGCTGAAGACTGGCCCGAAGAGACTATCTGATCGTAGCAGGATAGGGCCTGTTCCATCTCACCCCTGCCTGCCAGAGCGGAGCATCTCATCTCCACAAATCGAACATCCCGGGGATCGATGGCCAGAGCCTGGATGCTGATGTTATAGGCCTCCCCAAAGCTGCCCCGATCAAGAGAGCGCTGGCCCTGGGCCAGAAGCACATTGAGCAGGCCATCCCGACCGGCCTGGACCAGGCCCTGGCTCTGGGCATTTTCGTACAGCCGCCTGGCATCGGTATAATTCTCTAGAGCCAAAGAGGCATTGCCCATCCCCAGCCAGGCTTGGGCCAGGCTCTCATTGAGTACGAGGGCCCGTTCATAGCTTTCCATGGCCTCGATCCATCTTCCTTCCAGCTCTTTGATTTTGCCCTCTTCAAGCCAGTAGTCGGGATTATCCTCCTCTTTGAGAGCGAAGCCAAGGCACATCTCTGCCATCTTGTAGCGGCCCAGCCGGGAGAGGGCCACGCCCTTGCCAGCCCAGGCGGAGGCGTTGCCTCCATCGATCTTCAGAGCCTGGTCAAAGAAATTAGCTGCCTCCCGATAGCTGCCGTTTTCCAGAGCGGAGTGGCCCTGCTCCAGCCATGAGCCCAGATCTTCTTGAGAGGCCGATGCAGCGACGATGAAGAGCAGGAAGCATACAATGATACAAAATAATGCTCGCAGAGGCAGAGTAGTAAGCAGGCCAGTCATTGACTGGAAGAGAGGTGATGATTAAGATATATTACCAGCGCTTTGCATATGCTAGAGGACGCAGTCCCCCGGGAAAGCTATGACGATGCCACCTCTACAGTATCTCCGTCCTTTAAATCCAGTGCCCGGCGTAGATTCACCGGAGATATGACCTCTATCAGCTCCGGGGGATGGCTGCTTTTCTCGGGACGGATTGCTGCGCCGTCCAGACCGTTGATTTGTATGCGATAGCATCGGCAGGCTCCAAAGCTCTCCTCCTTCTCCGAGAATCCCTGTATGAGGATGGCCGGGGCCGAGGCCGGGAAGGGCTCTTCCAGGAGCACATTGAGGGTGCCGGGAAAGGGGATGAAACCGAGGCGATCCAGGAATTGCTGGCGGTAGCCATCCCGGGAGAGGAAATATCCCGCTTGCCCCACTCCTGCTGTGACTTTTCCAAACATTGCTCTAACTGCTCCATTGAGTGGATCTATGGGATTTAGATTGCGGTCTGCATGAGTTAATAGAAGAATTGATAACCATAAAATGGAATTGAAAGCCAAAGGTGAGACGAACGAAGACGGGCAGAATTCTGGTCAAGATCAACCGCATATCCGCCTGGATGCTCCTGATCCTCATGATCATATTCATCATCTCCGGCTATGCCTGGTGGAACATGACTCTGCTCCCCCTGCATCTTGCCAGGCGACTGCATACCGAGGCGGATCTGCTGCTGGTACTTTTCTTTCTGGTGCATGTTTTGATCAGCACTCGCTTCACCCTGGCCCGATGGAGAGTGGGACACAAGAGGCTGGTGGACCTGCTGCTTCTAGCCGCTGGCATGTCCTTCTTCGGACTGGTATTGAGCATTCGCTGAGGAGGAACGCACCGCAAGATTTATCTAACTTATTGTTAGTAACTTTAAGTTCGTCAAAGTGATGATCGAGTGATGATATTGGATCCGGTTGAGCTTCTAGATATCCTGGGGAATGAGAACCGAAGGCGCATCCTTCAGCTCTTATCCTTTCGCCCCTTTTACTTCAATGAGATGGCCAAAAGGCTGGATGTGGGACCCAAGGCGATCATTGATCATCTGGAGATGCTGGAGCGGGCCGGCCTGGTGGAGTGCTACCAGGAGCATGGAAGGCGGAAGTACTTCCGCATAAAAAGAAGGACGGTTCTGGAGGTGGCTCTATCGCCCCATTCCTACGGCGTCCGGGCTTATCTTTCAGAGGATACTCCGGGAGCAGAGGAACAGGACCCCGCCCAGGATCTGAAGAACCTGAAAGAGGAGCTTTCCAGACTGGAGATGAAGAGGCAGGAGCTGCGCCTCCTCCTAGAGCAGATAGAGGGCCGGGAGATGGAGATCAAGAGGAGAGCCTGCCAGGCAGCCCATAGCTATGCTCAAGACGAGCTGGAAGCGGAGATTCTCTCTGCTCTTTTATGCGGAGATGACAACTCATCCCGGCTGGCGGATAAGCTGGAGATGGCAGAGGCGGTAGTGGCAGACCGGCTGAGGCAGCTCAAAGAGCGAGGCGCAGTTCATATCGCAGACCAGAAATGGAGCATCAGATAGATGCGGCCCTATCATCTAACAAATCCAAATAAAGAGGCAAGAGATGACGAGCCCAGAGTTGGTCGATGAGGCACAGAAAGACGGTTTTTCTGTTCAGTTGCGGATTGCCGAAGCTTATCACAAGGATGCAGGAAAGGGCGTGGCCAGAATTGGAGCGGCGGCAATGGCCTCCCTCTCCCTGGAGAACGGAGGCGTTGTGGAGATCCAAGGCAAGGAAAAGCTCTATGCCATAGCCTGGCCGGGCAATCCGGAGGATGCAGAAGATCTGATTCGAATCGACGGAAACACCCGGGCCAACCTGGGAGTGGGCATAGACAGCAAGGTGACTGTCTCCCTGGCCCAGGCCAGGCCGGCCAGAAAGATAGTAGTCGCTCCCACCCGCCCCATCCGGCTCATGGGCGGTCCAGCCTATCTTTTGCGCATGCTGCAGGGCAGAGCGGTGGTCAAAGGAGAGATGCTGAGGGTGGAGATGATCAACAACAGCCTCAACCTTGCTGTGGTCAGCACTATGCCCGCCGGTGCGGTGCTGGTCACACCGGAGACCATAATCAGCATCACTCGTGAGACCCTGGAGGAGCTGGCGCTGCACGTGCGTGATATCTCCTATGAGGATATAGGCGGCCTGGCCAGGGAGATAAGAGAGATCAGGGAGATGATCGAGGTTCCCCTGCGCCATCCCGAGCTCTTCTCCCGGCTGGGCATCAATCCGCCCCGCGGCGTCCTTCTACACGGCCCTCCCGGCACGGGAAAGACTCTCATCGCTCGGGCGGTAGCCGGAGAGACCGATGCCAACTTCATATCCATATCCGGGCCGGAGATCGTATCCAAGTTTTACGGCGAGAGCGAGCAGAGGCTGCGCCAGATCTTCGACGAGGCGGCCAAGACCGCACCCTCCATCATATTCATAGACGAGATAGACTCCATTGCCCCCAAGAGAGAGGAGGTCTCAGGGGACCTGGAGAGAAGGGTGGTGGCGCAGCTGCTCTCCCTCATGGACGGGCTTTCCTCTCGGGGCGAGGTTATAGTCATCGCCGCCACCAACCGGCCTAATGCCCTGGATCCGGCTATCCGGCGGGGTGGGCGTTTCGACCGGGAGATAGAGATAGGCATTCCCAATAAGAATGGTCGGCTGGAGATCCTCTATGTCCATACCCGGGGCATGCCCCTGGATGATAATCTGGACCTTATGGAGGTGGCCAATGCCACGCACGGCTTTGTGGGAGCGGACCTTTATGCCCTCTGCAAAGAAGCGGCCATGCGCACTCTGGAGAGGGCTCTGCCGGATCTGGACATAAAAGAGGACATTCCGGCTGAGGTTGTGGAGGGGCTGCGGGTGACCAAAGAGGATTTCCTGCAGGCGATGAAGAAGATCGAGCCCTCGGCCATGAGAGAGGTCTTTGTGGAGGTGGCCGAGGTGCACTGGGATGAGGTGGGCGGCCTGGAGAGCGCCAAGCAGGCCCTTATCGAGGCGGTGGACTGGCCGCTCAGATATCCGGAGGCCTTCTCTGCCGTGGGGGTCCGGCCACCGCGGGGCATACTGCTCTATGGCCTGCCCGGCACCGGCAAGACCCTGCTGGTCCGGGCACTGGCCACTGAAAGCCATATCAACTTCATCAGCATCAAGGGGCCGGAGCTGCTGAGCAAGTGGGTAGGCGAGTCGGAGCGGGCGGTTCGGGAGGTATTCAGAAAGGCCCGCCAGGCAGCACCGGCGCTGATCTTCTTTGATGAAATAGATTCGCTGCTCCCCGGTCGGGGAAGCGGATCGGATTCCCATGCTACGGAGAGGGTGGTCAGCCAGTTTCTGACGGAGATGGACGGCCTGGTGCAGCTCAAAGATGTGGTGGTGGTGGCCGCCACCAACAGGCCGGACCTCCTGGACAGCTCCATGCTCCGGCCGGGAAGATTCGATCGTTTGATTTATATCCCCATGCCTGACATCAAAGCAAGGACGAGGATACTGGAGATCTTCCTCTCCCGGATGGCATGCTCCGCTGTCTCGCCACAGTGGCTGGCTGAACTGACCGAGGGCTTTTCCGGTGCCGACCTGGAGATGATCTGCCACGAAGCGGGAATGCTGGCTTTAAGAGAGCAGATCGTGCCGGATATGAGAAGAGAGGAATTGATATTGGACAGGATAGCCGTCACCCGCAAGCATTTCCAGGAGGCCCTGAAGCTGGTTCGGCCCCATCTATCCAAAGAGATAATGGAAGAGTATCAGAAGATGATCTGCGAGTTCAAAGCCTAGAGAGATGGCACCCAGAGGACCAGAGAAGTATGGATGCAAAGCACCAGATATATAGTCAAGAAGGATTTAAAGGAGATATGAGGGCAGAAAAATTGACCTCTGATGATGAGCCAACCGAGCTGCTGGGAGACATTGATTTCAAGGATACCAGCAGCATAACCGTACCCGAGAACCTGATAGATCAGGTTATCGGCCAAGACGAAGCTGTAGAGGTAATAAAGAAGGCAGCAAGTCAGAGAAGGCATGTCATGCTCATAGGCTCTCCCGGGACGGGCAAGTCCATGCTGGGCAAGGCCATGAGCGAGCTTCTTCCTGTGGAGGAGCTGCAGGATGTCCTGGTTTATGCCAATCCAGAGGACAACAACACCCCACGAATAAGGGTGGTGCCTGCCGGGCGGGGCAAGCAGATAGTCGAGGCCCAGAAGATGGAGGCCAGAAAGAAGGTTCAAACCCGCAATATGTTCCTCATGCTCATAGTTATGGCCCTGATAGTCTATTCCTATTACACTGGCCAGCTTCTCTTTGGGGTCATAGCCGCGGCGCTGATCTTCCTATCGCTGCGCTATATGCTCCCCAAAGAGGATGCCATGGTCCCCAAGCTCCTGGTGGACAACAACAGCAAGAAGAAGGCACCCTATGTTGATGCCACCGGTGCTCATGCCGGGGCTCTGCTGGGTGATGTTCGCCATGATCCCTTCCAGTCGGGAGGGCTGGAGACGCCGTCCCACGAGCGGGTGGAGTGCGGCTCCATTCATAAGGCCCACCGGGGGGTTCTATTCATAGACGAGGTCAACACCCTGAGACCGGAGTCGCAGCAGAGCCTGCTCACCGCTCTGCAGGAAGGGGAGTATCCCATTACCGGCCAGAGCGAGAGAAGTTCCGGGGCTCTAGTCAGAACCGAGCCTGTACCCTGCAATTTCATCATGATTGCTGCCGGTAACCTGGATGCGGTACAGGGAATGCACCCAGCTCTCCGCTCCCGCATCAAGGGCTATGGCTATGAGGTCTATATGAGAGACAGCATAGACGATACCCTGGAGAACAGAAACAAGCTCATCCGCTTTGTGGCCCAGGAGATCGTCCGGGACGGCAAGATACCCCATTTTACCCGCGATGCCGTGGCTGAGGTCATGCGGGAGGCCAAGAGGCGATCCGGCAGAAAGGGCCATCTTACCCTTATGCTGCGTGATCTGGGCGGGCTTATCCGGGTGGCGGGAGACATAGCCCGATCTAACGGAGCCAGCCTGACCGAGACGGATCACGTGATCCAGGCCAAGAAGATGGCCCGATCGGTGGAGCAGCAGCTCGCCGACAGGTACATGGAGCGGCGCAAGGACTACAGCATGTTCCACTCCTCGGGAGATGAGGTGGGAAGGGTCAACGGCCTGGCGGTGATGGGCGACTCGGGAATAGTGCTGCCCATAATGGCCGAGATCACCCCGGCCCAGTCCAAGGAGGAGGGCAAGATCATCGCCACGGGCAAGCTGCAGGAGATCGCCCGGGAGGCGGTGACCAATGTCTCCGTATTGATTAAGAAATTCCTGGGCGAGGACATCACCAAGAAGGATGTGCATATTCAGTTCATAGGCACTTACGAGGGCGTGGAAGGGGACAGCGCCTCCATATCCATTGCCACTGCGGTAATATCGGCACTGGAAGGGGTACCTGTCAAGCAGACCGTGGCCATGACCGGCTCGCTCTCGGTGCGGGGTGATGTCATGCCCGTGGGAGGCGTGACCCAGAAGATCGAGGCTGCGGCCCAGGCGGGCATCAAGACGGTGCTCATACCCAAGTCCAACATGGGCGATGTCCTGATAGACGAGGCCTTCAGGGGCATGATTGAGATCATTCCCGTCTCCAACATCAGCGAGGTCTTTGAGTATGCCATGATGGGCGGACAGAGAAACCGACTGATTGAGAAGCTGAAGAGGTTTGCTACGGAAAAGAAGATCGGCATCAGCCTGCCGGAGAGCATTCCCACTCCTTCCAGGAGCATTTAGGAGAATGGCAGAGGCAGAGTTTTATGATATCCGGGTCCTGCGGGGCAGCAGGACCAGGATAGTTCTGGATAACGGCAAGCTGGAGGAGATCTCCCAGGCTCCCTTTCAGGGTGCCGCAGTGAGGGCTCTTTTCGGCGGGGCCTGGGGATTTGTGACCACGGATGCCGTGGATGACCTGGGGCCGGAGATCGAGTCGGCCCGGAGTATGGCCAGAAAGATCGATCGGCAGGAGGATCTTCGCCTTGCTCCGGCTATGCCGGGAAAGAGCCTGGCCGTGCCGGTAAAAAAGGACCCCAGGGACCTCTCTTTGGAGGAGAAGGTGGCTCTCTTGCGGGAGATTGAGGGCGCGGCAAAGGTTGCAGGCGTCTCATCCACCCAGGCGGTTTATATGGAGTCCGATCTGGCCCTTCATTATCAGAGTTCCGAGGGCCTGGACCTGGAGTCGAAGATGACCCGCATGGGCTTTTACATCACCGCCGTGGCTCATAGGAACGGCATCTACCAGACCGACGGGGAGGGGCGCTCCGGGGTGGGCGGCCTGGAGGTCTTAGAAAGGCATGATCCGGTTGCGCTGGCCAGAGAGGTGGGCCAGACAGCGGTAGCCCTGCTGGATGCCGCCGTGCCCAAGGGCGGGACCTACCCTGTGGTTTTGGATCAGGAGCTGGCCGGGGTATTTGTGCATGAGGCGGTGGGTCATGCCACGGAGGCAGATATCGTTCTGGAGGGCGACTCCTGCCTGGAGGGCAGGCTCGGAGAGCAAATCGGCTCGGAGCTGGTTACCGTCAAGGACGATCCCAGCCTGATGCAGAACGGCTACTACCCCTTCGACGATGAGGGCAGCCTCTCCCAGGAGACAGTGCTAGTGGAAAAGGGCATTCTGCGCTCCTATCTCAACTCCCGGGAAACGGCAGCCCGTTTGGGCGGCACGCCCAGAAATGCCCGCTCCGACGGCCTGGACCGGCCTGTGGTCAGGATGAGCAACACCTATATCGCCAACGGTGAATGGAAGCTGGAGGAGATCCTCGAAGAATTAGGAGACGGAGTCTATCTGGCTGGCAGCCGGGGCGGCCAGGTGAGCACAGGGGAGGGCGTATTCCAGTTCAATGCCAAGAGGGGCTACCTGGTGAAAAACGGCGAAAAGA
>Ga0116184_10005184_pt1 | contig 10066 bp, 9 predicted proteins | sample AD_JPNNA5_MetaG_FD_89886 | JGI IMG/M metagenome (GOLD analysis project Ga0116184, IMG submission 89886) | Active sludge microbial communities of municipal wastewater-treating anaerobic digesters from Japan - AD_JPNNA5_MetaG | ecosystem: Engineered > Bioreactor > Anaerobic > Digestate | place...
GCCCATCCGCCTGGTTGCGGAGGGGCGCCATGGGGGGAACCACGCGTCTCCCAGCGTGGTGGGCCCCCAACGCGCCCGATCCGCACGCCTCAACCTCGGGCCGGTCAGGGGCCCCGCGCCCTCGGGGCGCACCCCTGTGCGGCCCCTCCGAAAGACCAGGCGGGCGTTCCGCGCGACCTTCGCGAGACCCAGCCGCCCGGCCCAGGGCCCTATGTTACCGCCCATGCCGCCCGAAGGCCCCTACCCGCTCACATGGCACAGGTACTCGACGATGGCGCTGTCGTAGGCCGAGGTATGGGCGAAGGCGGCCAGGGCCAACCTGCGGCGGGTTGTCAGAGTGGTCTCACAGCCGTTGGCACGCAGTTCGGCCAGCACGCCCTCGTACTGACTCGCGTCGGTAAGCACGGTGACGAAGGCATGGTTCTTGGCCGAGGCGCGGATCATGCAGGGGCCGCCAATATCGATCATCTCGATGGCTTCCTCGATGGTGACGCCGGGTTTCGCGATGGTCTGCGCGAATGGATAGAGGTTGGATACTACCAGGCCAATGGGCGTGATGCCATTGGCCTCGAGTTCCGCCAGGTGTTCGGGCTTGTCCTGGATGGCCAGGAGACCACCGTGGATCTTCGGATGCAGTGTCTTCACACGGCCGTCGAGGATCTCGGGGAAACCGGTCATCGACGAGACCGGCGTGACCGGCAAGCCGGCCTCGGCAATGGTACGAGCAGTACCGCCGGTGGAGATCATCTCGATGCCCAGATCGTGGAGTGCCTGGCACAGAGGCACAAGCCCAGTCTTGTCGAAGACGCTCACGAGCGCTCGGCGGATGACTGGCATGGTGAACCACTCCCGTTGGTAGGATGGGCGGCGGCTACTCCGGCTGAACGCGTACCCGGCGGCCTTCGACCCTCAGGCGACCGTCGATGAACAGCTGGATGGCTCGCGGGTAGAGCTGGTGCTCGACTTCGAGGATTCGCGCGGCCAGCGTCTCGGCCGTGTCATCCTCTGCCACCTCGACGGCTCCCTGGCAGATGATGGGGCCGGCATCCACGCCTCCGTTGGCGAAGTGGACCGTGCACCCCGCAATCTTCACGCCGTAGTCGAGGGCCTGCTGCTGCACATGCAGGCCGGGGAATGCGGGCAAAAGAGACGGGTGTATGTTCATGATCCGGCCGGGAAAGGCGTTCAGCAGGGGTTCGTGGATCACGCGCATGAACCCGGCCATGCACACGAGCTGGACCTCCCGGTCGAGGAGAAGCTCCGCGAGAGCGGCCTCACGCTCGGGCTCGAGCTTGGTCCGGAACCGCCCCGGGTCGTGGTAGACGGCCTCGATCCCTCTCCGGCGGGCGCGTTCGAGCGCGTAGGCCTCAGCCACATCGCTGACGACCACGACCACGCGGCCATCGATGCGCCCGTCGTCACACGCGTCGAGGATGGATTGAAGGTTGCTGCCTCGGCCGGAGGCCAGAACTCCGATACGGAACTCGCCGGGCAACCGGACCACTCCTTCGCGGAATGCGGTGATGGCTAGTGGAGAACCACCCGTGGGCCCGCACCGCTGTCGGCGGCAACGCGTCCGATCAAGAACGCGCGGGCCCCGGCCGACTCGGCCGCCGAGATGGCTCGGGGCGCCTCCTGCTCCCGAACCACCGCAACGAGGCCGATGCCCATGTTGAAAACGCGGTACATCTCAGCATCATCGATGCCTCCGGCTTGCTGGATGAAGGTGAACACGGCATGAGTCGGCCACGAGCCCGTGTCGATGTCGGCGCGAAGCCCGGTGGGGAGGATTCGCGGAACGTTGTCGATCAACCCGCCGCCCGTGATGTGAGCCAACCCGCGCACATCGGCGGCATCTATCAGCGAGCGGACGGTTCGGGTGTAGATGAGCGTGGGTTCGAGCATTGCGTCGATGACTGACTGCCCCGTGCCCGGCATCGGGTCGTGCAGGCCAAGGCCCGCCTGCTCGAAGACGACCTTGCGCGCCAGGCTGTAGCCATTCGAGTGCAGCCCGCTGGAGGCGATGCCGATCAGGACGTCGCCCTGGCGCACGCGGGAGCCGTCGATGATGCGCTTCCGGTCCACGACGGCCACGGCGAAGCCTACGAGGTCGTATTCGTCGGGGCCCAGGAGCCCAGCCACCTCGGCCAGCTCCCCGCCGATGAGGGCGCACTCGGCCTGCCGGCACCCTTCAGCAACACCGGTGACCACTTGCGCGTCGCGCTCCGGCTGGACCTTCCCGACCGACAGGCAGTCGAGGAAGAACAACGGCCGCGCCCCGAGAGTCAGCACGTCGTTGACGCACATGGCCACGGCATCGATGCCCACGGTGTGGTGGATACCCGAGGCGACGGCCAGTCGGATGTTGGTGCCCACGCTGTCGGTGCCGGAGACCAGCACCGGCTCCTCGAGGCCAGACAGATCGGGCGCGAAGAGGCCACCGAAATGCCCGATGCCCCCCAGCACTTCGGGACCGTGGGTGGCCTCGACGGCAGCCCGAAAGCGACGGATCGTCTCCTCCGCAGCGTCAATATCGACCCCGGCTGCCGCGTAGGCCCGGCTCTGGGGCCGGTCATCCACGCCGGGTGGATCACTGGGCATCGGGGGCCTCCTTCTCGAGCGAGAACTTGGTCGCCCGGACATCCTGAGGGATCTCCAGCGGGTAGCGGCCGTCGAAGCACGCCATGCAGAACTTGTCGCGCGGGATCCCCAGGGCACGGGCCAGGTTCGCGATCGACAGGTAGCCGAGCGAGTCCGCTCCGGTCTTCTGCCGAATCTGCTCCACACTCAGCGAGGCGGCAATCAGCTCGCTCTGGTTGGCCATGTCGATCCCATAGAAGCATGGGTATCGAATGGGCGGCGCGCAGATCCGCAGATGCACCTCGGCAGCGCCGGCCTGCCGGAGTAGGTCGACCTGCTGATCGGTGGTGGTGCCCCGGACGATCGAGTCATCCACCACCACCAGCCGTTTGCCATTGAGCACGTCGTGCAGGGGAGCGAGCTTCATCGAGACACCCAGCCGGCGCATTTTCGGGTCCGGCTGGATGAAGGTCCGCTGGATGTAGCGGTTCTTGAGTAGCCCCTCCGAATAAGGGATCCGCGACGCTTCGGAGTAGCCGATGGCCGCCGGGACCCCGGTGTCGGGGATCCCGATGACCAGGTCGGCATCCACCGGATGCTGCTCCGCCAGCATGTGGCCCATCTTGCGGCGGAGGCCATAGATCTCGCGGCCGTACATCCGGCTGTCGGGGCGTGCGAAGTAGATGAACTCGAACACGCACAATGAGTCGCGTACATAGGGCTCGCACACCTCGGCGCGCAGACCGTCGTTCCCGGCGACGACCATTTCGCCGGGCTCGATCTCCCGGACGAGGCGCGCCTGGAGGAGGCGCAAGGCACAGGTCTCGGAGGCCATCACGTAGCCGTCGTTGGCGTCCCGGCCGAGGCACAGCGGCCGGATTCCCCACGGATCCCGCAGTCCGATGAGCCGATCGGGTGTGAGAATGACGAGCGAATAGGCCCCCCGGACCTGGGTGAGCGCGCCGCGGAGGGCCGCCTCGAACTCGGTTTCCGGCGACAGTTCGATAAGGCGGACGATCAGCTCGGTGTCCGAGGTCGAGACGAACCGGCAGCCAAGCGCCTCCATCTCGGCCCGCAGCGCGACGGCGTTCACCAGGTTGCCGTTGTGGGCCAGCGCGAAGGGCTGACCGCGGAAGCTCCCGAGGATCGGCTGGGCGTTCTGGATCGTCGTGGAGCCGGTGGTCGAGTACCGCGTGTGCCCGATACCCGCATGGCCGCGCAGCGACTTGATGCGGTCCTCGGTGAACACCTGGGTGACGAGGCCCATGCCTTTCTCGCAGGCCACTCCGTCGCCGTCCGTGACGGCGATTCCCGCGCTCTCCTGCCCGCGGTGCTGCAGGGTGAACAAGCCGAAGAAGCACCGCCGGGCCAGATCGGCGCCGTCCTTCGTCCATACACCGATGAGCCCACACTCTTCGTGTGGGCTGTCGGACCGGTGGCGCCAAGCACCCGGGTCTCTCACGTCCATGTCCCTCCGGAGCGGCTGGCGAGCCCGCTGCTAGCCCTGGTAGCGCGATTCTACTTCCTCGGCGCTCTTGACGACAGCCGCGGAACGCTCCGCCCGGTAACGGCGGACGGCGGCCATGGCCTCTGGGTCGGACGAAGCCAGGATCTGAGCGGCCAACACGGCTGCGTTGACGGCGCCGTCGATGCTGACCGCGGCCACGGGAACGCCCGGTGGCATCTGCACGGTTGACAGGAGCGCATCGAGCCCGTTGAGTGCGCCAGAGGCCACCGGTACGCCGATGACCGGAAGGGCGGTGCGGGCCGCGATGGCTCCGGCAAGATGGGCGGCGCCGCCGGCGGCTCCGATGATCACGCCCACGTCGCTGGACTCGTACTCCGCGATGAGTTCCTCAACGCGCTCAGGCGTGCGGTGTGCCGAAGCCACGGTCATGCTGTGCGGCACACCGAGCGCGCGCAATGTTTCCGCCGCCGCCTCCATCACGGGCAGGTCGGACCGGCTTCCCATCACAATGGCCACTCGCTTCACTGGGTCACCCCCGCTGCGATGTCCTTCCGATACTGCATCCCGTCAAACTGCACGTGACTGGCAGCCTCGTAGGCCCGTTTGCGGGCGGCCCCCAGGCTGTCGCCCCACGCAGTCACGCCCAATACACGGCCGCCGTCGGTGACGATGGCGCCATCGGTGCCTCGTGATGTTCCAGCGTGAAACACGGCCACATCGTCCATGGCTCCGGCCGCCTCGAGCCCGTGGACGGGGATGCCTGTCTCGGCCGAAGCAGGGTAGCCACGGGAGGCCAGAACCACGCACACGGCCGCCCGAGAGCTCCAGTCGACAACGACCTCGGCCAGGCGGTCCTCGCAGGTGGCCAGAAGCACGTCGACCAAGTCGCTTCCCAACCGAGGGATGATAACCTGTGTCTCCGGATCGCCGAAGCGGCAGTTGACCTCGAGGGCCTTCAAGCCCGAGTTGGTGAGCATGAGCCCCGCATAGAGGACCCCGCGGTAACGGATCCCCTCACTGCGGAGGGCATCGACGATGGGACGAACCACGGTCCGGATCGCGGTATTGGCCACATCGCGGCTGACCAGGGGGACGGGTGAGTAGGCGCCCATGCCGCCGGTGTTCGGGCCTTCGTCCCGGTCATGGGCCCGCTTGTAGTCCCGCGCCGGCTCCATGGGGACGATGGATTCGCCGTCGGTGAAGACCTTGAGCGATAGCTCGTGGCCGACCAGGCACTCTTCCACGACCACGCGATCGCCGGCGGAGCCGAAGGTCTTCTTCACGAGCATGTCGTCGACGGCCTCCAGCGCGGTGTCCAGGTCGTGGGCGACCACCACGCCCTTGCCCTTGGCCAGGCCGTCGGCCTTGATGACGATGGGAACGCCCCGGGCTCGGACGTACTTGGCCGCTTCCTTGGGGCAGTCGAACACCTGGTAGTCCGCTGTCGGTATGCGGTGGCGACGGAACAGATTCTTGCAGAACACCTTGCTGCCCTCGAGCCGAGCCGCCTGCCGCGACGGCCCAAACACGCGGAGCCCATTCGCCGCGAACTCGTCCGCGATGCCGGCAATGAGCGGCGCTTCGGGTCCCACCACGGTGAGGTCAACGGCCTCCCTCTGGGCGAAGGCCATCAAGTCCGGAATGGACTCGGCCGAGAGAGGAACAAGCTCGGCACACGCTGCGATGCCTGCGTTTCCTGGCGCGCAGTAGATGCGATCGACCTTCGGGCTCTGCGCGATCTTCCAGACGAGCGCGTGCTCCCGGCCGCCGCCGCCGACAACCAGGACCTTCATCCGGCGTTTCCCCCTTAGCGATCATGGATCACTGTGATAGCTCGGAGCGGAATCCTGCGAGGCATCGGACTCGGTGCGGTGTGGTTCCTCAGTGCGGTCCGGCTTCCGCGCCCGGCGAGCGAGCTCCTGCACCTCGGCCATGAGCACCGCGGCCCGGCGTTCTCGATCCTTCTCATACTCCGCCCACGCCCGGCGGTAGTTGGCGTACGAGTGCGCAGCCATGAGGATGGCGGTCCAGCACAACAGCACCCAGGCCACACCCAGGAGAGCGGACTCGACGAGTGGGCGGAACTGGAAGGCCTGCCGGACACCGAAGGTGATGAGTGCTATGCCCAGAAACCCCACGTAGGGATGACGGAACCGGAACGCCTTGGCCCAGCCCACTACGAACACGATGCCGAACCCGAGCAGCAGGAACGAGACCACGTAGGTGCCGAGGAATGCGCTCATGGGCCCTCAGCTCCGCACAAGCCCGGGCCCATTGGCGGCACGGTCATGCACCATCCCGGCCCCCGGCCTTGCTGTCGAACCGGCGGTATTGCCCCCGGAACACCAGCTCGCACACTCCAGTCGGTCCCGTGCGGTTCTTGGCCACGATGATCTCCGCGGTGTCGTCGCGAGGTTCCTCCGCAGCCCCTTGGGCTGCCGGCCCGCCCACGACTTGCCCCGTCTTGGCCTCCCGGTACTTGTAGTACTCGGGACGGTAAATGAACACGACCGCATCGGCCTCGGCCTCAATGTAGCCGCTCTCCATGAGGTCGGACAGGATCGGCCGCTTGTCCTCCCGGCGCTCGACGCTGCGTGAGAGCTGTGAGACCACGATCAGGGGCACCTCCAGCTCTCGAGCCATCGCTTTGAGCGAGCGAGCGATGGCACTCACTTCCTCGAACCGGCTGTCGGTGCGGAGAGGATACCGCACGAGCTGCAGGTAGTCGACGACCAGAAGTGACAACCCCCGCTCGGCCTGCAGACGACGGGCTTTGGCCCGCATCTCGAGCGGCGTCATGCCGGGCGTGTCATCAATGTAGATATTGCAGTCGTAGAGTCTGTCGAGGGCCTGGGCGAGCTTATCCCACTCCTCGTCGCGCATGTCTCCGAGGCGCAGTTTGTGCGAGTTGATCATGGCCTGGGAACTGAGTGCTGCCTCGACCAGCTGCTCTTTGGACATCTCGAGCGAGAACACGCCCACCACGCGCTTGTCATCGGGCCGCAAGCCCACATGGGTCGCGATATTGAGGGCGAGGGAGGTCTTGCCCATGGACGGCCGGGCGGCCACGATGGTGAGGGTAGACCGGCCCAGCCCACCGATGATGCGGTCCAGGTCGGGGAAGCCGGTGGGGAGGCCCGCCACGTCGCGCTGAACTTGCGTCTCCCGGTCCAGGCGGTCGAACACCTGGCGCACGATGGGTCCCATGGGCACAAAACCGCGGCTGAGGCGACGCTCAGTTACCGAGAACAGCCGCTGCTCCGACCGGTCAACGATCTCGTCGGTGCGGTCGTCTTGGGCGTAGGACCAGCGCTGGATGTCGCTGGCGGCGGCGATGAGCTCTCGGAGGATGGCCTTCTCGGCCACGATGGTCGCATAGCGGTGGATGTTGGCGGCCGTGGGAACGGAGCTGACCAGGGCAGTGAGGTATGCCGCGCCGCCGACCTCCTCGAGCTTGTTCCGTCGGCCCAGCTCATCGGTCATGGTGATCAGGTCGACGGGCTCGTTGCGGTCGAACAGGGCAGTGATCGCCTCGAAGATCTCGCCATGGACCAGACGGTAGAAGTCTGACTTGCGCAACAGCTCCAGCCCCACCGCCGTGGCCTCGCGGTCGAGCATCATCGCCCCCAGAGCCGACTGCTCCGCCTCGAGGCTCTGGGGGGGGATTTGGTCGAGCTGGGCTGCATCCCCTGCCATCGCTAGCGTCGCCCGGCGCCCTGGGCCTTGGCTCGCTCCTCCTCGAGCTCGCGCTCCCTCTGTTTCTGCTGCAACTCGTCGTACCTGCCGCCGTACTGGCCTTTCTTCTCCTTATCCCGCATGCCGCGCGGGGCGTCGAGCTGATCCCTGGCGCTCTGCTCCATCTTCTCGACTGTGGCCATCAGATTGGTCAGATAGGTGGGCACGACCGCGTAGGGCTGCATGATGGTCTGGAGAAGTTGCCTGGCGGGCCCGAACTGGTTCGTGTAGGCATAGGCCAGTACCAGCCGAACGGCAGCCTGGTGGTTGGCGGGTTCCTTCTGGATTGCCTGCTCGAGGATGGGACAGGCCTTGTCGTACTCCTTACGCTTGAACATACAGCGGCCGATGCCCTCGAGAGCGGCCGACTGCAGGCCCGGCCGATCATCCGGGATGTTCTCGAGCGCGCGGCGGAACGCGTTCTCGGCCTGATCGTAGCTTTCCGCCGCCTCGTAGCTCAGACCGAGCTCGAGGTAGGGCTGCCAGTTCGTTGGGTCCAGGGTGCAGGCCTCGTTCAGGGCGTCGGTGGAGCGCTTCAGGCAGTCGGCCATGATCTGGCCGTCGGCGCTGTCGCCGGCGTTCCGGTCATGCAGGCTACGGTAGAAGTCGCCCATCTCCAGCAGCAGCTCAACGCGCAGAGCGCCTTCGGGATTCCGCTTGTAGGCGTCGTCGAAGTAGAAGGCAGCCTGGAGGGCCGCCTCTTTGTAGGATGCGCTGAGGCCGGTACCACCGGCATCGATGTCCTGCTGCCGAATCCGGCGGCTCGTCTGCCGGAGAACTTGGCCACGCAGGAAGCTCGTCTCGGCGGTGGCCTGGTCACCGGTGATGGTCTTCAGGAGTGCTTCGGCACGTCCCAGTTCGTTCGTGCCCGCGTTGCGGATGAGCGCACGGGCGGCGTTGTGCAGGCACTTGACTCGCAGCTTCTGGTCACCCTTGGTGTCGTAAATCCCGGCCGCCTGCTCCTGCACATCGGCGTAGCTGACGCTCTGTCCGATGGTGTTGAAGTCGTAGGCGGCCTCGCCCAATGCGGCCAAGGCGCCATCGAGGTCGCCCTGGGCGGCCAGGAGTTCGGCCTTCTTGGCCTTGACCGAGCCAAGGCCCACGCGCGCATCGCGGAATCCCTCGTCGGCCGCCAGCGCCTCGCCGAACTTCTGCGCAGCCAAGTCGCAGTCCGCCATGGTCGTGCCGTTGAGCAGGGCCCGGCCCTCGTAGTAGGGCAGCATGGCCGCTTCGACCGCTGTGGGTGACGCACTGTTCATCACGGCACGGGTCGCGTCGTCCATCGGGATCTGCATCTCGGTGGCGACTCGCTCGGCGACCGCGGACATGAAGCCGAGCATGCCCACCGTGCCGCCCTTGATCTCCAAGTTCGTGAGAACCGCCGTGGTTCGTTCGGCGGGCTTGACCACCACGATCGAGATCTGGGCATTGACGAGAGTGCCCTCGGCCGTCACCGTTCCCAGGATCCCGTAGTGCTGGCCGAGCTCAACCAGTGCAGCACGAATCTCGGCCGGGTCGTTGACCGGCAGGTTCTGAGCCCTGGCGGCCCGGAGGAACTGCTGGCGGTCGGTGACCTCGCAGCGGCCGGTGTGCCGCAGTTTCAGTGCCAGGGTGTCCTCCAGCGCGATGGCCGTTGCCTTGTAGGGCAGCCCATCGGTGAGCGACACGATCTGGGCAATCGTCACCCTCTGGCGGACCGTCGGGGGCGCCTGAGCCTCTGCGCTCCGCGCGAGACCGACCACCGCGGCCAGCACGGAGAACGCGAAGAGGGGCTTGAGGCGGTTCATCAAACAGCCTCCTCCGGGGATGGTTCCGATGAGAGGCGCCCACGCTCCTTGGGGTGGGCCGCCCGAGACAGCGCCCGGCGCACCGGCGCCGGGCCGTGGCGGAACATGCGTTCGAAACCGGTGTATGTTTCCGACCAAAGAGTCTACCCCTGTTCCCTCGATTCAGCAAGGCGGGCCGGGCTCCATCGCGCCACTGAGGCTTAGACGCTCTGGAGGCACTGTGGGGTTCGCGCCCCACTAGCGCGGGAGGATGCGGCAGTCACCACAGAGCTCGTGGGCATCGTTGTGGAGAGCGGCGCACCGTGGGCACTCGCGGTACCCGTGCGCGCGCTTCCACGCGCTGATACGGCTCTCGCGAAGGAGGGCGGCATAGACCATGTCGCGCAGCTCGGGGTGGCGGAGGCCACGAACGGTGGACTCGATTCGCGATCGGACTTCGGGGCTGATTGGCGTGGCTTCGAGCTCCTCATCCGTGACCTTCATGCCACCGGCGAAC
>Ga0116184_10005191_pt1 | contig 10060 bp, 4 predicted proteins | sample AD_JPNNA5_MetaG_FD_89886 | JGI IMG/M metagenome (GOLD analysis project Ga0116184, IMG submission 89886) | Active sludge microbial communities of municipal wastewater-treating anaerobic digesters from Japan - AD_JPNNA5_MetaG | ecosystem: Engineered > Bioreactor > Anaerobic > Digestate | place...
CCGGGCTCGACCGCTCCAGGTGGCCGTCGCCCCACAGATCGTTGCTGTTCCACTGGACCGTGCCGGCCGACGTCAGGCAGTAGAGCCGGTCGTTGTTGCACCCCACATAGACCTTGCCGTCACTGCCCAGGGCGGCGCTGCTGTAGATGGGGCTCGGAAGTGAGTCGGTCCACCGAGGCGTCCCGTTGGCCTCCAGCACGTAGAACGTGCCATCGCTCGAGCCGACGTACACGGCCCCGTCGGCCCCCACGGCCGGGCAGGCCTCGACCACGCCACCCGTCTCGTAGGACCACACGAACGCCCCGTCGGGCCCCAGAGCGTAGACGCGGCGATCGTCACTGCCGAAATGGACGGTGCCGTCGTCGGCGATGGATGGGCCGCCCCGGATCCGGCTCTGCGCCTCGAAGCTCCACGCCAGGGCGCCATTGGGGAGGACGGCATAGAGGTGACCGTCCTCGCAGCCCACGTGGATGACCCCGTTGAGCCCGATGGCCGGGTCGCTACGGATCTCCGTTCCCGCGTCGTAGCTCCAGAGCACCGCCCCAGCCGGGCTGATCGCGTACAGCCGGCCGCCGGCGCCGGTGTAGACGGTACCATCCTGAGCCACGACCGGGCTGCTGCGTACGGCGCCACTCAGCTCGACACTCCACTTCGCGCCGCCCGAAGGGTCGAGTGCATACAGGTGGCGATCCCAGCTCGGCACGTAGATGGTCCCGTCCTGGGCCACCGCCGGGCAGCCCTCGAAGACGCGATCGACGGTCGGCGCCGTAGACGGGAACTGACCGATGAACGCCCCGGTGTCCCCGGCGAACGCGTGGGCGTACTCGTGCCCGCCGACATAGACATCACCATCGACAGCGAGTGCCATCCGGTAGGCGTAGGTGCTCTTCGCCGCGCTGGCCGGGGCCGGCCGCAGCTCCGACGTCCAGTCGACGTGGGCCGTCTGGGGTCCGACGTGGGGGGACCGCCCCGTGTGCCGTGGATCGTGCATGAACATGGGCCAAGCACTGGCGGCAAGCCCCGAGCCATCCTCGCTGTGATGGGTGCCTACGAAGTCCTGACCGACCTGGCTCGGTCCGACGGCAGCCGTGCGGCTCACGGGCACGAACGTCGTGCACTGCGTGGCGCTCAGCCTGCTCGGTGTGACCGTGTACGTGCCCGGGGCCAGATCGCCGGCGACGAAGAACCCGTGGGCATCCGTCGTGACCGTCGCGAGATGGCCGCTGCCGTCTTCGACGGTGAGCCGGACCCCGGCGATCGGTGCATCGGCGCCATCGAGGATGGTGCCCGAGACGCTGAACGTGTTGCTGGTGCTGGGCACACCAGTGAAGTCAATCGCCGAGATGCTCCCCGATACGTCGATCGAGCGCGACGCCGGCTCGAACACGTGCCCGGCTAGGCTCAGCGTGACCGTATAGGTCCCCGCGGGCAGGTTGATGATCTCGTAGGTGCCGTCGCCGGCGGTGAGGGCGTGGCCGCGCTTCAGGGCCCCAACCACGTGGACCATTACACCCGACAGGGCCGACCCAGTCCGGCCAACGATGGTCCCGGAGATCGAGAAGGTGCCTGGGACGGCGGCGGAGCCAGTGAAGTCGAGGCCCGTCTGGCTCGGGCCGACGGTGATCTGCCGCGAGTCGGGCTCGAACGATGTGGCGGCGCGAGTCGGCGTGATGGTGTACACGCCTGCCGGGAGGCCGGCGACCGCGAATGCGCCAGTGGCATCGGTGACTGCGGTCCCCGCTACACCTGCGGCGCCCGAGACCGTCAGTGTCACGCCGGCAAGCGCCTGGCTGGCGCCATCCAGGATCGTGCCGGCCAGACTGAAGACGTCGCCGCCGTTGTTGCCCCCATTGTTCCCGCCATTGCCGCCCGGCCCGCCGCCGCATCCTCCGAACGCGGCCGCTGCCGCCATCGCCGCCAAAACCCGGGAGAGAAGCCACTTCGGGTGCCGCTCCGAGCGAACGGGGCCACGCGGTGCCACAGAGACCACCTCACGGTAGGATCGGCCAACTCGCGGCCAGCACGTGGACTGGCGGCCTCATTCCCGGCCACCGCATGGCCCTCCTGCTCCGGCAGAAGCAGGGGGCCGCGGACGAAATGCCCCGCGGCCCCAGAGCCACTGCGCAAACCCGGTGACGGCGCCGAGTTAGAGCTGCGCCATCGTCTCGTCGTCGAAGAAGCTCGTCCACAACTCGAGCACGTCGGGGTCCAGCCCCTCGAGCGCCAGGAGTTCGTCACGGGTCGCCTTGGCCTCGTCGGTCCGTGTGGCTGCCGCCAGTGCCAGCGTCTTCGCCGCCAGCAGAAGCCCCTTGGCCTGGCCAGTGACCTCCCCCTCGAGCGCCGCGTTCGCGGTCTCCAGGGCCGTGGCCGGCTTGCCGGCCGCCACCTGCGCGGCCACCAGGTCGGCGGCCGATGCGGGCCCGCCTCTCTCAAGGTACGGCATCGCCAGGTCGGTCAGCGAGAACTGGCACAGCAAGTGACCGATCCTCGCCGCCTCTTCGGCCGTACACCCCGCCGGATCAGGGAGGGCCTGCAGCGTCGTCACCGCCGCGAGAAACGCCTTCTGCCCCTCCATCTCGCCGGGAACGATGCACAGGCCCGTCTGGTCCTGCATGCTGAAGGATACGATCTGCCCCCCGGTGATGACGTCCAGCCAGAGCATGGCAACGCCCCGCAGAGCGCGCTTCAGGGTGGCCGAGTCGCTGGGGTCGAACTCCGTCACCCTCAGGCCCGGCGCGATGCGCCTCCCGAGGAGCGCGGTGGCCTTCTCCATGTCGTTGCTGCCGATGGCACCGAGCGCCTGGCTCAGGTCCACGGACCGGAGCTGCTCGTCGGTGAGCCCTTGGCGGGCCTCCAGGGCCTCAAAGATCCGGCCGGCCTGCCCCCCGTTGCCCCACTGGAGCCACAGCTGCGCCGTAGCCAGCGCATCGTCGAGCGTCATCGCGCCCACATCGGCGTCCAGCTTGCCGCGCAAGCTCTTGGCCTCGTCCAGCATGGCGACATAGGCCTCGACGGGCATGTAGCCGGACCGGGCACACAGAAGCCTCCCGTCGGGCAGCAGAAACGCGGTGGTGGGGAGGCCCTCCTGTCCCGTCTTCTCGAGATACCCCTCATTGGCGTCGCTATCGACCTTGAGCAGAACGAAGTCCTTGGCGGCCTCGGCGAACTCAGGCTTGGTAAAGACGTCCTGGTCGAGTTTCTTGCACCAGCCACACCAGTTGGCCCAGATGTCGACCAACACGAGTTTGTCCTCGGCCTTGGCTCTGGCGAGAGCCGCTGCCTCGTCCTCTCGAATCCATTCTGGCTCCTGCGCGGTGACCACGGATGCCGAGATGGAGAGCAATACTACGCAGGCTGTCCCGAGCAGACATGTACGCAAGTGATCCCCTCCCAGGGGGTAGGTGGACTCAAAGCGGTGCGGGGTCCAGATGGTTCCAGTATAGCCGACGGCGGGCAGCAACGGAGCGAAAGCCGAACTGGAGTTCCCACAGATCTGGTCCCTGGGGCGGGCCGGGGAGTGAAGCTCGATGGTGCCCGCCACTACAGGAACATGGAGTCGAGCATCGATAGGGCGGCATCCACCATGAGCTCCCCCGCCACGGGAGACAGGCGGCTCGACGTCGCCGTTCGCTGCTCGTACCCTTTGCCCGCGAAGGCTTCCCGCGTCGGAACGTAGCCCACGACGCCGTTTGAGAGCTCCACCACGAAGGTCCGTTGCGCGGGCGAGTTGAGCTTGATGTCGAGCCCAAACTCGACGAACACCTCGCCCGGCAGCATGGCCACGCCCACATCGCCGATCCGCAATGCCTGGACGATCCCTGGGAATGTGGGCGAGGAACGCACCTCCTCGCGCAGCTCGAACGCCATGCCCGCGTAGGTGCTATCGACGATGTTCTGAAGCTCCGGTTTCTGCTGGACCTCGCGCGCCCAGTCGAGCAACGAGTCGGGGATGCGCCGCATCGGGAGTTGCAGCTCGACGAGGCGCGAATCGAGCTTGAGCTCACCGGTGTAGGCCATCCCGGCCTCGATCTCCAGCACGTCATCGGCCAGGCGCTCACCCATGTAGTGGGCCCACTCATGGCCCCAGTCCTCGAGGTCGGGGTCGTAGACATCGATCTGGCACAGGTTGCCGCAGCATCCGTTGGCGAAGAGCCCCACATGGCCCGCCCCCTGCCGCGCCTTCATGGCCGCCGCGAACTGGCCCGGGTAGTCGGCCGAGACCTGGCTCCCCCCGACCACGTTCACGTGGCACGCGAAGTTCAGCAGGCACCCCATGGGCTGACCGTCTGGCGTCCGCGCCGAGATGACGCCCACCTCGGGATCGACCTTGCCCTCCTGGTAGAGGATGTCCGTGCTGCCCTTGGGAGGGTGCATGACGACCTCTTTGGTGCTGCGCATCATGAAGCGGCGGTTATGTGAGAGCTTGCCCTCGAATCCCCATCCCACGCCGAGTTCGGCCGGCCGACGATTCGCCCACGCGGCCGTGGCCGCGGCCGGCAGGTCGCGGGCGAGCTGAGCCACGTACTCCTCGCTCGGCGGGCGCAGGAAGATGCGGGATGTAGCCGGCCCCGTGTGGGTGTGTGTCGCACTCATGGCGATGCCATCGGGCGCCACCCCCGTTGCCGTCGCGATGGCCTCCCGCGCCGCATGCACCGTTGCGCCCTTGAGCGAGAGCAGGTCGCACGTCAGGATGATGAGCGGATGCTCGCCGTTGTCGATGGCCATGGCCCGGCAGAAGAGCGGGTCGTGGATGCCCTCGACCCGACGGTCCTCGAAGAAGCCAGCCATGCGGGTGCCAAGCGGGGGGGTGATATCGACCTCGGCGAAGCCAATCCTCAGCGGCATGGGGCACCTCCGCGAGTCATCGCGACGGCCCCCGCGCAACCGAGACCGTCACCACCCGCGGGTTCGACCCCCATCGGCCGACGGCCTCCACCCCATCCGCTTCTCTACCGCCAGGCTGTCTCCTCGGCGCCTGCCTGGCGGAGCAGCATACTGACCTCACCGAGGTGGTACAGGAGATGCCTGAGGTTGTAGCAGCCAGTGTCCAGCATCGTGCGGCCCGTCCAGTGGAACGGCGTGGGGCCGAGCCAGGCATCGTCCGAGACCGTGGCCATCCACTCCCGCGCTCGGCCAGCCACGCGTCCCAGGTACTGCAGAGCCCACTGCTGGTCCGGGATCGCGTCCGCGGGCCCTGCCCAGTCGATGTGGCGGACCTCCGAAGCGAAGCCCTCAACTTCGGACCGGCTGTAGAAGTCCGCGGCGTCCAGAGCGTGGAGGGCCCAGCGGGCCGGAACGAGGCCCGGGCTGTGGCCCGAGCGCCACTCATCGGCCCCAAAGCCCCCGATCAGCTCCCGGGCCATATCCCACGCGCGGCCATACTGCTCCATCAGCACATCCGAGATCGTGCCCAAAGGCGCACCTCTCTCCGCGGGTCGCGAGCCCGCTCAGTCGGTCCGTTTGAGTACGGGCTCCATCAGCACCCGCTGCCGTACGGTGCAGACGTCGCCGTGGCGGAGCCCCTCCCAAAGCAGCCGCGGGCCGCCTGCAGACCGGGCTTATCGCATGGGGGTCTCCGAATGGAAAAGAGCCGAGCGCGGCACTCTGCCCTCATCCGGACAACACCGACCGGCGGTCGGGGCGCAGCCCTGCGGAGCCCTGTCCTCCAGCTGGATAACAAGGGGCGCATCCCCTCCCCGCGAAAGAGGCAATCGCCTCGTGGAGGCGCCCAAGCGTGACCCATGTGCCCGGTGCGCGCCCCCCATGGTGCCCCTCCGCAACCAGGCCTCTGGCCCCCTGGCGAGGAATGCCACCACCGCCTCGCGAATCCCTCTCACCAGATAGGCATCCATCCCACTACCCTCCCGTCCATGCGAGGCCGCCCATGTGCTTGCGATCCCTTGCCCTCGTGCTGCTTGCCACCGCTCCGGCGGCGGCCTCGGCGCCCGTCGACGGCCTTGGCTTCGTCGCCACCGATCCGGCCGGGCCCGGCGAGGCCGCCGCTCGAGCCCTGGCCACGGGCAGTTTCGGCGCCCGGGTGCTGGCCGCCACTGCCGACGGCGCCCTCAACATCCCCGCCGACGTCCGCGCCCTGTGGTGGCATTGCGAGCGATGGCCCCTGCCCGCCCCCATGGACTCCCCCGGGGCGAAGCAGGCGCTGCTGGACTGGATCAGCCGCGGCGGAGGGCTGTTCCTCTCCGGCACCGCGCTGGCGTACGTCGTGCCGCTGGGGCTCGAGTCCTCGTCCCCGCGCGTGGGTCCTACGGCGGGCGATGACACCGTGACCGCCGGCGTGTGGCCGAACCCACCCGACCACCCGGTCTTCGCGGGCTTCGAGCCGGGCCAGCCCGTCCTGCTGACTGGCGGAGGCTACCCGGCCTTCGCCGACTTCTACCCGGGCGGCCCCGCCGGCGCCCACGTCCTGGGCCGAGCCTATGGCGGTACGACCGAGGCGCCGCTGGTCGAGTACAGCTGCGGCAAGGGCCGCGTCATCGCCCTGGGCTGGCGCTGCCCGCACTACTCCAAGACCGGTGACCAGTGGCGCGGCAACCTGGAGCGACTCACGGGCAACATCCTGGCCTACCTGAGCCGGGGCGAGTGGTTCGGCACCGTCGAGGACGCCCACACGCGCTCGGTCCGCGCCACGTTGGGCCGGGTCGACATCGACGCCATGCGCCGCGCCGTGGCCGATCTATCAGAGACATTCGGCGAGCGCTATCCCCGCGGCCGTGAGTACTCGGCCCTCATCCACCGCTACGCCGAGCTCTCCGCCAAGGCGCTGGCCGGCGACGAGGGCGCTCTCGCACAGGCCGGCGAGCTACTGCCGCGGCTCAACGCCATGATGCTCGACAACCCGCTGCTCGACTTCGCCGAGCTCCTGCTCGTGAAGCGTTCCGCCGGCAACCTGGGCCTGCCCGCCAACTGGGAGAGCAACTCGAGCCTGCCTCGCAGTGGCTTCGACAACGAGATCGATGCCCTCTCTCCGCTCCGCCCCGATGGCGACCTGCGCACCGTCTACCGGCCCCAGCGTGATGTGTTCGTCGGCGATGTCGATCTGCACTTCGATGCCGGCCGGATGCTGTTCTCATCGGTCGCCGACGATGGCCGCTGGCAGGTGTTTGAGTCGAACCTGGCGAGCACCCCGCCCCAACCTTTGCCGCTGATCCGCGAGCCAGATGTGGACAACTACGACGCCTGCTACCTGCCGAGCGACGACATCATCTTCACATCAACTGCACCCTTCGTCGGCGTCCCGTGCGTGACCGGCTCGGCCCATGTGTCGAATCTCTACCTCTACCGCCGGAAAACGGGTCAGATCCGCCAACTGGGGTTCGGCCAGGACCATGAGTGGTGCCCCACCGTCATGCCCAACGGACGTGTCATGTACCTCCGCTGGGAGTACACCGACATCCCGCACTTTGTCTCGCGAATCCTGTTCCACATGAACCCCGATGGTACCGAGCAGATGGAGTACTACGGCAGCAACTCCTACTGGCCGAACTCAATGTTCTATGCTCGCCCCATTCCCGGCAGCACGACCCGGTTCGTCACCGTCGTGGTCGGCCACCACGACAACCCTCGCATGGGCGAGCTGGTGCTCTTCGATGCCAGCAAGGGCAAGACCGAGACCGACGGCGTCATCCAGCGCATCCCCGGGTGGGGCAAGCGCGTCGATCCCATCCTCCTCGACGGCCTGACCGCGGGGAGCTGGCCCAAGTTCCTCCACCCCTACCCACTCAGCGACAAGTACTTCCTGGTCTCGTGCAAGCCCACACCCGCATCGGACTGGGGCATCTACCTGGTCGATGTGTTCGACAACCTGACGCTGATCAAAGAGGTACCCGGCTACGCCCTGCTCGAGCCGATCCCGCTTCGCCCCACACCTCGCCCGCCGGTTGTGGCCGACCGCGTCGACGCGACGCGAAAGGACGCCCTGGTCTACCTGACCGATGTCTACGCCGGACCGGGGCTGAAGGGCGTGCCACGCGGGGCCATCAAGAAGCTGCGGTTGTTCACCTACCACTTCGCCTACCACAACATGGGCGGGCAGATCAACCGCGTGGGCATCGATGGCCCCTGGGATGTGAAGCGCATCATGGGCACGGTGCCCGTCGAAGCCGACGGCTCAGCCCTCTTCCGCGTGCCGGCGAACACGCCCATCGCCGTTCAGCCGCTCGATGAGGACGGTCAGGCCCTGCAGCTCATGCGCTCGTGGATGACTGCCATGCCCGGCGAAGTGCTCTCGTGCGTCGGCTGCCACGAGAAGCAGCACACGGCGCCGCCCACGACTGCCACGACCATGGCTTCGACTCGCGGGCCGGCTGAGATCACCCCATGGTACGGCCCGACCCGCGGATTCTCATTCGTGCGTGAGGTCCAGCCCGTGCTCGACCACTACTGCGTGAGCTGCCACAGCGGGGCGGCGGGCGCGCCCGAACCGGACTTCCGCCAGGCGCCTCTCGTCCATCCGCCCGGGCCCGACAACGGCTACCAGCAGGGCTCGCAGTTCCCACCGGCCTACTTGGCGCTCAAGCCGTTCGTCCGCAATGCCACCATCGAGAGTGACATGCACCTGCTGATGCCCGGCGAGTTCGCCGCCGACACCACTCGTCTGATCCAGATGCTCCGCCAGGGCCATTACGGGGTTGTGCTCGACCCGGAGTCGTGGGACCGGCTCATCACGTGGATCGACCTCAACACACCCGCTCACGGCACCTGGCACGAGATCGTGGGCCACGGCTTGGTCGACCCCATGCGCGACCGCCGCCGAGCCATGCTGAGCAGGTACGCGGGCATCGACGAGGACCCCGAGGCCATCTGGATGCCCGAAGGCGGCGTGCGGCCCGGCGAGGCCGGCCCACCGACGTCGGCGGCTCCGGTTGCCGCGCCTGAGCAGCGGTCTGGGACCCCCATCCTCACCGCCGATCGTGGCGCACCTGCCGCCGGCGCGATGCAATCGATCGACCTGGGGGATGGGGTGACGCTCGAACTCGTCTACATCCCCGCCGGGCCCTTCCCCATGGGGCCCGCCAACCCCGACGATGACGGTCGCCCGCTGGCGCCCGAACGCATGGATCATGCCTTCTGGATGGGCCGGTTCGAGGTCACCAACCGCCAGTACGCGGCATTCGATCCCTCTCACGACAGCCGCCTCGAGGAGGGCGACTACCTCCAGTTCGGTATCGAGGAGCGCGGCTATCCGGTCAACGCGCCCGAGCAGCCCGTGGTCCGCGTCTCTTGGGACGCGGCCAACGCCTTCTGCCAATGGGCATCCCGGCGGACCGGCCTTGCCATCGGTCTGCCGACCGAGGCCGAGTGGCAATACGCCTGCCGCGCCGGCACCGCCACACCGCTATGGTTCGGCCAGCTGGATGCCGACTTTTCGCCTTTCGCAAACCTGGCCGATGCGTCATTGCGCGCCGTCGACACCTATGCCCCTTGGGGGTTGCCCTCAGGCGCCATTGCCCCCTGGCGGCCGGCCGTCGAGACCGCCAACGACGGCTACCGCGCCTCAGCTCCGGTGGGCTCCTACCGACCGAACCCCTGGGGCCTGTACGACATGGTGGGCAATGTGGCCGAGTGGGTCCAAGCTGCCTATCGACCTCCGCACGGTCCGCGTGACCTTCGCCTGGCCCTGGGCGGCTCCTGGTATGACAAGCCCCAGCGCGCCCAGCCCACCTTCCGCCAGGGCTACCCACCCTATCGCGGCGTCTATGACGTGGGCTTCCGCGTGATGTGCCGGGCGGAGTAGTCGGGGGGGCATGCCGCCAAACGCCACATCCCGCTTCCCGCAGGCGAGGCTTCAGCCTCGCGCGCGCCCATTGTCTACAGGCCGCAAGGCAGGTGGCCACATCCCGCTTCCCGTAGGCGAGGCTTCAGCCTCGCGCGCACCCATTGTCGCCGGAGGCCCACCGTACCGAGGCTGAAGCCTCGGCTACAGGCCGTAAGGCAAGTGACCACATCCCGCTTCCCGTAGGCAAGGCTTCGGCCTCGCGCGCGCCCATTGTCTACAGGCCGTAAGGCAAGTGACCACATCCCGCTTCCCGTAGGCGAGGCTTCA
>Ga0116184_10005192_pt1 | contig 10060 bp, 11 predicted proteins | sample AD_JPNNA5_MetaG_FD_89886 | JGI IMG/M metagenome (GOLD analysis project Ga0116184, IMG submission 89886) | Active sludge microbial communities of municipal wastewater-treating anaerobic digesters from Japan - AD_JPNNA5_MetaG | ecosystem: Engineered > Bioreactor > Anaerobic > Digestate | place...
GGCCATGAGCACCAGGCTGGGCATCCAGTCCTCATCCGGGCTGAACCGCTCCACGTCCTCGTAATCCCGCAGGCCGAACGTGGGCACGGGCGCATAGCCCTTGCTGAGGAAGCGGACCTTGGTCTCCTCCTTGATGAGGTCGAGCCCTGAGAGCAGTCTGATGTAGAGCTCTGCCAGGAGGTGGCCCCAGTGCTTCCGAATGAACTCGAGCTGGTCGTGGAGCGAGTTCGGGCAGGCTCGAAGCGGCGCCATGAGGAGATCCAGCAAAGTGAGCCCGAGCGCGCCGAGTACGGGCTGGGACCGGAAGAACTCGTCCAGGGTGCTGATGAGGTCCAGGTACGTCGTCTCCTGCCGCAGCGGTGCATCGTCGAAGAGCTCCTTGTAGCTCGTGGTTGCCGGGTTCTCGTTGGACACGTAGAGCAGCAGCATCTCCTCCACGGCGATGATCCGGTTGGGGACGCCGTTCGTCTCGGAGGCGAGGTACTCCTGCACCGTGAGTTCGCCACGATACACGCTGATAGGCGGGAAGTGGTCAACGAAGCGCTCCATGGTGGCGTCCACGCCGGGAAGTCGCCTGGAGGCGTACTCGTAGGCGTCCTTCATGATGTTGGCATTGACCTGCCTGCGGTAGAGCTCGATCATGAAGTGCAGCACCTCGTCGATGAGTCCCATGGCGTTGATGTCGGATGCGCGCACCGCCTTCTCCGGGTGTGCCGCCGCGTCGCGGACGCGGTTCATCCTGTCCGCGAAGTCGCGCGCCGCCTGCGGGCTGGTGAATATCACGTTCCCCGTGATGGAGAACAGGGACTGGTCGAACTGGTAGAGGTCTCTCGCCTTTTTCGAGATGTGGAATTCGTACATCGGTTCAGGTCCTCACCGTATGCGTTTCGTGGAGGATCGTGTCATGCATAGTGGTCATAGAATGTCATTCCAACGGGTCTGAAGGTTGTAGGAGAATGTAGGGGAACGGGGGATGTGAGTCAAGACAAAAGCGAGGACCAGTTTGGGTGCGTGATCCCTGGTCCCCGACTTCATCGCCTGGAATAGTCCGGTCGCAGGACGGACAATACCCGGGCCTACCTCACCCTCACCAGTGCGTACATGAGACCCTGGTCTCCCTGGACCATGCTCACCCGGAAACCGGCCTGTTTCGAGCTGGTCCTGCCGCCCGCTTCCACGGTGCCGTTCAAGGTGTACGTGGCCGAGGGGATGTTCTGGGGAAAGGTGACCTCCTGTTCGGTCACGTAGGTCCCGGCATTCCGGCTCCTGCTCATGGGCCCGATCTTCTTGACGGACTTGCCGTCCGAGAGTATCTGGCGGGTCTCCATGACCGGGACCACCTTGTTGGGATCACTGTTGAGCAGGGCATAGTTGATGACGAGCTTCGCCTTCTGCCCGGGTCTGATCACACTCGGCTCCATGCGCACGTCTTCGACCTGCACCATGGTGCCCTGCGATGGCTCATACTGGTAGGTCTTCGCCGTATCCTGGGCCGACTTCAGTTTCCTGTCCAGATATTTCCCGATCACCGCTCCCGCAAGGGCCCCAGCCGCGGCACCGATCGCCGCACCCAGCTCCGGATCGTCCTTGGACAGCTTGCCTCCGAGAACCCCGCCCGCTGCAGCGCCTATGAGCGCGCCTGTCTGGGCACTGTCCATCTCGGCACAGGACCAGAACAGTCCCACAAGAGAGATGCATACCACCACTGCTATCGCCTTCTTCATGCCACCCTCCCTGCTTTCTGTATCATGGCGTCCGGTCCCTCAGTTCCCCGATACCCCACGCGTCGTCCTGCCCTGAAACAGGACTGCTCCCGGCCTCCGGAGAGGGGGCACGGGGTTTTGTGCGGACCTGTCTTCGTGTCGTTTCCTTCTGCGCTTCCTGCTCATGGTTTTCAGCATGCCCTTCCTTGTATCCGGGGCTCTCCGAATCTGGAGCCTGCGCGGATGGGGGCTGCGCTGGTTCCTGGGATACGGCCTCCGCCTGGGAAGACGCCGGCTCCGGGGCCTCCTGAACGGCCTGCTGCTGTACCGGTGCGGGCAGGGCGGGCTGAGACGCCGTGGCCGCGGGCCTGACGGCTTCAGGCAACTGCGGCTGTGTCCGGACCCTGTGGTGAAGATAGTAGTACGTCCCTCCACCTGCAGCCGCGAGCGCAATGGCTGCGATCAGGAGGAACACCACGACCCTGGACCTCTTTCCCTCTGGTCTGCCCTTCTCCTGGGCGGCCGGCTGCAGAGGCGCTTCTTCTTTCTTTTCTGCCATAGCGTCCTGCAGCGCAAGGGCAACCTCCTGCCCTGTCTGATAACGCTCATCCGCGTTCTTGCTGAGGCATTTCATGATGACCGCGGACACACCGGCAGGCACCTCTGCAGGGGCGTTCACGGCAGCGGGCTCCACCGGGTTCTCCTGCATGATGTCGTTGAACAGTGTCGCCAGCGTCTTGCCCGGTCCGCCGAAGGGGCGCCTCCCCGTGCTCAGCTCGTAGAGGACGACCCCGAGGGAAAAGATGTCGGTGCGCCTGTCCACGGGCTTCCCGACGACCTGCTCGGGAGACATGTAGGCAGGGGTTCCCATGATCTCCCCGGTCTGGGTCTGCAGGGTGGCCGTGGAGTCTTCGACCCTCGCAATGCCGAAATCGGTGATCTTGATCCGGCAGCCGGGCTGGATGATGATGTTGCTCGGCTTGATATCCCGGTGGATCACCCCCTTCTCATGGGCGTAGTGCAGCGTCTGGGCCATCTGGATGCCCATGTCCACGATCTCGGCGATGGTGAACCGCTGCTCCCTGATGAGCTCGTTCAGCGGCCTGCCCTCGAGGAACTCCATGGCGATGTACACATTGCCGTTATCCTCGCCGACATCGTGGATGGTGACGATGTGAGGATGGGAGAGGCGGCCTATGGCCTTGGCCTCGCGGAGAAAGCGTTTGATGAGCACCTCGTCGTCGGCCTTGTCCTGACGGAGCACCTTGAGCGCCACCACCCGGCCTATCCGCGGGTCGTGGGCCTCGTAGACCACTCCCATCGAACCCTTGCCCAGTTCCTTGGTAATCTCGTAACGGCCGTAGTTCATGAGCTCATCAAGCCCGTCAGGGTGGAACGGATCCCTCGCAGTGCCCCCCCGTACAGCGGCACGGGATGCCTCCGGGTGTCTCTGCCATTCCCTGCATTATAAATGGATACATCTGGTTATTCAACTTTCCGCGCACTGTTGAAGGTTCAATCCTTTTTTACCTGCTTCTTGTACGTCTTGAGGAACTTTCCGAAGGCCCTGTCCTTCTTCCGCCTGTCCAGGTACGACATTTCATAGTGCTCGGACTCCTTCCTGAGCTTGAGATAGCTGGAGTATCGATCTTCGGACAGCTCTCCGGTTTCCACCGCGGCCCGGACGGCACAGCCGGGTTCGTGCCCGTGGCTGCAGTCCGCATACCTGCACCGGGCGGAAAGCCTGACGAACTCCTCGAACCCCATGTCGACGCCGTCACTGGCTCCCATGATGCCCAGTTCCCGCATGCCGGGAGTGTCGATGAGCATCGCACCCTGGCCGAGCATGATGAGCTGCCGGCGAGACGTCGTGTGCGTGCCCTCCCCGGTGCCGCTCACCGCCTTCGTCTCGAAGGCCTGCCGGCCCATAAGGCGGTTGATGAGCGTGGTCTTCCCCACACCGGAAGAGCCGAGCAGACAGTACGTCCTTGACGGGGAGAGCGTCTTCCGGAACTCGTCGAAACCGCTGCCAGTGACATTACTGAGCGCGAGAACCTGTGCCCTGGTGACCGAGCCGATGATAGCGAGCTTCTCCTCCAGTTCCTCCCGGGAGATGAGGTCTGTCTTGGTAAGGATGACCTTGGGATCGACATGCCCGTCCGCTGCCATGACCAGGTACCGTTCCAACCGGTGCGGGTTGAAGTCGTAGTGGCACGACTGAACGATGAACGCCGTGTCTATGTTGGCCGCAATCATCTGGTAGTCGGCATGGTCACCTGCGCTCCTGCGGCGCAGGAAGGTCTTGCGCGGGAACACCCCGTGGATGATCGCCGCGGTGTCGTCGTTGTAGAACTGCGCCGTCACCCAGTCCCCGACACAGGGCAGGTCGCCGGGGTCCTCAGTCTGGAAGGACAGCCTGCCTGCGAGCTCGGCCGGGACCTCCGTCAATTCGTTTCTTATCAGGTACGAGCCCCGATCCACCGCCGTCACCCGGGCAATGCAGCAGTCCTGACGGGGCAATGTGCCCGCTTGGGCTTCAAACCACTGGTCGAATCCGAAATCTTTCAGTTCCATATGGTGCATCACCGAACACACAGGCCGCGGCAGAAGGTTGTCGGCTGGAGTTGCCCGCTCGGCCGTTCTCCAGCGAATCAGCTAGGCTGCCTGCAATAAGAACTCGACTTTGACGGCCTCGTACGGAAACTCGATTGCGCCGTTTTCAGTGCGAACGAGCAGGCCTGCGCTGAGAAGTGCCATGACGTCTCCGTGAACACCCTTTACATCGCGCCCTGCCCGTCGTGCCGTCTCACGGATCGATACCGCACCCGCACCACAAAGCACCTTGAGGAGCTCCCATCGTTTTGCAGTCAGCACTTTCCACAGAAGCTCGGGAGATGCAAAACTGATTCGGGCCGACTTCTGTTGCTTGTTCGTACCCCAGGCCTGGGCGAACCCATCCATAGCCTCTTTCGGTGTCCGAACCTCAAGAATCACTGTTTTCATCATTCCACCTCTCAATGTCGTGCTGAAAATCCTGTGTCAATTTCTCTGGGGTGGAAAAACGATACGTGCCTTCCTTTTCGCCCCAATGACTACGATCACCTTTCACGCCCTCGTTGTCATACCTGAGAACGCATACTTCATTCACGATGTACTCCAGACGATATTTATAAGGATGCCTGGACCCTGCCAGCGGATGGGCCAGCCGCCAGAGTACGAGTTCAGTAAACTTGTTTTCTGCATACACAATGTGCTGACGAACCAGCTCCGTGGCTTGCATGTTCGCGATTGTACCAACGCTGGTCACTGTTGTCAATTACAACAACACCTAAGTATCGGAGAACATTGGTGAAGGTAGGCTCTCCCTGAGGATACATGCCCTGCTGTACCTGCTCATGGGCAGGGTCTCCCCCTCCTTCGAGGGTTGCGGCGGCGGGCGGTATTCGGAGATCGGTAACGACTTCTCCCCGTTCCTGCACTACGGCGGCGGCATACGGTTCATGCTGTCGGAGCACGTCGTCATAAGAGCCGAGTACATGCTCACCGATGTCAGCTGCGAGTACGAGATCGGCCAGGTCGAGTACTGCGAGTTCGTCGGAGGGGGAACGAGTCTTGGCGTGATTCCCCTCTAGTACTCAGAGGATCTGAAATTCAAGAGCATCATGTTCGGCATCGGATACGCCTGGTGAGGGAGTCGCTGCCAAACCACAGCCAATCACGCGCAGGTGTTGAAGAAGGCCAGCGCGCTCCCCTCGGCCACCCCCACTTCGCGGCTGATGACCGGACACTTGGCCACGAAGAGGTGGAACACCTCCCGCTCCTCCTCGTGCAGGCTCTCGAAGTTGCCCTGGCCCTTGGCGATGACGAGGTCCGCCTTGGCGAACACGTCCCTGAACTCGTCGGTGCAGACGGCCATGGGCGTCCCCGAGGCGCCGGACCCGCTGGACATGACCCTGCAGATACCCGTCAGCCCGGCCTGCTCCGCGTCCTTCAGGGTGACGTCGTTGATGATGGGCACCGCCCTCACCGCGCAGGTCACGCGGTCCTGCCCGATCTGTTCGATGAAGACCCGGTCGAACACAATCTCTCCTGCATTGTCCAGGATGTACAGGACGTTCGTCGCACCTTCAAGTATGCGCCTTAACCGGTCCCGGTGGTCCAGGGCGAACTCCGCCGCCAGGAACGACCTCACCACCCGCTCCATGTCGATGCCGTCCGCCGACTGCCGGCCGTAGTCGATCATGTTCCCTGCGAGCGCGATGCGCAGCGCAGTGTCGAAGGGGTCGCCAGAGGCAGCCACTGCATCCTTCAGCACGGGGTAACACTGCAGGGCCTTGGCGTTGGAGCGCTCCTTGATCCGGGCAAAGGGGTCGTCGATCCCTGTGGTGCGATGGAGCATGTCATACATCTCCCTCGCAGCCAGCGGAGGCACCTGCGCATAGTTCAGCACAGACGCCCAGGCCAGGACCTCCCGCAGGAACCGCTCTCGGTCAGATGCGCTCAACGCCTGGTCGGAGATGTCGTAGCCGTGCCGGATGAGGCACGGGATGCATTCGAGCTGGAGGTTCATGGGCTAGAACATCTTCATGATCTTTTCCACGATACGCTGGAAGGACATGCCCGCCGCGCAACCCATGGCGTAGAGCATGAACGGCTTGCCGTTGTCTGTGTCCCTCACCACGTTCGGGTCGATGGGTATGGCCCCGAGGAAGGGCACGCCCAGTTCAGTTGCGGCTCGCTCGCCTCCTCCCTGCTTGAACAGGTCGATGGCGTGCCCGCAATGGGGGCAGGAAAAACTGCTCATGTTCTCGATGATACCCAGCAGCTTTAGGTTCAGCGTGCGGGCGAACTCCACGCTCTTGCGCGAATCCAGCAGGGCCACGTCCTGGGGCGTGGTCACCACCAGGGCGTACGGGGTTATGCCCGCCTGGGCCTGGCTGATGAGCTGGGCGATGGACAGGGGCTCGTCCCCGGTGCCCGGGGGAAGGTCCACGACGAGGAAGTCCAGTTCGCCCCACTTCACGTTGGCCAGGAAGTGCCGCATCACGGTGTGCTTCACCGGGCCCCGCCACACCACGGGCTGGTCCCTGTTCTGCAGGAGGTTGCCCACGGATACCAGGGACAGGTTCTTGTACACCTCCACGGGGAGCATGTTCCCCTCCTCGTCGCCCATGAGCGGCCTGCCCTCCACGCCCATGATGAGCGGGATGTTTGGGCCGTGCATGTCGCCGTCGAGGACTCCCACCGCGTAGCCCTGGCGGGCCAGCGCTGCGGCGAGGTTGGCGGCCACGGTGGACTTGCCCACTCCTCCCTTGCCGCTCATGACCATGATGGTGTGCCTGATGTGCGAGAGCCGTTCCTTCAGCTTTTCCTGCTCCTCGCTCATCTCCTTGGCCTTGGTCTTTTCTTTGATCTTGATCATATCGTGCCTCTGTGGACCTGTGATCTCTCCCCAAGGTGCGTAGCACAGAATGGAGCCGATCTCAAGGGAGCCGAGCGGTCGCTCACTCCTCCAGGGCCACCACCATTGTTTCGGGCATCATCCTCCCTGCCGCAGCATAGGCGTAGTCCCTCACGTACCACGAGGGGTCGGTACGTGCCGCCTTGCGCAGGAGTTCCAGGGATCTCCCCGTGCCTATCCTGCCCAGTGTCCAGCATGCCTTGGTGCGCACGTTCAGCTGCGGGTCGGTCATGTTCTCCTCGACCAGGGGGAGGCACTTCGGGTTGCGCCGCTCGCCCGCCTCCACCAGGGCGTTCACCCGCACCCGCTTGCTTGCGTCCCGCAGCATGGCCGCAAGCGCTTCGTCACCTATTGCACCGGGATAGGTGGCCACGGCGATGTAGCGTTTCTGCTCGGTGTCCGATGCCGCGAACTCAATGATCTTCGCCGGGTTGCGCCTGAGCTGCATGGCCAGGTACGACCCCGTGAAGAGCGGTGCGAAAAGGCTCACATAGGCTGTGGCAACAGCCGCGGTCGCGAGCAGGCTCCTGCGGGAGACCCGTTCGAGGCCCAGGGCGAGCCAGGACAGCAGCAGCATGGTCATGATCACCATGGGCCCGAGGCGGAAGAACACGCCGAGGCCGCTGCGCAGGAGACGGTTTGGGTCTGAGGACTCCTGCGCCCCCTCGAAGACCCGGTTCCCCAAGTTCAGGGGCAGGCCGTCCTTCGGCACAGCCACTGCCGGGCAGGGGAGTGTGTCCCTGGTCACGCTGAACCTCGCGCCCTGCACCGAGCACGGGTCTTTGGCGCGGACCCACAGCGTGCCGTGGGGCGAGTGACCGATACGGCGCTCTTCCTGTTCGACTGCCACGACGTTCTGCGTCCTCATGGCAGGGGTCTTGATGACGTCCGCGCTCAGCAGGGTGTGGTCGTAGTAGAAGTCGCTCACTGCCGCCAGGATCGGCCATGCGATCATGGCGTCCCGCACGTTCATGAACGAGGATCCCATGGCAACGGTCACCATCACAGGGGACACGATGAAGGCGCAGAACAGTGCGAATCGCTTCCAGTTCACGGGGGTTCCCCCGCACCTCCTCAACACGAACGCCCAGGCACCCGTGAAGAAGACCGGGCAGAGCAGGCCCATGACCACCGAGGTCACGGGCAGCTCGCCGCTGAAGATCAGGTACGTGCATGCGAGGCCCGCGCAGACCGCCGTTGCGGCATCGTACCGGTTGAGGCGGCCGGAGAGCCAAGCGGGGAGCGTCACCACCATGCAGACCATGGCGTTCTGCACGCCGAGGGTCAGGCCGAAGAACAGGGCGCTGGAGAGACGGTGGGTGAACGAGACCAGGTGGGGGTCGTCGGGCGCCACGAGGACGGTCATTCCGAACCGCCCGAGCAGGATGGATTCGGCACGGATCATGTCCGCATGCAGGCCCACCAGAATGAGTCCGTAGACGGTCATGAGCACGATGCACGCCAGTGCCCCGCAGAAGGTGGCCAGGTACCATGCGTTTACGGTGCGTGCAGCGCCCTGGGGCCGGAGCGCCAGGCCCGGGGCTTGTGCAGGGGGGCTGGCGTCACGCCCGATCCCGCTCATGAGCCCTGCCCCGTCATGTCCGCCCCCGTGCGGATCAGCCGGCCGATGCCGCGTTGTTCTTGTAGGTCTGCAGGAGCCCGGCGATCTCCTCGATGGACTTGATGCTCTTCCTGCCCCGGACCGCCTCCACATCGGACCGGGCGGTCCAGACGTTCCTGAAGTTCCGCGACTCCTTGGTGAAGGCGATGAAGTTGGCGATGGCGTCGTCGCACACGTGGGTGAAGCGCCTGCCGTCGAGGCAGGCGATATCGCGGATCCGCTCCACCAGGTTCTTGTCCAGGCGCATCACGTAACGGATCCGCTTGTCCGAGGTGTCGTTACGCGGCCCAACGTAGCGCTTCCGCTGCCGCGCCGGTATGACGCCGCCGAACTCCTTCTCCTTCTTGTATATATATGCCTCCAGGGCCGCGCCCACGAAGTCCACCATGGCGATGTTCAGCATGCGGGAGATCACCCTGAGTTCGCTCAGGTTGTTCTGCTTGAAATACATCATGAACCGGGAAGTTGCCTTGTCCTCTCTTGAGCCAGTCACAGATGCTCCTCCTCGCTGTCTGGGATCATGAGATCCTTGCCTGCTGCACTGTCGTGCTCACGGTTGCCTTGGGGATCCCCCCGCCCGGGCGCGGTTGCCCGTAGAGGGTCAGACTTCCATGATCTCCTTTTCCTTCGCCGCCAGGAGTTCGTCGATCTGTTTGATGGAGCTGTCCGTCAGCTCCTGGACCTTGTCCTGGTACACCTTGAGCTCGTCCTTGTTGATCTCCTTGTCCTTCTCCAGGTCCTTCAGCATGGCGTTGGCGTCGCGCCGGTGGTTGCGGATCTCGATGCGGTAATCCTCCGCGTTCTTCTTGATCATCTTCACGAGCTCCCTCCTGCGCTCCTCGTTCAGGGGCGGGATGGGGATGCGGATGATCTTTCCGTCGTTGTTCGGCATGAGCCCGAGCTCCGACTTCATGATGGCCTTTTCGATGGGGGCCATGGCGCCCTTGTCCCACGGCTGGATGGTGATGAGCCGCGCCTCTGGTACCGCCATGGAGGCGAGCTGGTTCAGGGGGGTGGGGGTTCCGTAGTAGTCCACCATGATGCCGTCGAGGATGCCGATGGAGGCACGGCCGGTGCGCACCTTCTGCAGCGCGGTCTTCATGGCCTCGATGGTCTTGGCGATGCTTGCCTTCATGTCGTTCATGATATCGTTTACCATCACACATCCCTCCCGGGCCTCACCACCGATCCGATGGCCTCGCCCTTGAGCAGTCTCATGAGCCCGTCTGGTTCGAAAATGTTGATCACCCGCACCTCGAGGCCGTGCTCTCGGCA
>Ga0116184_10005195_pt1 | contig 10059 bp, 9 predicted proteins | sample AD_JPNNA5_MetaG_FD_89886 | JGI IMG/M metagenome (GOLD analysis project Ga0116184, IMG submission 89886) | Active sludge microbial communities of municipal wastewater-treating anaerobic digesters from Japan - AD_JPNNA5_MetaG | ecosystem: Engineered > Bioreactor > Anaerobic > Digestate | place...
AGGAAATTGGTGTGGGCCTTATCGTCGGTGGAGCCGATGAACTCGTAGAACCGTGGGTTGGCCATGAGGATCCGGGAGTCCCTGTCCACCACGAGCACGATGTCGATGATGTTCTCGTAGAGCTCCCGGTACCGCAGCTCGGACTCCTCGAGCTGCTTCACCCGTTTCTCCACGTCGGATTCGAGATTGTGTGCATAGTACGAAAGCCGCTCCGCCAGGGCATCCATCTCGCTCTTGAGCTTCACCTCGCGAGTGCGGGCCCTCGTGTCCTCGAAGCACTTGAGCACGGCGATGACGATGAAGAATGCGAAGAAAAAGCTGTTGCTGAAGAAGACGTTCAGGTTTTCCGGGGTTGGCACGGAAAGGAACATGATGGGAACCGCATAGACGATGTAGAGCACCACCCCGAGTATTGCCCCCTGCAGTGCGTTCAGCGGCAGGATGACCAGGACCGCCACCAGGACCATGACGACCCCCACATAGTAGAATGAATCGTACCCCCCCATCTTCACGCACATGAGGGTTATGGTGGCACCCGAGATGAGGTACGCGATGATGGATATGGGGTATGCCAGCGCCCTGCCCCACTGGGAAAAATACAGGATGAGGAAGGCCGTGAGGATGCCGGCGCAGCCCAGCCGGTAGAGCAGGAAGAGCTGGAAGTGGGGCCGCACCACCACATAGTCGAGGATGCTGAAGAGCGGGATCAGGACGATGCCGATCAGGAGGATGGCGAGCACCCTCTGATGGTAGAGCTCCCGCGTCTCGCTGAGAAAGCGCTCATGCCATGGTTCGTTCTTCACAGCCATACCATTTCTCACTATCGGCATATGATGTGAAAAATGTAAGTGGTCCTTCAGTCCACACAGGGGATCAGAGGAGTCTGGGCAGGTCGTCGAAGGGGTGTTCCGCCTCGAAGTCCGGATTGTAGGTGAGCGCGGCGTCCAGGTCCTGGCAGAACACGGTCTCGAACCCGAGCTCGGCCGCCCTGTCCAGCACCACCCGGTATTCCTCGGGGGTGATGTGGCGACGCATGTCGGGCAGGTCCCCCCGGTAATGGACAGGGTTGTACTGGGACATGAGGCTCAGGGGGATCTCTGTGGAAAGCCCGGCGAGGAACTCGAGGACCGCGAAGGGGTTGGAACGCATGCCCGGCAGCACGAGGTGCCGCACCATGAGCCCCTGCACGGCCCTGCCCTCAGGATCGGTCACGAGCGGCCCGATGGCGTCGTACAGAAAGGAGATGGCCTGGCGTGCCGCATCCCAGTAGTCGTCCACCCCGCTCAGGGCCCTTCCCGTGGCATTGTCCCCGTACTTGAGGTCCATGAGGAAGATCCGGGCGTGCCCCCTCCAGACATCCAGGCACTCCCTGGTCTCGTAGCCGCTGGAATTCACGAGGACAGGCACCTTCAGGCCCCGCGTCCGCGCACACACGAGGGCATCACAGACCCAGGGGGTGTAGTGGGTGGGGCTCACCAGGTTGATGTTCGAGCAGCCCGCGTCCTCGAGCCGGAGCATGGCCTCGGCCAGTTCCCAGGTCCCCATGGGCCGGCCATGGCAGCGCTGGCTGATCTGGGCGTTCTGGCAGTAGCTGCACCGCAAGGGGCAGCCGCAGAAGAACACGGCCCCGGAACCGGCGCCCGCCGTCAGCGGCGGCTCCTCGCCCCGGTGGACAACCACGGCTCCAACGAGGACCGTGCTTCCCGACCTGCAGGCACCCCTGCCCCGGTCGCGGTCGATCCCGCACCGCCTCGGGCACAGCGTGCATGGCGTCACGGGGTATCCCCGAGGAGATCCTGGATGACCTTCCCCCTGTCGTCCCGGGGGATCTCGGGGACGAACACCACCTTCCGGGGGGTCTTGAAGGACGCCAGGTGTTTGCGGGCGAACCTCTTCACGTCGTCCTCGCTCAGGTCCGCGCTGTCGGCCACCACATAGGCCTTGATGATGGCGCCCCGCATGAGGTCCGGCTCGCCGACGACGGCAGAGTCTCGCACGCCGGGCAGCGTGTTGAGGACATTGGTCACCTCCCTGGTGTAGACGTTGAATCCCGAGGTGATGACCATTTCCTTCTTGTACCCGGTTATGGTGATATACCCCTCCTCGTCCACGAATCCGAGGTCCCCGGTGTGGAGCCACCCGTCCGTGAGGATCTCGGCGGTCTCCTTTTCCCTGCGGTAGTAGCCCTTCATGACGTTGGGCCCTTTGAACAGGAGCTCGCCGGTCTCGCCGGGACCGAGTACCCTGCCGCCGTCGTCCACCACCCGCACGGTCACCCCGGGAACGGTCTGCCCGATGGTGGACGGCTTGATGGGTCGGTGCTTCTGGTTCACCGAGCACACCGGCGAGGCCTCGGTGATGCCGTAGCCCTGCCGGATCTCCGTGTGGAACTTCTCCCTGAAGGCCTCGTACACCTCGACGGGCATGGCCGAGCCGCCGGCGATGAGGGTCCGCACCCGTGCATAGTCCACGTCCTGCATCTCGGGGTGGTGCACCAGCCCGAAAAAGAGGGTGGGCACAGCGCAGATGGCGGTGATCCCTCCCCCGGTGAGGGCGGCCTTGAGCTCCTTGAAGTCGATCTTCTTCATGAGGTGCATGGTGCCGCCGTAGCGGAGCATGGAGAGCATGTTCACGCTGGCGCTGAAGGAGTGGAAGCAGGGGATGAGGGTGAGCGTGGTATCCGTGTCGTCCGCCTCCATGCAGATGCGCAGGAGGTCGGAATTGTGGTCCAGGTTCCCCTGGGTCAGCTGGGCGCCCATGGGGTAGCCGGTCAGCCCGGAGGAGTAGATCATGACCGCCACGTCGTCTGGTTCCCTCTCCTCCATGATGCCGCTGCCCCTGCCCGAGACCCACTTAGGGAAGGTGCCAGAGCTGCCCACCGTTATCACCACGTCCTGGGGGACCTCCTGGGCGATGGCGTCATAGGTGTCCTGGTTGCCGACCTCTATGACGAGCGCTTTTGACTCTGAATCGCTCAGGATGTGCCTGAGCTCGCGCGCGGTGTAGGCCGGGTTCACCGTGGTCGCCACCGCGCCGATTCCGACGGTGGCCATGTAGGTGATGACGAACTCCGGCATGTTGGGCAGCATGAGGGTCACGTGGTCGTCACTGCCGATGCCCGCTTTGCGCAGCGCCGTGCCCAGGGAGTCGGTGAGCCGGTAGAGCTCCGAGAAGGAGATCTCCTGGTCGCGGAAACGGATGGCGGTCTTGTCGGGACGCTCCTTTGCGTGCGTGCGCAGCCACGAATACAGGTTCATATATCCTCCTTCATGCAGGTGAGGAAAAAGCCCCTCCAAGGGCAATACCGTAAAGATGTAGCATTCCCCGTGCGAAATTCCAAGTTCTCAGTTCGGTCGAGGCGCGGGTGACCTGCAGGCCGGGGAGGGCTCAGGTCATCTTGACGATGATGTCGCTGATGATGTTGGCCGCCTCGTCGCCCCGGTCGGCGGCATTGCTCAGGTGCCGGTAGATCTCCCGCATCTTGAGCATGTACACCGGGTCGGTCCCCTCGAAGAGGTCTGCCAGCGCCCGGCGGTATTCCTTTTCCATCTTGTTCTCGCAGGCCTTGGCCTCCCTGGCGTGTTCCATAGCCACGTTGGGGTAGTGCCTGAGGTTCTTCAGCGCCGCGATGAGCTCCTTGCACTCCTTCTTGAGGATCTCGGTCATGGCGATGATGTGCTCGTCGGCCGTCACCTTGTAGATCTGCATCTCGTACACCGTGGAGCAGGCGTAGTCCATGACGTCGTCGATGGCCCGGGACAGGGAGAAGATGTCTTCCCGGTCGATGGGGGTGATGAAGGTCTGGTTGAGATGGTCGATGATGATCCTGCGGAGGTCGTCTGCCTCGGTCTCGATGTCCTTGACCTGCTCGGCGTTCTCCCGGGTGTGGCTCTCCACGAACCTGCACAGGGCGCACAGACCCTCCAGGGTCTTGCAGCCCTGCTCATGGAGGAGCGCAAAGAAGTCGCCGTTCTGCTTTTTCCTCTTCCACCACATCACTGTCTCCCTGCGGCATCCCCCCCTACGGAACTGTTTCGGGAATGCACGCGAAAAGATTACATCTCCCCCGGGGGTTTGATGCAGAACCGGTAGCACTCGAAGTCCTCCCCGCTGTCCTCCTGGAGGAACCGGTTCGTCCGGCAGAAGACCTCGAGTCCGCTCTCGCCCCGGTGGATGCAGATGCTGCAGAAGGCATCCATGGCCAGGGCCTCGTCGAGCCCGACGGCGTAGCGCCGGTACTTGGGGCAGGGTTCGCAGTCCTCGATGGGGCCGTTCTGCATGCCGCACCAGGCGCAGTGGTCTTTCCGGTAATCCATGTTCAGGAAACATACGACGAGAGCACGGACAGGGGCAAGGACAATCCGTGCCGGCGCGGCACCCCCTGACTACCTGTCGAACCTGAACAGGGAGCGCAGCACCTTGAAGAGCCCGGGCATACCCTCGGTGGACTCCTGCTCGGGCTGGGTCCCTGCGAGGAAGGGCAGGGTCAGGGGCGATGCGGTCCATGCGGAAGCCAGCTTCCCGTTCACCGGGTCCACCTCGCAGAAGGCGATCCCCTCGGGTGCCTCCCGGGCAGCCGGGGAGGCGATCCTGGCCATGATGTGCGAGGCCGCGGGCAGGGCCCCCTGGGCCCCGGTGAGCCCGACGGACCGGAAGGAGTCGTCCCCCACCCATGCCACGGTGACTACTTCCTCTGTGTACGCGGCGAACCAGGAATCCCGCAGGTCGTTGGTAGTGCCTGTCTTGCCGCACACCCCTGCCGGAACCCCATAGGCCGGAGCGGCCCTGGCGGTCCCCCTCCTCATGGCCTCGCCGAGGGCGGCACTCACGAGATAGACAACCCCCTCGTCCAGGACGCGCTCGCCCGGAAGCGGCACGGCACGGTGGATCCACGCGCCGTGTTCGTCGCTGACGGCCGTTATCGCCGACACCCCGGGCCTTGCGCCCCTGCCGGCAAAGACCGCATACATCAGTGCCACGTCCAGGGGCGAACAGTCCACTGCCCCCAGGAGCAGGGACGGGTGAGCCGGCACCCGGATCCCGGGCAGGACCTTCTTCGCCTCGGCCGCCACCCGGTCCAGGCCCACATCGAGCCCGAGCCGGACCGTGGCCTGGTTGTAGGAGAAGGCCAGTGCGTCCACCAGCAGCACCTTGCCGTGGCTCCGGCCGTCGAAATTCGTGGGCGACCACGCGCTGCCGTCGGGCAGGGGGACACTCACCGGGGCGTCCTCGACGAGGCTTGACAAGGTGTATCCGTTTCTCAGGGCCGTGTAGAAGACTATGGGCTTGATGAGCGAGCCGATGCTCCGCCTGGCGCTTACGGCCCGGTTGAACTGGGAGACGCGGTAGTCCCTCCCCCCCACCATGGCCAGGATCTCGCCGGTGGACGGCCTGAGGACCACCACGGCCGCCTGAACGCGTTCGGGCATGGAGGCGATCGTACTGCGGACGGCCTCCTCGGCCGTGCGCTGCGCGTGCATGTCCAGGGTGGTATAGACGTTCAGCCCCGACGTCACTGCCCCCTCTCCACCCGGAAACAGTCTGCGCAGGGCAGAGACCACGTAATCGACGAAGTAGGGTGCCTGCCGCCCTGCCGGGGTGAAGGGCACCACGCCGAGCGGTTTCCTCAGCGCCTCCCTGTAGCTCCGTGTCGACACCCTGCCCTGGTCGTGCATGAGCGTGAGCACGGTATTCCTGCGGTCCAAAGCGGCCCTCGGGTGAGTATAGGGCGAGTAGCGGTTCGGTGAGCGCACGATGCCCGCCAGCAGTGCGGCCTCGTGCAGCCCGAGGGAGGACACCTCCTTGTCGAAGAAGAGCCGGGAAGCCCTGGCGAACCCGTGGATGCCCGCATACCCGCTGCGGCCGAGATAGATCTCGTTGAGGTACATGGCGAGGATCTCGTCCTTGGTGAAGGCCGCCTCCATGATGAGCGCGAGCCAGGCCTCCTTCAGCTTGCGGCCCACGGTCCTCTCGTGGGAGAGGAACAGGTTCTTCACGAGCTGCTGGGTGATGGTGGATCCGCCCTCCACCACCCGGGCGCTGAACAGGTCCGCCAGCAGGGCCCTGGAAACGGCCCGCACATCGATGCCCGGGTGATCCCGGAACCGCCGGTCCTCCACGCTCAGCAGGGCATCGATGAGCACGGGCGGGCAGTCCTTCAGGGACACGATCTCCCGGTCCTCGAACCCGCCGTCGTACAAGGTGGCGATGCATTCGGGCTCGAGCCTGGCCGAAGAGACCTCCTGGCGGGAATCCCCGGAGAGCACTCTCCTGATGCGGCTTCCCTCCAGGTCGAGCTCCACCCTGGCGGACGGGTGGTCGCCGTCGGCGTCGACGAACCGACGCCGGCGGATCACCATGCGGCCCGGTACGGTGCTGTACTGGCCAGGCGATCCCGCCCTGCCGGACTGGCGGTATCTCAGGCGAGCAAGCCTCTCCGTGAGACCTGCCCGGGCGATGTCCATGCCGGGCGAAAGCTGCAAGGGGCTCGCATACACCCTGGTGGGCAGCCGCCACAGGGCGCCGGTCCGGATCTTCCTCATCTCCCGGTAGGCATTCGCGGTCCAGACGGCAACCAGGAGCATGCCAAGGAGCACGAGGGCGCACATGCCCCAGATGATAAACCTGCGGGTGCGTGTCACGACCCTCCCTCTATAGGCGGGTGGGGGGCCGGGTGTCAATCCTTCGGGTCAGACCTGCCTCTTCCGGAGCACCTCGCGCTGCCGCATGAAAAGGTAGCGGATGATGTCCTCGCGGGTGTCCGGGTCGATCTTCAGGAACTTCACGGCCACGGCATAGCGGCTGGTCACGGGCGTGCTGGTCAAGGCCTTCTGGCGGATGACCTCTCCGACGAGCCTCACGAACAGCAGCGGCGCCATGGGGAGGATGATGCGGATCTCCATGAGGTCTCCCATCTCCCGGGATTCATCCGAGATGAAGCGGATGCCCGAGGCGGAGATGTTGACCTCCCTGGGGGCACTCATCATGAGCTCCTTGAACTCGTCGGCAAGGACCATGTGGATGAGCAGGTCGAGCTTGCGGTTGATCTCCCAGAGCCCCTGGCTCAGGCCTGCCTCGCGCTGGGGTGCAGCGTCGTCGGAGCCGGGGTGCCCGTACTTTCCCTTGAGGAACGAGTCGAGGATGAGCTTGTTGGCCTGGATGCGCGCCATGGCCTCCGGCAGCACCCTGGACTTGTCGGTGGCCGGGCAGAGCGGCCGGGCGCTGTAGTAGACCTTGTCATAGATCCTGACGTCCTGGCGACGCTCGTGCCCCGGGGAGAGGTAGCACTCCACGGCGAGCTTCAGCCCCTTCTCGGTCCTCTCCACCACTTTGCCCATGACCGAGTCCTGGCCGTCGGTCACCTTCACGATGGAACCGATGGTCACGGTGAGCGGTTCCTCGGGGACGAACACGAAGAGGTCATCCTCGAGGACCTCGGTTACCCTGCCCTGCACCCTCTTGCCGTCAGGACCGTGGGCGGATAGCCCAGAGCCCAGATCAAGGAGACTGTCAATATTCATTCCCACGTCCTTTGCAAGGAAGAATCATTCTCCCTCGTATGCCTCCACGCGGTTGCGGCCCCTGCCCTTGGCGCGATAGAGCCCTTCATCCGCCTGTTCTACAAGATCCGCGGGCGTGAGTCCATCCCGATACTGGCTGATGCCTATGCTGACGGTGCACACAATCCCCGCAGGGAGCCGCATCTTCTCCACGAACCCGCGTATCCGCTCTGCCAGCATGCGGGCCTTGGACAGACCTGTCTGCGGCAGCATGACCATGAACTCCTCGCCCCCGTACCGGAACACCATGTCGCTCTTGCGCACCCTTCCCTGGAGGCCTGAGGCGATGGCCTTGAGCACCAGGTCTCCCGCGGGATGCCCGTGCCCGTCGTTAATGCGCTTGAAGTGGTCGATGTCGATCATCATGAGCGAGAAGACCGTCCGGTAGCGCCGGGATCGCTCCCACTCGGCCAGGAGGATCTCGGAGAATGCGCGGTAGTTGAGCAGCCCGGTGAGACCGTCCCGGAACGCCATGTTCATGAGGAGCTCGTTGTCCAGGAGCTTGGCGATGGCAGGCGTCAAATATTTGACCCATTCGCGATAGATCCCCTCGTGGACGCCCGGGTTGATGGACAGGGTCACCTTGGTGCCGGGCGAGGCGATGAGCGGGATGTCGACCCGGGAAGGCAGGTACGGGGGGTGCCCTCCGGCCAGAACACGGGTGTAGGCGCAAGGCCTTTCCCCGATCATCCGCCGGGCGTCGACGTCACCTCCCTGGGAGGCATCGAGCACGGAATACACCTGCGGCTCCATGCCCTGGACGCTCACGTAGAGTGCGGGCGCGGACAGCGGGAAGGTCTGCCCCATGAGCGAGACGAGATCTGCGCACGCGCTCGATGCGGTGCGGCTCGTGAGCACGCTCATCATGCTCTCGGTGAACAGGGCCAGGGGCTTGTCCCGGTCCTGAGCGATCATGCCCGTCTTCCTCGTCGCCCCGTTATCCCTGGTCTGACGTACGATCATCGGTGCTCCTCTCAGGCAATGGTTTCTCAGACACGCCAATGTGTTATGCAAAGTATGTGCCTTGATAAACCGCGTATTGTGGTATATAGTGCACAGGCACAGTTCCATGCACGGCGATCCATGACAGGCGGCACGGATCCACGGAAGAACACGAGCGGTCACCGGCGGCGCATGCAGAGGGTCGAGGCACGGGCAATACCGTCCGGGAGGCTGAACCATATCCGGCAGAAACCTCCCCCGGCACGGCCGGCCATCGGCAGGCTCCTCCCAGGCCATGTCCATATTGGAAAGGCCTTTCATGCTTGTCTCTTTCCAGACCCGGTACCCGGACAAGGAATACGCAAGGCATGCACAGTGCTGCCGGAACGTGCCCTCGCAGAAAGAACCGGCGAAGAGGAAGGCGGGAGCGGATATGACACAGGATTCCATCGACATCAGGTGGCACGGCAGGGGCGGCCAGGGGGCCATCACTGCGGCGAAGATCGTGGCCAAGGCCATGTTCGCCTCGGGATACCCGGGCGTGGCCATGGTGCCCACCTTCGGGACCGAGCGCAGGGGCGCGCCGGTATTCACCTCGCTGAAGATCTCCAAGGAGAAGATCTACGACCTCTCCCCCATCGAGAGCCCCGACATCGTGGTGGTGCTCGACCACGTGCTGCTGGAGGAGTCGAACATCACCTCCGGGCTCAAGGAAGGGGGCATCATCGTGGTCAATAGCCCGTGCAGCATCGACGCGTACCACTACGACCGGTACCGGGTGGCCATCTGCGACGTCACCTCGCTGTCAGTGAAGGCCGGCCTTCCCGAGGGCATGGTGAACTCCGGCATCATCGGCGCCTTTGCCAGGGCGAGCGGCATCGTCGATATGGACCTCCTCGTGGATGAGATCAAGGAGGAATTCGCCCAGCGCAGACCCGAGCTCAACGCCAATGCGGCCCGGCTCGCCTATGAACACACCCTGATGGGAGGTTGAACGTGGGAACCCGCAGCTATGGAAGGAAGACGTCACACAGCCAGCCGGGTCCGGGGGACGGCGGCAGGACCGGTTCGTGGCGGGTCGCCCGTCCGGTCATGGACCCCCAGACCTGCATCCCTGCCAAGCGCGGGGCACCTGCGTGCTTCATCTGCTGGCTCTATTGCCCGGACGGCGTCATCACCAGGACCGTACCGCCCGCCATCGACCTCGAGTACTGCAAGGGCTGCGGCATCTGCGCAGAGGAGTGCCCCACCAAGGCCATCACCATGGTGGAGGAATCCTGTTTCATCCAGACCGAAGAGAGGAAGAAGTAAGGGATGCATATCATCGAATCAGGCAACGTGGCCGCCGCGCTGGGCGTGAAGCTCTCGCGGGCGCAGGTCATCGCCGCATACCCCATCACCCCCCAGACGCCGCTCACCGAGAAGCTCTCCGAACTCGTGGAGTCCGGCGAGATGGTCTCCCAGTACATCCCGGTGGAGAGCGAGCACAGTGCGCTCGCCGTGTGCATCGCGGCCTCGTCCACGGGGGCCCGGGCCTTCACCGCCACCAGCGCCAACG
>Ga0116184_10005198_pt1 | contig 10057 bp, 8 predicted proteins | sample AD_JPNNA5_MetaG_FD_89886 | JGI IMG/M metagenome (GOLD analysis project Ga0116184, IMG submission 89886) | Active sludge microbial communities of municipal wastewater-treating anaerobic digesters from Japan - AD_JPNNA5_MetaG | ecosystem: Engineered > Bioreactor > Anaerobic > Digestate | place...
AACGCTCAATATCAGGCTCTTTACCAAAAACTACCAGAAAGTCCTGTTCCTGTATGATGGTCTGCGAACCGGGTACGCCTTTGATGTGATGTTCGGAATACATTTCAGTATCCTTGAGAATTTCTTCAACGTGCTTTAGTGTGACAAGGCTGATATGGTATTTGTCCCGGAACCTGACTTCCTCCACGGTTTTTCCGATGATGTTCTTTGGGGTTTTGATTTCGGCGATGCGGTATTCATCGGGAAGTTGGAGATAGGAGACAAGTGACGGGTTGATAAGGCGCTCAGCGACAAGAGTGCCCACTTCTTCCTCGGGCTGGAAGATTTCGGTTATACCGAGTTTTTCCAGGATGATTCGCTGACGCCGGCCGCTGGCCCGGGCGATGATCCGTTTTATACCCAGTTCCTGCAAGGCCACTACGGAAAGCAGCAGGTGTTCAAAGTCGTTGCCAATGGCAACCACTACCCCGTCAAAATCCTGCAGATTCTGGGAAGCAAGGGCCTTTTTATCGATCGCATCCAGGGCAATGGCATAGGCAACATCGGCTGAAACAACATCCACCCGTTCCTGATCCAAATCGATTGCCAGCACTTCGGCTCCGTTTTTTGAAAGAGCGCGGGCTATGGAGGTCCCGAACCGGCCAAGCCCGATGACTGCAAATTTGTTTGCTGCCATATTTTTAGCAAAAAAAGCAAACAAAGGTATAACTTTTCCTGTTACATTGCGTTTTGGAGCAAAAGGAAGAGAAAAATTTGTAGTAAATTCATTGCTAATAATTTAAAGTTCCGGTTATGAAAGGAGAATTAAAAATAAGGAATCGGGAGCAATGCAATTTTGATTGTATCTCGCTTGGAGAAGTGATGCTGCGGTTTGACCCTGGTGATGGAAGGATACGGACTGCCCGTTCGTTCAGGGTATGGGAAGGAGGAGGGGAATACAATGTGAGCCGCGGACTTAGGAAATGTTTCGGGTTGAGGACGGCAGTTGTGACGGCCCTTGCCGACAATGAAGTAGGGCATCTGGTTGAAGATTTCATCCTGCAGGGCGGTGTTGACGTTTCTTTTATCCGGTGGGTTCCCTATGACGGGGTAGGTCGCACGGTGCGGAATGGTTTGAATTTTACCGAGCGCGGCTACGGCATCCGCGGGGCTGTGGGAGTGTCAGACCGTGGTCATACTGCCGCTTCCCTTATGAAGAAAGGGGATATTGACTGGGACTATATTTTTGGTACTCTTGGCGTGCGTTGGTTTCACACAGGGGGAATTTTTGCGGCACTTTCTGAAACTACGCCAGGAGTTGTTGAAGAAGCCATGCAGGCCGCACACCGTTATGGCACCGTGGTTTCGTATGATCTGAATTACCGGCCGTCGTTATGGAAGGCAACAGGCGGGCTTGAAAAGGCGCGTGAAGTGAACAGACGTCTTGCTCCGCTGGTTGACGTGATGATTGGTAATGAGGAGGACTTTACCGCCTGCCTTGGATATGAAGTGGAAGGGGTTGATGAAAATCTGTCATCGCTTGATACGGCCGGATTCAAAAAGATGATTGAAAGGGCCGTGCGGGATTATCCCAATTTTAAAATCATTGCTACCACCTTGCGAACGGTTAAAACGGCTACCGTTAATTCATGGGGGGCTATCTGTTATGCAGGCGGAGAGTTTTATGAAGCACCCGTGATGGAAAATCTTGAAATCTATGACCGGGTGGGAGGTGGAGACAGTTTCGCATCCGGATTGATTTATGCTTTCCTGGAGGGTAAGGATCCGCAGCTTGCCGTGGCATACGGAGCTGCTCATGGTGCCCTGGCCATGACGACTCCCGGAGATACCTCCATGGCTACCCTTGCAGAGGTGGAGAAAATTGTAAAAGGAGGAAGCGCCAGGATTGTTCGTTAGGTGCCCCATGTTTCCCTGTCAAGGCTTCGGTATTGTATTGCTTCGGCCAGGTGTTCGGTTCGTATTTCCTGGCTTTGATCCAGGTCAGCAATGGTTCTGGCTACCTTTAAAATACGATCATAGGCCCGGGCCGAAAGGCCGAGTCTATCCATAGCATTTTTCAGCAGGGTCTGACCCTGGGAAGAAAGCTGGCAGTGCCGGCGGATGAGGGAGGTGCTCATCTGTGCATTGCAATGAACCTGTTTGATGCCTCGGAAACGTTCTTCCTGGATTTTTCTGGCTTTGATCACCCGTTCCCTGATAACGGCACTGCTTTCGCCATTGCGCTGTTCCGAAAGTTTTTCGAACGGCACAGGTACAACTTCGATGTGGATATCGATTCGGTCGAGCAGTGGGCCTGAGATACGGTGGATATATTTTTGCCGGATGGCCGGAGAACAGACGCATTCTTTTTCGGGGTGGTTAAAATAGCCGCAGGGGCAGGGATTCATAGAGGCTACCAGCATGAAACTGGCAGGGTATGAAACGGAAAATTTAGCCCGCGACACGGTAATCGTTCTGTCTTCGAGAGGCTGCCGGAGTACTTCAAGGACTGTTCTTCTGAATTCGGGGAGTTCATCGAGAAAGAGCACCCCGTTGTGTGCCAGGGATATTTCTCCGGGCTGGGGATAAGTACCACCGCCGACAAGTGCTACATCAGAGGTTGTGTGGTGAGGGGCACGAAATGGCCGCATGGTTAGTAAAGCCATATCTTTGCCTATTTTTCCGGCAACCGAATGGATTTTTGTTGTTTCAAGGGCTTCTTCGAGTGTGAGGGGAGGAATAATGGTGGGAATCCGTTTAGCCAGCATGGTTTTACCTGCTCCGGGCGGGCCAATCATCAGAATGTTGTGCGATCCGGCAACGGCCACTTCAAGGGCGCGTTTAATATTTTCCTGTCCCCTGACATCTGAAAAGTCACTATCGTACTTATTTGCCTGCTGAAAGAATTCTTCCTGTGCGTTGACGATGACCGGAATCAATTCCTTTTCATTGTTCATGAAGGCAATGACATCACTGATATGCTCCACTCCGTATATGTCAAGGCCGCTGACAACTGCTGCTTCCCGGGCGTTGGCACGGGGCAGGATGCAACCTCTGAATCCGTCTTCTTTGGCCCGGAGTGCCATGGGCAGCACTCCTTTTACCGGTTGAATATTTCCGTCGAGAGAAAGCTCTCCCATCATCATATACCGGCTTATTTTATCGGGTTTGATATGTTCTTCGGCGGCCAAAATAGCGATAGCAATTGGCAGGTCGTATGCTGAACCTTCCTTTCGGATGTCAGCAGGAGCCATATTGATGACCAGCCTTCTCTGGGGCATTTTGTATCCGGCGGTTTTCAGTGCTGATTCAATTCGTTGCTGGCTTTCCTTGACGGCGTTGTCGGGCAGCCCGACCAGAAAATACTTTGCTCCCTGAGCAGTAGTGACTTCAATAGTGACGGTTATGGCTTGTATTCCCTGTACTGCAGCAGCAAACGTTTTAACCAGCATATATCACAGATGCATTTCAATTATTTCGATCAGGATATGGATAACCTTAATGTGGATTTCCTGGATTCTGTCGGAATAGCCTTTGTGATCGACACGGATTTCAATGTCGGCAATTCCGGCAAGTTCTCCTCCGGTCTTACCGGTAAGGGCAACGACTTTCATTCCCTTTTCTTTGGCTATTTCTGAGGCCTTGATAACATTCCCCGACCGTCCGCTCGTGCTGATAGCCAGCAGCACATCGCCTTTCTGTCCGATGGCTTCGACATACCGTGAAAAGATGCTTTCGAACCCGTAATCGTTGGCAGCACAGGTAATATGGGAAGGGTCGGAGATGGATATGGCAGCTACCGCACGGCGGTCTTCGCGGAAACGACCTCTCAGTTCTTCGGCAAAGTGCATGGCATCGCACATCGAGCCTCCGTTGCCGCAGGAAATGATCTTGTGTCCTGCAGTGATGGCCTCAGCCATAACTTTTCCGGCCAGTTCAATATGGTGCAGGTTTTTTTCGTCTGCCAGGAACCGGTCGAGCACCTGTCGGGCCTCTTCAAGAGACTTTCTGATGAGGGGCTGTAATGTCAGATGGGAATGATCCATACTTTTTTATGTTAGGAATTCAGCAACGAAAGTAAAAATTCCGGCCCGAACCTCATAGGTACTTTTTGAATTAATACTCAAAATGGGAAAATCTCGCACCGAACTCAGAAATTTTTTTCGTCGATAGTGCCTGATCTGGCGAATTGCACAGTAAGACAGTTACTTACAATGAAGAAAAAATGAATTTTATACGGCTTGTTTTACGGAGCATCAGTGATTTTCATTGGGGTATTGGTTTAAGGATGAGTAATCGAGGGAATTTGGTCAGGAATAGATACCTTTGCATAAAATCGGTGCATATGAGTTTTTTTTCATTTTTTCAGACCCGGAAGCCCCGGCAGTTTGATTATACGCCGAGGTATTATGATCCGCAAAAGGAAGCAAGGGAAGAACGGATCAGGCAGATTGAGGCCGAAATAGCTGCTGAGAAGGGGGAGCATTCGGAGGAGCATTATACTTCATTGCGAAGGGGTTTTCTGAGGGATGCCAGGGATATAAGGCGGAAGCATGATCTGAATTCAGGGTTCAGGCTGCTGGCGATTCTTATAATTTTGCTGTTTCTTATTTACATCCTGGTGTACCGGTAGAAAGCAGTATTCTATGCCTGACATTATTCGTTTGTTGCCCGATTCGGTTGCCAATCAGATTGCTGCGGGAGAGGTTATTCAGCGTCCGGCTTCGGTAGTAAAGGAGTTGCTCGAAAATGCCATTGATGCAGGAGGGAAAAACATTTCGCTGATCGTGAAAGATGCAGGTAGAACGCTGATACAGGTTACCGATGACGGAAGCGGTATGTCAGAAACGGATGCGCGGATGGCATTTGAGCGACACGCCACATCTAAAATCAGGGAAGCTTCCGACTTGTTCTCAATCCATACCATGGGATTCCGGGGAGAAGCACTCGCATCCATTGCGGCTGTTGCAGAAGTTGTATTGCGAACGCGTACGAGGGATTCCGAAACCGGAACGGAAGTTCGTATTTCGGGATCCAAATTTCTGGGACAGGAGCCTGTTGCGTGCAATCCGGGCACACAGTTTCAGGTAAAAAACCTTTTTTTCAATACCCCTGCCCGCAGAAAGTTTCTCAAGTCAGATACCACGGAACAAAAATATATCCTGCAGGAATTTTACAGGGTGGCGATTCCCTTTCATGATATTTCGTTTGTTGTGATGCACAATAATGCCGAACTGTATAACCTTCCTTCCTCAGGACTTTTACAGCGCATTGTACGGCTGATGGGCAAGCAAGCCCTGCAGAATCTGGTAGAGATAAAATCAGAAACCAGTCTTGTTTCTATAAGCGGATATATTGGGAAACCGCAGCTGGCAAAAAAAACATACGGAGACCAGTATTTTTTCGTCAACCGGAGGTTTATCCGCCATGGTTATCTTCATAAGGCTGTGGCACAAGCTTATGAAAAGATTCTGCCTTCCGGCGCCGTTCCCTCGTATTTTATTTTTCTCACTGTTCCTCCCGAAAGTATTGATATAAATATTCATCCTACGAAGACCGAGGTTAAATTTGAAGATGAACAGGCAATATGGCAGATTCTTCATGCCAGCGTGCGGGAGGGCCTGGGGAAATTCAATATCATTCCTTCACTTGATTTTGAAGCTAATGCCGGCATTGAAATTCCGGTGCTGCAAAAAAATACGGAAATACGAACACCTGAAGTACAAATAGATCCGGAGTATAATCCTTTTGAAAAGGAAACGGAACGGGGAAGAACTGCGAAGTATGCTTCTTCGCTTCATTCCTCTGAATTGCTGAACTGGGAAAAGGTGTATGCCGGTTTTGAGAAAACACCGGAGGAGGAAGGAAGCGAAGCGGATCTGTTTCAACAGGAAAACCGGGCAGAACAAATTTCGGGGAAGTTTATCCAGATAAAGGGCAGGTATATTGTAACAGCGGTCAGGTCAGGCCTGATGGTCATTGACCAGAAGAGAGCGCACGAACGGATATTATACGAGCGCTACCTGGAAGGTCTGAAAAGTCAGCAGACAGCATCCCAGCAGGAATTGTTTCCACGTCAGATATCACTAACAACGGACGAATACCGTTTTCTTCTGCCCATGCTGCAGGGTCTGCAGTCAGCCGGAATTGATCTGAGGGATTTTGGCAACGGTTCGGTGGTACTGTATGGCTGTCCTCCGGAATGGAAAGGGAATGATCCGGAGGAGATGATACGGTTGTTCCTTCATATGCTCCGGGAAGAGGAAGGAGATCCGGAGCAGATTGGCAGGGAAAGAATAGCAGAAAACCTGGCAAAAGCGACAGCCATTCCCTACGGCAAAGTGCTTTCCCAGGAAGAGATGAACCTGATGACTGATCAGTTGTTTGCCTGTTCCAATCCAAGTTTTTCGTTTGATGGCCGAGCTATACTGACCATCATTTCGCTGGATGAAATCGAAAAAAAACTTCGCTGAAACATTCGTGTTGCGGGGAGTTATTAAGATGAGTATTTTCGCAAATTGTTTTATCGGAAAAGAATGAGGAATATTACCCCTGTCGTTAAAAACCTGATCCTGATCAATGTTGTATTGTTCATTGCGCAGTGGGGAGCAGGTATGTTGTACCATAATCCGGATTTTCTGATCAATCTCCTGGGGCTTCACTATTGGAAATCAGCGTATTTTAAGCCGCTTCAGCTGGTAACCCATATGTTCATGCACGGAGGGCTGGCGCATATTTTTTTCAACATGTTTGCCCTCTGGATGTTTGGTCCGGTTCTTGAGCAGGTATGGGGCGGGAAGCGTTTTTTCATTTATTACATGATTACAGGACTGGGCGCTGCTTCGCTTCATCTGCTGGTCAATCATTTTCAGATTCAGGCCATGGTGAACGAGATGAACCGCTTCATGGCCGGTAATCCCACGCCGGCGGGGTTTGCCGATCTGATCCAAAGGCAATTTCCGGCATACTACACGCAGGTTTATGATAAGCTGATAACCTACTGGTCAGCCGATCCGTCGAATCCTGTTTACCTTGAAAGAGCGCGCTCTTTTTTCAATGATCTGCTTACTTTCCGGATGGACATTCCTACCGTTGGGGCTTCAGGAGCAATTTTTGGTGTTCTTCTCGCTTTCGGAATGCTGTTTCCCAATACCCAGCTCATGTTGCTTTTCCCTCCGATACCAATGAAGGCAAAATATTTTGTTATTTTGTACGGTATTCTGGAATTGTATCTGGGAATAACACAGCCGGGCAGTCAGGTAGCTCATTTTGCTCATCTGGGCGGCATGATTTTTGGATTTATTCTGATCAAGATCTGGAAAGCCGACAGAAAAACGTTTTACTGACCTATGAACCTTTGGGAAGAAATTAAGGAATCATTCCGCAGGGGTAGTTCTCTTACCCGGATTATCTATATTAATCTGGGGGTTTTTATTGTTGTGCGGTTAGGGTACACATTGTATGCCCTTTTCAGCGGAAATCTCCTGGGAGGACCTGCCATCCGGAAAAGCTTTGATCACAATGTAATGGAGTACCTTATGCTTCCGGCCAATCCGACCACCTTGCTTTTCCGACCATGGACGCTTATCACGTACATGTTTCTTCACTTTGATTTTCTGCATATTCTTTTCAATCTGCTCTGGTTATACTGGTTTGGAAGGGTATTTCTCATGTATTACGACCAGAAGAAGCTGCTTACCGTATATTTGTTAGGCGGTCTGGCCGGGGCTTTTCTGTTTGTTTTGTCCTATTCTTTCCTTCCGGCACTTGCCCCCTTTGCCGCTTCTTCGTGGGCATTGGGTGCTTCAGCTGCTGTTATGGCCGTGGCCATAGCGATTTCTTTCCTGGTACCTGATTATACATTCTACCTGATTTTTATCGGGCCGGTGCGCATCAAATACATTGCCCTGTTTTTCATTCTTACGGATCTGATATTTATTCCGGTTGACGGAAATCCGGGCGGTCATATTGCCCATCTGGGAGGAGCTTTTTACGGGATTCTGTATGCCTGGCAATACAGGAGGGGTAGAAATCCGGGTCGCATGTTTTCGCGTTTTATGGATTCGGTCTTTTCGTTTGTTGCTGCACCGTTCAGGCGAAAACCTAAAGTGCATGTGGCCTACAAAAGAACGGAAGATGATATGGAATATAACCGGAGAAAAGCCGATGAACAGGCTGAAATTGACCGGATTCTGGACAAAATTTCAAAGGGTGGTTACGAAAGCCTTACCCGCGAAGAGAAGGAAAAGCTTTTCCGGATGGGAAAATAATCAAATTTTTATCTGTGTTGCGGTTTCTCAGGCATATTCTCATTTACATCAATGTTCTCCTTGCGTTGCTTCTGCTCGCCTCGGTGCTTTCGCCCCTTGTTTCTCCCGGTTTATTGAGAGTAGCGCCATTTCTGGGATTGATGTTCCCTTTCCTAATGATGATAAATGCTTTTTTTGTGATTTATTGGGCTGTTTCAAGACGTCTGGCTCTGTTTATTTCTTTGGCTGTCATGCTGACAGGTTTGGCCCAGGTTAAACGTTTTGTCAGAATACCCATATCTAAGATAATTCGGAAAGAAAGTAATGCAGGTGAAAAATTGTTTTCCGGCGACAGCCTTAGAATTCTGACGTACAATGTGCGGGCTTTTAACCTGTATGACTGGGCTCATAACAAGGATGCACCCATAGGTATACTGCATTTTGTCGATTCCCTGCGGGCTGATGTTCTCTGTTTTCAGGAGTTTTATTCCCGTGCCGAAAGCCGGCTTACCCTGAAAGAAATCCCCCAGGGAACTTCTCCGGCTCCTCATGCCTATTTTTATTATTATTTTACCGATCATCAGGGAGGACGATACGGTATAGCCACGTACAGCCGATATCCGATTTTGAGGAAAGGGGCAATACGGTTTGAGAATACTTACAATGTATGCATTTACACCGATATCCTGTTCGGAAAGGATACCATCAGGGTTTACAATGCTCATCTCCAATCGGTACGTTTCAGGAAGGCAAATTATGATTTTCTGGATACCCTTCGGTTAACTTATTCAAACCGACATCTGCGGGAAGCAAAAGACATTTACAGCAAGCTCCGGGAAGCTTATCTCAAGCGTTCGGATCAGGTAAATCAGATTGCGCGCCACATAGCGTCGTGCGTATATCCGGTTATTGTTTGCGGCGATCTGAATGATACGCCGGTTTCTTACACATACCGCATCATACGGGGCAGGCTGGTTGATACCTTTACCGAGGCCGGGGAAGGGTTATCCTATACCTACAATCTTCCATACTGGCCTTTTTTCCGTATCGACTATATTCTGAGTGATCCAATTTTTAAAGTGGCTAAACTGAAAACCCCCCGGATTCCTTATTCAGATCATTTTCCTGTGCTGGCCACTCTTATTTTACCAGGGGGAAAGGCAGATTCTGCAAATCAACGTTTCCGCCCGAAATAATGATTCCGACTCTTGAAAAGTTTTCCCTGAAATACCGGGAATGTTCAAGGATAATGGCCAGGGCGACGGCAGAGGAAGGTTCTGCAATAATTTTCATTCGTTCCCAGATAAGGCGCATGGCCCGAACGATATTTTCCTCAGAGGCTGTGAGGATGGTGGTGTTATGGGAAGAAAGTATTGCAAAGGTGATGGATCCGAGCGAGGTAAGCAGACCGTCGGCAATTGTGCTGGGGTTGAGAGAGGGAATGATTCTGCCTTCGCGCAGGGAACGCATGGCATCATCGGCCATGGCGGGTTCGGCACCGATAACATGAATGTCCGGTTTCAGACTTTTTGCACAGATTGTCGTTCCGCTGAGAAGACCTCCTCCTCCAACCGGTGCAATGACCGCATCCAGACCGGGAACATCCTGCAGCAATTCAAGCGATGCGGTGCCCTGGCCTGCTATGACCAAAGGATTGTTATAGGGATGTATGAAAGCTGCGCCTGTTTGTTCGACTACCTGATTCAGTGTTGATCCACGGGCTTCCAGGGTAGGTTCGCAGAGCGTGATGATCCCTCCGTAGGCTTCCACTGCTGCTTTCTTAATGGCAGGAGCCGTGCGGGGCATGACGATGTAACACGGTACACCAC
>Ga0116184_10005201_pt1 | contig 10051 bp, 4 predicted proteins | sample AD_JPNNA5_MetaG_FD_89886 | JGI IMG/M metagenome (GOLD analysis project Ga0116184, IMG submission 89886) | Active sludge microbial communities of municipal wastewater-treating anaerobic digesters from Japan - AD_JPNNA5_MetaG | ecosystem: Engineered > Bioreactor > Anaerobic > Digestate | place...
GAAAAGACGTCTGCGCAATTAAGTTTCTTAACGTTACCACAGACCTTACTTTGTTTGGCACCTCAATTCCCACCAAAGATTTACCGGGAATTGGCGCTTCAATTCTTATTGGATGGGCAGCCAACGCCAAAGCTAAATTATTTGATAATGTTGTAATTTTTGAAAGTTTTACTCCTTCGGCGGGCTTAAAAGCATATTGAGTAACGGTTGGCCCCACGTTTACCTCTGCCATTTCTACGGGTATTCCAAAGTTCTCAAATGTATTTTTAATTATCATTGAGTTCTCTTTTATGTTGCCCGAAGTGGGAGAAGCCTCATTTTTAGAAAGCAGATCAAGCGGAGGCAAAACATAATCGTTTTTATTAACTGCGGTTGCCGGTTTTTTAATCTCTGCTTTTTCCGGCCCATCGCCCTCTCTCTTAAACAACGCAATTTTTGAAGGAGCTGTCTTGTTTTTTTCTTGTGGTTTCTCCTGGTCTATTCCTTTTATTTTTAAATTGTCCGGCTCAGATTTATTAATTGCAAAAGTGGGTTTTTCTTCTTTTTCTTTTTTAGGAGATTCTGTCCAAATAAACTGTAAAAATATAAACAATCCTATAAGTAAAATTACAGCAAACACAATATTTGCCACAATAATTCCAAAAAACTTTACCAACACCCAGCTCAATAAATAACCTATCCAGCCCCCGCTTTCAACGGTCATGTCTTTTGCGGCCAAAATTCCAGATACCCCCACAAAAGAAATAATTAAAGCCAAAGCCATGGCCAAATCTTTGCCCTTTTTACGGCTCTTAAGAAAAATTAATCCTGCCACTAAGAAAAAAATAGGTATTGAGTAAAAAGCTTTTCCTATTAAAAAGTCACAAATTCTTATAAAAATTCGGCCCGCATATCCGGCCTTATCAAAATAAGGAAAAGATAGAGTAGAAACCACTGCAACCAAAAACATCAAAATAGCTTTTATCCATCTTTTTACCCAATTACTCAAAATGGAATTTTTTACCTTTTCTTCTTTTGAGTTTTTTTCTGACCTCAAATTTTTATTATTTTTGCCGTTGTTTTTTTCCTTTGCCATTTTATAAATTTTATTTTGAAAATATCAATTAATGTTAAACCTAATCGGTTTGGCAGGGTTCTTCCCATGTGCGCAGGCATTTTTGCTTTATCTCGCACCATACATACCCGGCAGAACCAATACATCCGTGTTCGTCTCTGTCGTTGCCCACAATGGGCTGTTCTGTGTTTTGAGCGCTATCTGCATTATTTTCTGATGGTTGCAACTGTTTAATAGAGTTTTGGTAAGCAATATAACCTCCTACAGCCAGTATAGCCACTACAACTATGGCTGTCAAAATGCCCCCAATAAACCCTTTTTGTTCTTGATCGTCCATATTTTTACACTTAATAATTGTTTTACTAATTATATCACTTTAAAACCCGTATTCAAGCCAAAAAAACACCCTCCCAATTTTTGGGAAGGCGTTTAAAAAATTCTATTTTTTAGGCTCAAATCCAGTTCCAACAGGAATAAGCTTTCCAATAATCACGTTTTCTTTTAATCCTCTTAGCTTATCTTCTTTGCCCTCAAGAGAAGCCTTAATTAAAACTCTTGATGTTTGCTGAAAAGAAGCAGCCGACAGAAATGATTCTGAATTTAGAGATACTTCAGAAATTCCAAGTAATATCTGTATTCCAACCGGCGGAGTTTTTTTGGCCTTTTTAAGGCGCTCTGCCTCTTCGTTAAATATGACTCTTTCAACCACCTCTCCTCTTATCCAAGTTGAATCGCCCTCTTCTTTTACCCTTACCCTAGAAAACATTTTTTGGATAATAAGCTCAACGTGTTTGTCGTTAATATCAACTCCCTGAGATGCATATATTCTTTGCACTTCTTGCAAAATATATCTTTGGGTGGCTTCAACTCCTGCTGATTTATAGAGCTTTTTTAAATCTAAACTTCCTTCACACAAAGGCTGGCTTTCTTTAACCTCTTGGCCTTTTGCAACTATTATTGCAATACGGCCCGGAATTTTATATTCCATAACTTCTTTCTTTGAAGCTTTTTTATCTGAAGACTCACCTTTCTTTGAAGACGCAGAAGGCTGAATTTTTACAATTCTATTTTCTTCATCAATGTCTATAACCTTTCCTTCGGTTAAAGACATAACGGCCTCTCCTTTTGGAGCTCTGCACTCAAATATTTCTTCAATTCTGGGCAAACCTTGAGTAATGTCTCCGGCTCCTGCAATACCTCCCAAGTGGTGAGTTCTAAGGGTAAGCTGTGTTCCGGGTTCTCCAATTGCCTGAGCGGCAACAATTCCAACAGCCTCTCCCAACTTTACAATATTATTTCTTCCCAAATCCCAACCATAACATTTTTGGCAAACTCCTTGAGCAGATCTGCAAGTAAGAGGAGAAGCAATAATAATTCTTTCTATTGCCTTTTCATCGGCAATTGCTTTGGCGGCCTGCCAATTAATAATTTCTCCTTTTTTAACAAAAACTGTTTTTGCATGCTCAACGGTTTCCAAAGCCGTTCTACCAACTATCTTAAAGATAAAATCTTGTTCTATTAAATCGGCATCTTTTTTATAAACAACTAACCCTGTTTTATCTCCACAATCTCCTTCTGTAACAATAACATCATGAGCCACATCAACCAGTCTTCTGGTTAAATATCCGGCTGAAGAAGTTCTCAAAGCTGTGTCAGCTGTTCCTTTTCTTGCTCCGTGAGTTGAAATAAAGTATTCCAAAACATTAAACCCTTCTGTAAAAGATGATTTAACCGGCAACTCAATAATATCTCCCGAAGGATTGTTAACCAAGCCTTTCATTCCGGCCATCTGTACGGGCTGAGCCCAAGTGGCTCTGGCTCCAGCTGAAATAATGTTTATAACCGGTCCGTCTTGAGGCAGTGTTGTTTTAAGCAAAGCTTCTAATTTTGTTTTGACTGTTTGCCAAATCAAAATTTTCTGCGAAGTCTTTTCGTCTGCAGACAATAAACCCTTTGCAAAGTGATTATCAATTTGTTTTACTTCTTCTTCTGCTGTTGCTATTAATCCTGCTTTTTCTTTTGGAACAACTAAATCGTCCATTCCCCAGCTTACTCCAGAAAGAGTACAGTATTCAAACCCAACTGTTTTTATTTTATCAATAATAGATACCGCTTCCTCGTTTGGATATTTTTCAATTATTTCTCTGACTATTCCTTTTAATTGCTTGTTATCAACAAGTCTGTTTATAAACGGATAGTCATTTGGAAAACTCTTGTTAAAAATTAATCTTCCGGGAGTTGTCTCAATAATTTCAATCTTATCTTCAATTTTTGGATTTGGAACTTTTATTTTATCGTTTTGCCCCACAAATCCGTATTCAAGAGCCGTAAGAGCTTCTGACTCAGAAGAATAAACTTTTATATCTTTTGGATCAGCCGGTTCTTTTATTTTGGTCAAAAAGTAAGACCCCAAAGCAATATCTCTAAACGGTCCCATAACAGGCATGCCTGTTGCCGGCCTCAAAAGATTAAGCGTTGAGAGCATTATGTTTTTTGCTTCTGACTGGGCCTCGTCAGAAAGCGGTAAATAAACAGCCATCTGGTCTCCGTCAAAGTCAGCGTTAAAAGCTTCGCAAACCAGCGGATGCAATTTTATTGTTTCGCCTTCTATCAAAATTGGGCGAAAAGCCTGTATTCCAAGCCTGTGCAGAGTGGGGGCTCTGTTAAGCAACACCAATTTATCTTTGATAATTTCTTCAAGTATGGCCCAAACTTCGGGAGTTTTTTCTTCTATTAATCTTGCTGACCCCCTTATATTGTATGCCAATTCTTTATCAAGTATTCTTTTTATAACAAAAGGTTTAAAAATTTCTAATGCCAAAACTTTTGGCAAACCGCATTGTGAAAAACGCAATTCAGGACCAACAGCAATAACAGATCTTCCGGAATAATCCACGCGTTTTCCTAAAAGATTTTGTCTAAACCTTCCTTGTTTTCCTGCCAACATTGCCGCCAAAGATTTAAGTAACCTTTTTCCTCCGGTTGTGGCAGTTGTTGTAACTCCTTTTCTCATTTCGTTGTCAATTAAGGCGTCAACTGCTTCCTGTAACATTCTTTTTTCGTTTCTTACAATAACCGGCGGAGCTGAAATTTCCAACAAATATTTAAGCCTGTTGTTTCTGTTAATGACCCTTCTATATAAATCGTTTAAATCAGAAGAAGCATACCTGCCTCCATCAAGCTGAACCATGGGCCTCAAATCTGGTGGTAAAACCGGCAAAACTTCCATAAACATCCATTCCGGCCTTACGTTTGCGTTTAACATTCCCTGAAAAAGTTTTAACCTTCTTAAAACTTTTTTTCTGGTTGCAGGGGGAGCGTCTTTGGCTTCTTGAGCAATTTTTTCTGTTTCGGTTTTTAAATCTACTTTTGAAAAAATTTCTCTTACAACTTCGGCCCCTGTTCCTGCCTCAAATACCTCTCCGTATTTCATAGAAAGAGTATGATAGGCAACCTCGGATAAAATTTTCAAAGGCGTTATATCCAATAATTCTTCTTTGGCTTTTTCTTTTGCCTGCTTTAACTCGTTTTTTGCAGCTTCTGTTTTTTCTTTTTTAACCTTTGATTTATACTCTTGGTCAATGGCTTCCATTATTCTGTCACGGGCCTCTGAGTCAACTTTTGTAATTATATATGAAGAAAAATAAATAACCTTTTCAAGCTGTTGCGAAGACTTGTCCAAAACCAAACCCATTCTTGAGGGAACTCCTCTTAAAAACCAAATATGCGAAACAGGAGCATTCAATCTTATATGCCCCATTCTTTCTCTTCTTACCTGAGATTTTGTAACCTCAACTCCGCACCTGTCGCAAACAACGCCTTTGTAACGTATTCTCTTGTACTTTCCGCAAGCGCATTCGTAATCTTTTTCTGGTCCAAAAATCCTTTCATCAAAAAGCCCGTCTTTTTCAGGCTTTTGAGTTCTGTAATTAATTGTTTCTGGCTTGGTAATTTCTCCATGAGACCAGGATAAAACATCCTCGGGAGAGGCCAGTTTAATTCTTATTGATTCTAAGTCTATAACTCTCATTGGTTTTTTGCCCGTCTAAATTTTTACGAGGTAAAATTTTGTCGGGTGGTTTTTAATTATTTATTTTGTTATTGTAAACAGGACTTCGTTTGTTTTATTTCCCCATGGTTCTGCGTAAATTTTATAAACTCCCGGCACCAACTCAAGCCAGGACGCGCAAGGCAACCCCCTATAAGATTCATCTGTCTGGCAGACTTTTGCGGGCACGGTGAATTTAATCATATTGCTGGTTGACCCGGTTTCTCCGTATATAATACCTTTTATGCCAGAAGAATTTTCAATCCATAAATTTAAATCACCCTCAAATCCATTTAAATCACTTCCAAAAACTTCTATTTTAGTTCCTACACTGCCTGATGCCAAGCTAATGCTATTTATCTTTGGCCCAGAAGTTTGGCCAGTCGGCGTTGTAAATTTAAAAGTAGAAAGCATTTGAAGCAATTCACTTTCTGTGTCTGAATTCTTTGGAAAAATATTTATACGAACGCGTATATCATTAGGCAAATCCAATCCCAAAGTTTCATTTCCGTCTAAAATAAATCCAAAAACATTGTATTTTTCTCCATCAATTGATATTTGTTTGCTCACTTGTTCTGCCTCTGGCCCAACTCCTGGGAAATTTCCGCAGGCGCCGACCCCCTCATGGCAAATTTCAATATTCCCTTTTTGATATTTTATTTTTAAACCGCCCCCCGTAGTTTCTTCTACGATTGCAGTTGGGACATATTCAATTTGATAATTATAAGTGTCGTTTGTGTATGTTTTCCAGCCTGCGGTTTCGTTGTTGGCAACTTGAGTAACTTGCTCGTCTGAATTTTCGCTTTGCAAAACTTCGGCGGGAGTCTGGGTTTTTTTTGCAAAGTACTGCCAGGCAAATACTCCGCCTGCAATTGCCGCTATAACAACTGCAACAACCAAAACTATTGCTAATTTTGAGAATTTATTTTGCATGATTTTGCAAATTTAATAATGCTTTATTTTTTATCTGAACTCTGATCTTCTCTGTCCTCGCGGAATTCGCGAGGCTTTTCTTTTACTTCAACGGCCATGCCCAAAGATTTTAATTCGGCTACCAACAAATTAAATGATGCCGGAATGTTTGGGTTTCTTATTGGCTCTCCTTTTAATATAGACTCATAAGCTGCAGCTCTTCCCTGCACGTCGTCAGATTTTATTGTAAGCATTTCTTGAAGCGTGTGGGCAACGCCATATCCTTCCAAAGCCCACACTTCCATTTCTCCAAATCTCTGACCTCCAAACTGCGCTTTTCCTCCAAGCGGTTGCTGGGTAATCAAAGAGTAAGGGCCAATAGATCTTGCGTGAACCTTGTCGTCAACCATGTGTATCAGTTTCATTACATACATATATCCTACTGTAATTGGTTTTGGAAAAGGCAAGCCTGTTCTTCCGTCATAAACTGTAACCTGCCCCGATTCTGGTAATCCGGCTTCTTTTAATTCTGCCTTTACGTCGTCTTTGTTTGCTCCCAACAAAGCAGGAGAAATTGCAATGTAATTTAGCTTGTGAGCTGCCCAACCCAAGTGTGTTTCCAAAATCTGCCCCAAGTTCATACGTGAAGGAACAGAAAGCGGAGAAATAACCAAGTCAATTGGAGTTCCGTCGGCCAAAAATGGCATTTCGGCTTCTGGTAAAATTCTAGAAACAACTCCTTTGTTTCCATGTCTTCCAACCAATTTATCTCCAACTTTTGCCTTTCTTGTTTCGGCCACTTCAACCTGAATTCTCTTTATTACACCGGGCTCTAATTTGTGCCCCAAATCTCTTGAAAATATCTTAACATTTACAACTTTTCCTTTTTTTCCGTGCTCCATTCTCAAAGAAGAATCTTTGACATCTTTGGCTTTGTCTCCAAAAATTGCTCTAAGCAATCTTTCTTCCGGAGTTAATTCTGCTTCTCCTTTTGGAGAAATTTTTCCAACCAAAATGTCGTTTGGACCAACTTCGGCTCCAACTCTAACAACTCCTTCTTCGTCTAAATCTTTTAATTTTTCTTCTCCAACGTTTGGAATATCAGAAGTAGTAACCTCGGGCCCCAATTTTGTTTCTCTTACGTCACAGGTAAAATCTTCCATGTGAATTGAGGTAAACTCATCTTCTTTGGCAAGCTTTTCAGAAATTGTAATTGAGTCTTCAAACCCACCTCCTCTTAACGGCAAAAAGCAAACCAAAACGTTTCTGCCCAAAGCCAGTCTTCCCTGAGAAATTGCAGCGCCATCGGCCAGAGCATCTCCTTTTTTAAACTCTTCTCCCTTTGTTACAATTGGTTTTTGATGAAAACATGAGTATTGGTTTGTTCTTACAAATGTTTGCAATTCATACTCTTCATCAAACTTTCTGCCCTTATCTTCGTATTGTACTTTTATGTGCCTTGCATCAACTTCTTTTACAACTCCGTTGGCTTTGGCGGTAATTCCTTGCCCAGAATCACGGGCAACGTTTCTTTCTGTTCCTGTGCCAACAAGCGGAGCTTCTGGCCGTATTAAAGGAACAGCTTGACGTTGCATGTTAGAACCCATAAGAGCTCTAGATGCGTCATCGTTTTGCAAAAAAGGAATTAACGATGTAGCAACAGAAATAAACTGTTTTGACGAAACATCTATATAATCAATGTCTGAAATATTAACTTCTGCAGGCTCTCCTTTAACTCTGGCCTCTACTTTATCGGGTGGAATTTCTGCAAGAATTTTTCCGGTTTCAGATAATGGCACAGAAGCCGGAGCTATATTGTGGCGCTCTTCTTCTTGAGCCGAAAGATAAACAATTTCATCTGTAACCCTTCCGTTTTTTACCTTAAAATAAGGAGCTTCTATAAAACCATAAGGATTTATTCTTGCAAACGATGCCAAGTGCCCCACCAACCCAACGTTAGGGCCTTCTGGAGTTTCAATAGGACATATTCTTCCGTAATGAGAAGGTTGCACATCTCTAACTTCAAACCCGGCTCTTTCTCTTGTTAATCCTCCGGGGCCTGTTGTTGTAAGTCTTCTCTTGTGCTCTAATTCGGCCAAAGGATTTTCGTTATCCATAAATTGTGAAAACTGAGAAGATGTATAAAATTCTTTTATAACAGCTATCAACGGTCTTGGGTTAATAAGCTGTATTGGGGTTATGGTATCTACTTCTAATGTAGACATTTTGTCTTTGATAATTCTTTCCATTCTCATCAACCCAACTCTAAGTCTGTTTTGCAAAAGCTCAGACAATGTTCTAACCCTTCTGTTTCCTAAATGGTCAACTTGATCGGGCTTTGCAGAAGGATCGTTGTTTAATCTGATAACTTCTTTTACAACCTCAACTATATCTTCTATTTTTAATATCCTGTCTTCTTTGGCTATTTCTTTGTCTAATTTTTTGGGAGCCAAATTTGGCAATCTTAACCATGTTTTCCATCTGCCAACTTTTGACAAGTCATACCTGTCAAAGTTAAAAAACATATTAAAAATTAAGTCTTGGGCTGTATCTGGAGTAACCAAATCTCCCGGGCGAAGCCTGCGATAAATTTCAACCAACGCTTCTTTTTGGTCTTTGCTGGAATCTCTTTTTAGAGTTTCTTTAATATATTTTATTTCTCCACTATCAACATCTTTAAAAGCTTTTTCTACTTTTTCGGCGGTGTCTAAACCCAAAGCCATCAACAATGTTGTTGCCGGTACTTTTCTCTTTCTGTTTATTTTTACTCCTATAAATCCCGATTCTTCTGTTTCAAATTCCAGCCAAGCTCCTCTGTTTGGAATAATTTTTGCGCCAAAATAATTTTTTCCCCTCCAAGTTCTGTTTGTAAAAAAAGCGCCCGGAGATCTTATAAGCTGTGAAACCACAACTCTTTCAACTCCGTTTACAACAAAAGTTCCCCTTTCTGTCATAACGGGAAAATCTGCAAGATAAACTTCTTGCTCTTTTACTTCTTTTGTTTTTAAGTTAACTAATTTTACTTTGGCTCTAAGAGAGGCTTCAAGAGAATCATTATTTTTTTTGGCCTCCAAACCGTTTTTATAATTTGGCTTTGAAAGTTTGTAATCGCCAAACCAAAGTTCTAACTCTTTGCCGGTGTAGTCTCTTATTGGAGAAATTTCTTCAAAAAGTTCTTTGACTCTTACCTTCCAGAAATCTTCCCATGTTTCCTTTTGCATCATTAAAAGATGCGGCGTGGAAAAATTCTGCAGTTTTGATTTTGAAAAGTTCTTTACCTTCTTTATTATTTCAGCCATTGAAAATTTTTGCGGGGATAGTTCTTGCCCCGCTGTTAATTTTTAAAATTTTTATTTAAAAAGAAAAGCTGTTATTAAAACAAAAAATTTCGGCAATAAAAAATAACCGAAACAAATGCGCCTTATTGTTTTTAGAGTAAAGTGGCCACTTCTTGTTATGCCTATTGATCAGATAGGCTTTGTGTATATATATCTTATTCTTTTTTTAATAATATGTCAAGAGCTTTTTAGGGCAAACTGTTATCGGCGCGATTTAATGCTTTGCAAAATTCCTAAACTCACAAAATTACCTATAAGCCCAGACCCCCCATAGCTCACAAAAGGAAGGTAAATTCCAACCACAGGTAACAGCGATAGGTTCATTCCTATGTTTATAAAAAACTGCGATATTAAAACAATAGCAAACCCCGAAGCAAAAAGCCTTGGAAAGTTAGAGTTAGAATCAATTGCAACTTTTAAAACCCGCCAGACCAAAACGCCATAAGATACAAAAAAGGCCAAAACACCCATTATGCCAAACTCCTGGCCAATAACAGAAAAAATAAAATCTGTATGAGGCTCGGGTAAAAATCCGTACTGCACTTGAGAACCATTGCCCAGACCCTCTCCAAAAACCTGCCCCGAACCAATTGAAATTTTTGTCTGGTTTTGGCTCCAAGAGGCCCCCAAATAATCATAAGGAAAAATAAAAGCTGTAATTCTTTGTCTTTGATAATCTTCCAATAAAAAAAACCAAGC
>Ga0116184_10005206_pt1 | contig 10043 bp, 8 predicted proteins | sample AD_JPNNA5_MetaG_FD_89886 | JGI IMG/M metagenome (GOLD analysis project Ga0116184, IMG submission 89886) | Active sludge microbial communities of municipal wastewater-treating anaerobic digesters from Japan - AD_JPNNA5_MetaG | ecosystem: Engineered > Bioreactor > Anaerobic > Digestate | place...
ATTCCCTCGCCCAGGGTCTTCAAATTGAGGAACTCGGCAGTAGAGTACAGCATCAGAAACGAAAACCCAAAACGAAAAGAAATCAGAAAAGGCTCCTCTTCCGGCAAGTCATCGTGAGTTGCCCGATCATAATGCTCCTGCAGGACCAGTGAGTGGATCATTTCCAGCACCAGTCCCTGATGCTCCTTGAAGATGCCATTGTTGGACATCTCCTTGGGAAGGTTGAGGATAGCGAGCACAGCATCGGTCTCGACAGGAATAGGTATCACTTGCCCTTCCTCATCAGCTCCGAGAGTTCTATGGCCCTCATACCAACTTGCTTCGCCCACTTGGAGGCCAGCATGCCATTGGCGGCCCGTTCCCAGTCTCCGGCACCGATATAAGCCAGTGTGTTGTTGAAGCCCAGTAGTCCCTTGATGCCCAGGTTGAAGCACATGTTCAGTAGCACTGACTGGCGAACCTCATCGAGCTTGTTATAAACCTCAGGTATCTCATCGATCAGCCACTGCTCGCAATCTTGAATATCTCGCTCCAGCATGGCATAAGCCTCTTTCTGAGAGATACCTTTATCATCGAGATTACGGCCGATACCGATGGTTAGCTTGCCAGCAGTACAGCGGTATGGCTTCAGCCGTAGACCCTCATGTCTGACTAACTGAGCTTTGATTCGGTTCATCAACGCTTCGGTCATGCTATCTCCTTGTTCCAGATGTAATCATTGATCCGGAGCCAGGAAAGCACTACCCTGTATGCTGACAAATCAGGATGGGCAAGGATGAGACAGAATTTGGCATTGACAAATACAAGGTCAGAGGAATTATGGAAAGAAGGTAAATTGGGACTGTAAAAAAGGTCCCATTTGCATTCATCAGGATGATTGTAAATATAAATAAATGCAGTGTTGGCGGGAAACATGACCAGTAGAGAAGTTATCGATAGGATCTTCAAAGATCCTAATACGAAGTATGAGCTAACCGAATTTGAAAACTTGGGTAAGCCTATTGATGAGATATTGGAAATATCGGGAGAAGAGATATCTGGTGGTAAAGAAGTAGGAAAGACCAAGTACTATCTGAAATCAATAATTCCCTTCGTCTCTGGTAAAATGAAGATCCAGATATATGATTCTGAGGGTAAATCCGCACCAGAGGAAATAGTAAGGCAACTCTGGGTTTATAAACTGATTCATCAATACGACTACAAACCCAACGAAATTGATCTTGAAAAAAGTGTTCAGTTCGGGACAGAAGTTGGTACGAAAGCCGCAGATATTATAGTGTACACCGATTCTTCTAAGGATACTCCCAAGATTATTATAGAGTGCAAGAGACCCAAAGGAAAAGATGGTATAGAACAACTCAAAACTTATATGAATGCAAAAGGCGCTCCCGTAGCAGTTTGGTCTAACGGGTGTGATAGAATTATTCTATATCGTCCTTATCCTAAAGAGTTCGATGATACCCTGTTTGATATTCCCAAGCGAGGGCAAGAGCCCAAAGATGTACTCGAAGCCAAGAAAACTATACTTCAACTTAGAACCGATTTCAACTTTAAGAAAATCGTTCAAGACCTTGAAGAGTTAGTTTTAGCCGAAAGCGGAAAGGACGAATTCAATGAAATCTTCAAATTGATTTTCGCAAAAATATGGGATGAAAAAGAGGCCATCGAAAATCGCAAAGATAAAACAGTAGATTTTAGGAAATCTATCAAACCTGATATTACTTATCAACGCATAAACGGATTATTTAAGAGAGCCTCTGCTGAATGGCCTGGGGTCTTCAAACCAAATGAAGAGATTGAATTAACAAAAAGACACCTTCAGGTTTGTGTTGGCCCCATTGAAGGAGTTCGATTACTAGGTTCAAACCTTCGTATTATGGATGACGCGTTTGAGTATCTTATCCCTACTGAGGCTAAAAAGAAAAAAGGTCAGTTCTTCACTCCAAGAAATGTAGTCGAAATGTGTGTAAGAATGTTGAATCCAAAACAAAGAGAATATGTTTTAGACCCTGCATGCGGATCTGGTGGATTTTTACTCCATACAATGGACTGGTGCTATCCTGTTAATGATAACCGAGAAAGAGAAGACAGAAAGCATAGATATGCTTCGAAGTATCTATGGGGAATAGACTTCGAGCAAAGAGCGGCAAAAATTAGTCGAGCTTTAATGCTGATTGCAGGAGATGGCCATTCGAAAATTTACGGTCCGGATGTAAACAGCTTGGATTTAAAAACGTGGCACGAAACAATATCGGGCCAGTCATTAATGAATGAGCTTATAAGGGAAAACCTAGTCAAGAAGGCAATTCCAGATAATGAGTCATTCCAAGACGACGCTAAAGCATGGGAGTATTTTGATGAGTTAAAATTTGATCTTGTTCTAGCGAATCCTCCATTTGCGGGAGAAGTTGTTGACAGAAAGCAGCTTAGCCACTATGATCTTGCTAAAAATGCCCTAATCAGAGCTGGCAATAAACAACCGAAAGAAGAAAGAGATGTTTTATTTATTGAACGAATACTTAAATGGCTAAAACCTGGTGGAAGGGCTGCAATAGTCCTGCCTCAGGGAAAATTCAACAATAGCTCTTTCGAATTCATTCGAGAGTGGATTATGAATGAAGCACGGGTACTTGGGGTTGTAAGTTTGCATCCAAACACATTCAAGCCGCATACACCAACAAAAACCTCAGTTCTACTAATTCAGAAACACACACTTTCTCAGATAAAACACATTGAAAAAATCAAGACGGAAATAACCTCAAATTGCCCATCATATGTAGAGATCATTCAAAGAATATTGGATTCACATCATGATAAACCAGAAATCTATCTTGATACACTACCAGATGAAGTTGCTGATCTCTTAATTGAGTACTTCCCTAATGAAGATATTGAAACTAATGATGATTATGAGGGTAACACTGAAGATGACGCCATAATGGACGATACTTTAGCTTCTTCCTTCGAAGCTATTCAAGATACGATATCAGATTTGAAACTACAAATAGTCGATAGAAAGACTGAGTTAATCGATATAGATCATAACATAACTGCTTTGATGCAGAAGTTGGATCTAGATTATGAAGCACAAGCGAAAGTGATTGATAAACAAGATAGAGAAAGATCAAATCGATTGAAGGATCTAAAAGCCGAGCATCGTAGTTTGATAAAAAAACATAGAGCCGAGTCAACTAAGACCAAGAAATCCATTATAAAACAAATTGAATACCTCCAACGACAGCTTTGTGAAGTTGAGTATACAGCCCAAGTATCAACAACGAGAGGACAACTAGAATACATACTTGGTAATTCGGAGCTGCTTGAGATTTTACAGAATAAATGGATTAACAAAGCTCTAAATGATAAACTAGATTACCCAATTTTCATGGCTGTCAGCGAAAAAGGTGGGAAGAATAACTCGGGAAATTACGAATATGTTATAAACAATGGTAGTATCTGCGAGTTTCCACAAGGTCACCCGCAGGAAGGTATGCCAATCGTAGATCAAGATCTGGTTAATTTTAGTTTAACTCAGTCCGATTTTGAGAATGTAAAGGGATTAAAATCAAAAGAGCTGTGCATTGCGGAAAAGTTTGTGTTGTTTGCAGTAGAGAATAAACTGGAATTTTGGGTAGGTAAAAAGTAATATGGCTGTTTGTAATGTGATTAGATCTTCTGAATTACAGCGAGAGTCAAAGCTAGTGGCGGAGTTTTATCAAAAAGAAAGAACTGATACCGAAGCAGAGTTAAGGCGGATATCTACAAGCCGAATTCGGGACATGTTTATTGAACGGAAAGAAATAATCAATCCCAATGCAATAACTGAGAACCACAGGGTGTTTGATTTGGGTGACTCCAAAAGCCAGATACTAAGGTATTCACTAACAATGGACTCGCCTGATTATTTTAGTACAAAAAAAAGAGCTTATGAGGGTGATTTTATTATCTCCAGACTCAGAAGCTATTTGAGAGAAATGGCTGTTGTTCCTAGAGCAGATTATGTCACAACATTATCAACAGAGTACTTAGTATTCTACTCAAAATCGAATACACAAGTCAAGATACTGCTACCATTTTCTCTGTCTAATTATGTTCAAAGGATTCTGAAGTGGTCTCAGACTGGCAATGAACACCCAAGGTTTGATGTTACTACGTATAAGAATATTTTTGTACCAAGTGATCTTGTTGCAAAAAGCGAAGAAATCAGCAATAAGATTGATGCTGCACTCAGCGAGTATGAGAAATCAGAGCAGATCATTAACGATGCAGTTAAACGTATTGAAAATGAACTTAAGATTGTGCCACCTATAGTAGATGATATAGGGTACATTGTCTCTGCCTCAGAGATCAATAACTCTAAACGACTAGATAGTGATTATCATCACCCAAAGTTTGCTTCAATGATTGAGTCAATACTTGGTTACAAAAACGGAACTCGTCCATTAGCAAGAATATCTACGCAGAAAACGCCCAATTTTGACAGACGGGATAAGAATGGTTTTGTAGACTATATTGAAATTGGCGATATTGACGTGTTTAATGGTGAGTATTCAACAAATTCTCTGCATGTAAAAGATCTTCCCGCTAATGCAAAGATAACGCTGGATGGTGGTGAGTTGTTAATATCCAAAGTCCGACCGACTAGAGGTGCGATCACGATCATTGCTCGTGATCTGCAAAATAAAACAGTAGCTAGCGGGGCTTTCTATGTTTGTTCAGTAGATAACTCAGAATATAGAGAAATAGTGTGGATTTACTTAAGACTTATCACCGCTCTATTTGAGAAATTCTGTACGGGGACATCATATCCTACAATAGACAGCAGATACATTTCGGAACTACCCATACCAAATTTTTGTCCTTTGCTGGCAAGGGAGATACACAATGAGGTCAACCAAGCTATACTACATAGAAAAAATGCACAAGTTGAACTTAATAAAACAGTAGAATATGTCGAAACGATTATAAGAGAGGCAGAAAAAAATGAGAATAAGTAAAGGTGATGATGATATTTTAAAATCCCTGTGTACCGAGTATCAGGTTAATCCTGATAAAATTAAACAATTGCTAACTACAGTCCAAGATTATGAGTTAAAAGACAAGAGATTCGGTATATATGATGCTCTAGAGGAGATTATCAAGCAGAAGGATGGCTCGGTAGATGGAGAAAAATGATGTATTAGAATATTTAGCCAGTAGTCCTGATGCTTTGTTAGACATCGTTGGTGAAATCCTAAAAAGGTATCGAGACGTAATCGATAAACAAAGTTCTGTAGAGTCGCAAAAACAACTTGTCGAGATATCCAAGACCATCGATCGGTTAGAAAGTACGAGCATACCCGTTCCGGATGAGCTACGCAATCTAAAATCATTACTACTAACATTATCAAACGATAGTAACCAAGCAATGGCCCGTTATGATATTCTGATAAGAGGGCTTACTAATCTATGTACCGTTCATAAACAGAATGGACGCGCTAAATCCAAGGGTCAAAAACGTGATATAGATGATGGCTCTCCAGTGAGACAAGGTCGCTTAACACCTAGAAATACGCTTATCAGGGCAATAGTTCGAGTGATGGAGCAAATGGGAAATTCGGGAAGCAATAGGGAGATACACCAAAAACTTGAAGATGTACTTGCTGATGTCCTCACTCCTGAAGATTACGAGTTAGACAGCTCAGGGCGCGTTATTTGGTATCATCAAGTAGATTGGGCGAGAATGTATATGGCTAAGATTGGTATGATCAAAAATGATTCTCCAAGGGGGGTATGGGAATTGTCAGATAGATACAAAGAGCTATTGGAGGGTCTCAAATGATTGTTAACAAAACAAGTACTCAAGATGATGTGAAGCAGGCTATGGGAGTCCTTGAGCAATATATTCAGTCAGTGTTATCTGAGACATCAGAGAACCAAGTTGATGGCACCGTGACCGCTCAGTTAAGAGAAATCACCAAGACTATTGAGAGATTAGAAAAGCTGAAAATTCCGGTCCCAGATAGTCTATTAACGGAGAAATCAAATCTCTTGTCCTTGATAGTCCAAACATCCGTTTCCACGGATTTAGTTAATGAGGTATATACTCGACTAAACGTTCTTTTGGAAAGCATTACATCAATCTTGAAACTCAGCAAGAATGGAGAACGAGCTAAATCACGTAGATCAAAACTACCGATGACAAACCACCAGATTCTCCGCGAGAGCATTATAATGGCTTTGAATAGCTACAGTGGTTCTGCAGAGCGAAACGCTATAATTGAGTATGTTGGTGTGCAACTGCAGGACAAATTGCTTCCAGGTGACCTCGAATGGCGAGACGACTGGAAATGCTATGTTTGGCAGAATAGAGTTGGATGGGAATTAACAGACATGAGACTAGCTGGTATTCTGAAACCCAAAAGAAAAACAGGAATATGGGAGCTTGATGACAGCTACCCAAGAAAGAGTTGATTATGACAAAGAATGTGTTATCTGAAGTGGAACAATTACTTGAGCAGTTAAGTTCTCATGTTGATGAGCTTGTTGAAGCAGCCCTGAGTAGTCCAATTGACTCAGAATCGGACATACAACTTCGTGAGATATCTAAAGCTATTGAAAGACTAGAATCATCTGGAGTTTCGATACCCTCAGCTCTACTTGAGGAAAAAAGTAGGCTCCTTAACATTGTCAGTAGCCATCGGGGTTATCAGGATCAAGCAATTACAATCCATAATAAACTTAATGCTCTGGTTCTTCGGCTTCGAGATGTTACTACATCCAGGATTCGCGGGAATATAGATGGCAACTCAACTCAGGATACAACCCCATGGAGGGTAGTGGCTAAGGCGGTGATTGACACCCTGAGGCAGCAGCGCAGACAGATGCGTAGAACAGAAATCTGGGAAGCAGTATATATTATTATACAAGACCGAATGTTACCATGTGATTTTGAGCCTGCACAGCACAATGGAAGACCATTCTGGAAAAATACTGTGAGTAGAGTATTGTATAATCTCCGGAAAGAAAACATCCTCAGGCCGGCCATCCAGCATGGATACCATGAGTTAGAAGAGGTTTACTATGAGAATCAGACACCTTTCGATTGAGAATTATAAGAGTTTTCAGTTCAAAACCGATATCAACTTCCCCTTAGGTAATGGGCATAATGCAATTTTCCTAATTGGGGGAATGAATGGAGCGGGTAAATCATCGATAATGGAGGCAATCACTTTCTGTTTGTACGGTTGTAAAAGTGACGAGATTTTCCGATCAATTAATAGAAAAGAAAAGGCAAAACAAAACACCTATGTTGCTTTTGAGCTAACATTGGATGCGGATGATGGCTCTGAATTAATAGTTAAAAGAAGCTGGACGGCAGGTGTTGTAGATGATCCGAGGCCAAAAGATCTTGTTGAAAAATTAGTCGTTATACAAGATGGAAAGCGTGTATCCGTTCAAAGCAATGACATTTGGAATGACTACTTAAAAGCAACAATTCCTCAGAGTATAACTCAGTTTTTCTTTTTTGATGGTGAAAAGATACAAGAAATAGCTTCAGATGACCATTCTGAGGTTAGGCTTAAAGCGTCATTAGAGGCAGCTCTTGGGATAGAATACATTAACATCCTAAGTAAAGACATAGCCTATGTAAAAAACAGAGCAAAGCAAAATTTCGTAGAGGTAACAGACACTGACATTGAATACAAATCAGTTGGGATCAAGAAGGAACAAAAAAAGCTGGAAAAGTTAGTTAAGGAACGGACCGAATTGACGAGCGATCTATCAGAGTTCCAGAAGAAACTAGAAGAGGCTCGGTCAAGGTTTCAGACCATTTTTCATAAAGAGCCTGAAACAAAGGAAATCATAAGAAAGAATGAGGCAAGACGGGCTCAACTAGCCGTACAAAGAAATCAGTTAGAATCAGAGATAAAAAAACTGTGCGAAGAGTACTTACCAATAAGCATCACGGGAGGGTTATTCGAAAAACTAAAGAATCAGATTACAAAGGAAAGAGAATCTCTGCAAAATGATGTTATTAAAGAGAATGCCAGGGAGATAGCACAAAAGATAATTGTTGCAGTAAATGAACCTGAGCCAATTTACCAAGAGATCCTCAGTGATGCCAAACAAGAAGAACTGGTCAACAGGATATTCGAACTGCTGAAGAAAGGACTGTCTGGTGATACCATAGCTAAGACACTAAACTTAACCGAAAGGGACGCTTCTCGTTTGCTGAACCAGCTCGAATCATTGGAAAAGAGCGAGGTGTTCATGATCCCTCCCAAGATAGAAGAGAAAAGGGAAATTGAGCAGATCATTAAGCAACTCGATGTCAGTATAACCTCCGGGTCCGCATCTGAATCAGAAAAAGAGTTGTTTGATGAGCTTCAACAGGAAATTGAGGGGTGTTCCGCCCAGATCGGTCGGCTAAAAGAGCAGTTACGTATTGTTGAAGAAGAGATTAGCAGTATAGAAAAGAAGATCAAAGACATGGAGTCTGAACTTGAGAAACTCTATGCCAACCACAGCCAATCCAAAGAGAGAACTGATTTCATTAACGAATGTGATACGATTATGGACTTACTAAGTAAGTATATTATAATTTTGCGGAAGAACAAGGTCGCTATGCTTGAAGAAAAGACATTCGAAATGTATAGACGGTTATCCAGTCGCAGTGATCAGATTAAAGATCTATCCATTAATGATAAAACGTATGAAATCAAGATAACAGATAAAAATGGTCATGAAATAAGAAAATCTAGCCTGTCAGCTGGAGAGAAAGAGGTCTTTGCGATCTCGCTATTATGGGGATTAGCACAGACTAGCCAGTTGAAGTTGCCGATTATCATCGATACACCTCTGTCTAGATTGGATAGCAGTCATAGGGAAAGCATAGTAAAGAACTACTTCCCCAATGCTGGAGAGCAAGTTGTGATACTATCAACCGATACTGAGATAGATCAGTCATATTACTCAATGCTGAAACCATATTTATCTAGTGCAGCAAAGCTCGAACATGATAAGAAACAAGAAATGACTGTGTTTTCTGAAGGATATTTTTGGGAGGAATAAATGGCGGATAGGTTATATTTAGCAAATCAGTCAGATACCATTTTTAGTGCACTTAAATACGAATCGAAAATGGAGAAGAATGCTTGGGCAAGAATCGCATTTGCACTTTCATTATGTAAAACCGGCAAAGAGGTTGGTTTAAGTTCTGATACTGCCGGCGAGTCTATGAGAGAAACTTCATTTTACAGTGAGTTTGAACTGCTAATAAAGTCATTAATACGCATGGTTTACCAGAGAGTGGATATCGCTGATGATGAGTTTTTTTCAAGCAAATCTATTATAAAAAACCACATCGACAATGGCAGCACTTTGATTGAAAAAATGTACCTTCAGAATGGCAAATCTATAGATAATCTTCTGACCGCTCTGGCTAAGGAAGTTAACTTCGGTGGAAGGCAAGAGTCGTATGGTCAAATGTTTGATCTTTATCTCGGGAAAACCGTGCTAAACAAAAAAGATCTGATAATGGAGTTGAATAACAATGCTATTCATCCTAACTCACATCTCGCAATTATGGGATCGCCAGGGGTAGGTAAAACACAGTTTTTGCTGAAGTTGCTTACTGATATTCGGAGGGGGTCCAGTTACCAGACAAACTTCATTTATTTCGACTATAAAGGAGATGTTGTGGACAATGAGAAGTTCATAGAACTCTCAAAAACACAAGTCTATAGGATGCTTCAGGATGGTCAGGTGTTGCCTGTAAATCCATTTGTACTACCTGATTACTCTGATCAAAGCATTAGCCTGTCGGCACGCGAAAAGGCTGAGAGCTTTTCGTCGATCAATTCAAAATTGGGAGCCGTGCAGAAAGGAACCTTATCTGAAGTGATAAAGGCTGCCTATGAACATAGGTCGGATAAAGAGATAAGATACCCAGATTTCAATGAGGTTTACGACTTAGCAGTTCTGTCGTATCAAATGAACAACAAAAAGGATGATACCCTTATTGAAGTTCTTAGAGATTTGTCCGATTTTAACCTGTTTTG
>Ga0116184_10005207_pt1 | contig 10042 bp, 6 predicted proteins | sample AD_JPNNA5_MetaG_FD_89886 | JGI IMG/M metagenome (GOLD analysis project Ga0116184, IMG submission 89886) | Active sludge microbial communities of municipal wastewater-treating anaerobic digesters from Japan - AD_JPNNA5_MetaG | ecosystem: Engineered > Bioreactor > Anaerobic > Digestate | place...
GGGAAGCGCATCTCGATGAGCGGCACGATGCCCTCGTTGACGTCGAGCTCGGCCATCCGCTCGGGGGTGTCGGCGAGGTTGCGCAGGATCGGCGCGAGCCACTTCTTGAGGAAGTTGCCGCCGACGTAGTCCCCGCAGTGGTTGATCGGGCCCTTGGCCTGCGGACCGGTGCCGGTGAAGTCGATGACGAGCTTCGGCCCGCCGTCGCCGGGGCCCGGGCCGCCGGTCGAGGTCTTGGTGAGGGTGATCCGCTGGGTGTGCAGCTGCGGCTCGTCGACCCCGTCGTGCTCGGCGTAGTCCTCCCAGACGTAGGTGCCGTCGGGGATCTTGCCGAGGATCTCGCGCCGGTAGGTCTCGGTCGTCGCGTCGAGGATGGCGTCGAAGGCCGCCTCGATGCTGTCGCGGCCGTACCGGGCGAACAGCTCGCCGAGCCGGCGCGCACCCATGAGGCACGCGGAGCACTCGGCGTCGAGGTCGGCGGCGAGGCTGTCCGGCATCCGGGAGTTGCGGGTCATGATCCGCAGCGCAGCCTGGTTGGGCACGCCGGCATCCCACAGCTTGATCGGTGGCACCGACAGGCCCTCTTCGAAGACGGTGCGCGCGTTGCTCGGCATCGAGCCGGGCACCGCACCACCGATGTCGTCGTGGTGGCCGAACGCCTGCACGAAGGCGACGACCTCGCCGTCGTGGAACACCGGCACGGTGACGCACAGGTCGGGCAGGTGGCCGATGCCGCCCTCGGACTCGTAGACGTCGTTGTGGAAGAACACGTCGCCCTCGCGCATCTCGTCGAGGGGGAAGTCGCGTGCGATCGGGTGCACGAGCGCCGAGTACGAGCGCCCGGTCAGCTTGCGCAGCTGGCGGTCGTGGATGCCGGCGCGGAAGTCGTGCGCGTCGCGGATCATCGGGCTGCGCGACGTGCGCGCGATGGCGGTCTCGACCTCCATCTCGACGCTGGCCAGGGTGCCCTGGACGATCTCGACGAGGATCGGGTCGACCGTGCTGCCCTCGGGGGTGAGCCGGTTGCCGTGCTCGTAGGCGGTGGGCAGCCCGGCCGGGTTGACCGGCAGGTCGGATGCCGGGTGCGCGCCGGCGCTGCCGGACGTCGCCGGCGGTGCCACGGCGGTGTGGATCATGGGGCCGCACATGTCAGGCCTCCTTGGTGACGACGAGGTTGCCAAACGCGTCGACGCGCACGGTGAAGCCGGGGTGGACGGGAACGGTGGAGCCGAACTCCTCGATGATGGCCGGGCCGCGGAAGGTGTCGCCCGCGCACAGGTCCGGGCGCCAGTAGACGTCGGTGGTGACGTACCCGGCATCCGCGTCGAAGCAGACGGGGCGCGCGGAGCGCGGCGCGAGTGCCGGCTGGGTGCGTACCTGTGGTGACCTATTGGTCGATTCGGGGACGTGGGCATCATCGCGCGGGGCGATCTCGCGCAGCTCGGGCCGGGTGATCGGGCCGATGCCGGTCACCCGCAGGTTGACCCACTCGACCTGCTGGCGCGGGTCGTCGCGGAAGTCGTAGCCGTAGAGCTGGCGGTGCTCGTCGTGGAACCGCTGCGCGACCGCCTCGGCCGCTGCCTCGTCGAGCGGGCCGGCGCCGATGGGCACCCGCACCTCGTAGGCCTGGCCGAAGTAGCGCAGGTCGGCGGTGCGCACGTGCTCGTGCTGCTCACGGGGGAAGCCCTCGGTGTCGAGGGCGGCGGTGGCCAGGGCGGTGAGCTCGTCGAGCACCTTCTCGACGGCGGCGCGGTCCAGGCCGGCGTGCCGGGCCACGTGGGTCTGCACGTAGTCGTTCTTGACGTCGACGGTGAGCAGCCCGAACGCCGACACGTTCCCGGGGTTCTGCGGCACGAGGACCCCGGCGAGGTCGAGGATGTCGACGAGCCGGCACGCGAGCAGCGACCCCGACCCGCCGAAGGTGGTCAGCATGAAGTCGCGCACGTCGAGCCCGCGCTTCACCGACACCTGACGAAGGGCGTTCGCCTGGTTCCACGCGGAGATCTCGAGGATGCCGGTGGCGCACCGTTCCTCGTCGAGCCCGAGGCGGGCGGCGAGGTCACGGATGCCGGCGCGCGCGGCATCCACGTCGAGCGGGATCTCGCCACCGAGCAGGTGAGGAGGGATGCGCCCGAGCACGACGTGGGCGTCGGTGATCGTCGGCTCCGTGCCGCCCTTGCCGTAGCAGAGCGGTCCGGGGTCGGCCCCGGCCGACTGAGGCCCCACCTTGAGGGTGCCCTCGGGAGTGACCCAGGCGATCGAGCCACCGCCCGCGCCGACGGTGACGACGTCGATCATCGGGATCTTGCTCGGGTAGGCGCCGACCGTCCCCTCGGTGGTGAGCGTCGGCTCACCGTCGAGCACGACCGAGACGTCGGTGGAGGTGCCACCGCCGTCGCAGGTGAGCACCCTGTCGAACCCCGCGCGACGGGCGATGAGCGCCGCCCCCAGGGCCCCCGCGGCCGGGCCGGAGAGCACGGTGGTGATCGGCTGGTGCACGACCTCGTCGGCCGACAGCACCCCACCGTTGGACTTCATGACGTAGAACGGGATCGGCCGACCACCGGTGAAGCCGTCGAGCCGCTCGTGGATGTTCCGCACGTACCGGCTGACGTTCGGCTTGACCGCCGCGTCGACCAGGGTGGTCATCGAGCGCTCGTACTCGCGGTACTCGCGCAGCACCTGCGAGCTGATCGACACCACGGCCTCCGGGTGCTCGCGGCGCAGCACCTCGCGCATCGCCAGTTCGTGCGTGTCGTTGGCGTAGGAGTGCAGGAGGCACACCCCGATCGTCGTGATGCCGCGCTCACGGAACCAGCGGGCGGCCGCCACGGCATCCGCCTCGTCGAACGGGCGCAGCTCGTTGCCCTCGAAGTCCATCCGGCCGCCGATGGTGCGCACGTGGTCGGCCTCGACGATGCGCGGGGGCTTGACCCAGAAGTAGGAGTTGCCGTAGCCGTCGGGCACGGCCTGGCGGGCGATCTCGAGCATGAACTCGTAGCCCTCGGTGGTGATGAACCCCAGGCGCTCCACCTTGCCCTCGAGGAGCTTGTTCGTCGCCACCGTCGTGCCGTGGCTGACGGCGGTGATGTCCGTGCCCGTCGCGCCGAGCACCCCGAGGATCTTCTCGATGCCGGCGATGAAGCCGTCCGCCGGGTTTGCTGGCGTGCTCGGGGTCTTCGTCGTCACGAGCTCGCCGGTGTCCTCGTCGAAGGCGACGACGTCGGTGAACGTCCCTCCGGTGTCGATGCCCACCCGGATCCGCCGGTTCGAAGTGCTCGTCTGCGCCGTCGCCATGCGTCAGATTCAATCTCGGATACAGCCCCGGCTCGTTGGCAATGTCTGCCAACGAGCCGGGGATATCACCTCAGAACTAGCCCGCTGCAGGGGCCTACTCGTCGGTCGAGGCGGCAGTGGCTGACGGCGCCGACACGGCCGAACCCTTGACGGGGCGTTCCGTCGTGGTCGTGGTCTTGGTCGACGAGCCATCACCGAAGCCCTGCACGATGCTCTGGATGTCGATGCCGGTGGTGTTCTTCAGCATCGCCATCGTCTGGGTGAGGTTGTCGGTCACCTGCTTGGGCAGGGCACCCGCACCCTCGGTCGACAGCACGGTGAGCTGGTCGATGGAACCCATCGGTGCAGCGAGTTCGTGGGCCACCTTCGGCAGCACCTCGATGAGCATCTGGAGCACGGCCGCCTCGTTGTACCGGGCGAAGGCGTCGGCACGCTTGTTCATCGCCTCGGCCTCGGCCTGGCCGGTCGCGAGGATGGCGCTGGCCTGGGCCTCACCCTCGGCGCGCAGGGCCTCGGCCTGCGCGACACGAAGCGCCTTGTCGGCCTGTCCGCGACGCTCGCCCTCGATGGCCTCGGCATCGGCCAGCGCGGTGCGTCGTGACTTCTCCGCCTCACCGGTGAGGCGCGCCTTCTCGGCCTCGGCCTGTGCGGCGGCGATGGAGGCCTGACGGCGGGCGTCGGCTTCGGCGATGGCCGCGTTGCGGGCACCCTCGGCCTCCTGCTCGACCTTGTAGCGCTCGGCGTCGGCGGGCTTGCGCACCTCGGTGTCGAGCTGGCGCTCCTTCAGGGCCGCCTGACGAACGGCCACCTTCTCCTGCTCGGTGAGGATGACCTGCTCGCGGTCGGCCTGGGCCAGCGGCCCGGCGGCGGCAGCGGTGGCGGCCGCGGCATCCGTCTCGGCCTTGATCTCGGACTGCTTGAGCGCCAGCTGGCGGTTCGCGACGGCGATCTCCTGCTCGGCGGCGAGGCGGGCCTGCTCGGCGGCCTGGCGGGCGTTGGCCTCGGCGATCGCCGCGGTCTGGCCCACCCGGGCGGACTCGGGGCGGCCGAGGTCGGACAGGTAGGAGCCGTCGTCGGTGATGTCCTGGATCTGGAAGGTGTCGAGGATCAGGCCCTGACCGGTGAGCGAGGACTCGGCCTCGTCGGCGACCCGCTGCGCGAACGCGGCCCGGTCACGGATGATCTGCTCGACGCTCAGCGAGCCGACGATGGATCGCAGCGAACCGGCGAGGGTCTCCTGGGTGAAGGTCTCGATCTCGCCCTGCTGGGTGAGGAAGCGCTGGGCCGCGGCGCGGATCGAGTCCTCGTTGCCGCCGACCTTGACGATCGCGACGCCGTCGAGGTTGAGCTTGACGCCCTGGCCGGACACGGCGCTGCGGATCTGGATCATGATGCGACGGCTGGACAGGTCGAGCACGTGCAGGCGCTGCACGAACGGGACGACGAACACGCCACCACCCATGACGACCTTCTGGCCCGACAGGTCGGTCGACATGATGCCGGTCTCGGGGTTGCGGACCTCCTTGCCCGGGCGGCCGGTGACGATGAACGCCTCGTTGGGCCCTGCGACCTTGTACCTCGAGGCGATGATCAGCCCCAGGAGGAAGAGCAGGGTCACCAGCCCCAGTACCGAGATGAGTGCGACGGGAATCTCGAGTCCGAACATGTTGTCTGCCCTTTCGTGCGTCGCGTCGGCGCGGCGCTCCACTGCTCTTGGTCGTGTGCTCAGTCGACGTCGACGGCCCCTACCCGGTTCCCCCCGCGTCGCTGCCCGATCCTGCCCTACGCGTCAGCCGGGCGGGACGAGCCACCCGCGCGGGACACCCGAACCGAGGTCGGGCTCAGCACCGCGGTCACGGTGACGGCGGTGCCGTTGGGCAGCGGTTCGTCGGCGCGGGCGTTGAGCCGGGTGATGTGTCCGGCCGCGACGACGCTGACCTGGCCCAGACCGTCAGCCGGGATGGCGTCGATCACGGATCCGGTGAGCCCGACCAGTCCGGACGAGCGCACGGTCGACTCGTCGCCGCCGCGCATCAGGACCTGGCTGGCCTTGCCGGCGCCCACCCCGACCAGGGCGCCCGCGACGAGCCCGGCGCCGAGCGCCGCACCGTTGGAGCCGGTGAGGTCGAGCACCAGGGCGCCGACGAAGCCGAAGGCCGCGAGGAAGCCCGCCACCGCCAGGCCGGAGAGGAAGTCGGGGCCGACGCTCTCCAGCATCCCGTCGAGGGCCTCGCCCGCGACGAACGAGATGAGCAGCATCAGGATGCCGATGCCTCCGATGACGAGCAGGGCGGTCAGCATGGTCCCCTCCGTGGCCGGCCAGTGGCTGCCGGTCGTCGGCGGCGACCCGCGTGGCCGCCTCGTCCGGGGAGCCTACCCGCCACGGTGCGAGGCCGAGGATGCTTCGGCCCTGGCCGATGCGTGGTGGTTTCTGAGAGAGGGGTCCGGGGGTGCTGGCAGGGACCGTTGCTCCGCGCAAGGAACCCCTTTCTCGGAGCAACGACTGCCCACAGCACCCCACCAGGGTTCAGGCGTGCGGGAACGACGTCTCCGCAGGCCCCTCGAGATCGGCGCGGTGCCGCCGGATGAGGTCGAGGTTGCGGTCGCGCAGGTGGTCGAAGCCCTGGCCGATGTTCGACCCCGGGGTCAGCGAGGCCAACGCCTCGGTGGGGTCGAGACGCGCCGACACCCAGCCCTTGTGGGTCGCCGCCTTCGCGACGATGTGGCCGACGGGAGTGACGATGTGCGAGTTGCCGAAGTACAGCACCCCCGCCGGGTCGGCCCCGATGGCGTTGGCGCCGATGACGTAGACGTGGTTGTCGTAGGCCCGCGCCCGCGAGGTGAGCTCCCAGATGTCGGCCGAGCGCAGCAGGGCCGACGGCCGGCAGATGACCTCGGCCCCCTGCACCGCCTGGATCCTCGACAGCTCGGGGTAGTCGCCGTCGAAGCAGATGATCATGCCGATCCGGCCGAGGTCGGTGTCGCACACGGTGACCGTGTCACCCGGCGTGACCCAGCCACCGCCGGACACCGCCTCCGAGCAGAACGGGTGCGTCTTGCGGTACACCCCGAGCAGCTCGCCGGCCGGGTCGATCAGCACCGAGGAGTTGTAGACGATGTCAGGAGTGGGGCCACGCTCGTACGTGCCGGCCACGAGGTGCACGCCGAGCTCGGCGGCCACCGCGCGCAGCGGGTCGATGACCGGCCCGGGCAGCTCCGACATGAGCTCCCAGAGCTGTTCGATCGAGCACGCGGGCGTGAAACCCGTCGTCGCCGACTCCGGCAGCACGATGAGCTCGGCACCCGTGGCGGCGTGACAGCGCCGGGTGATGTCGACCATCGCCTCGAGGTTGGCCGCCACCGACTCCGGTGTCAGCGGCCCCGGCGCCGGGGCGAGCTGGACGGCTGCCGCGGTGAAGGGGCGCATCAGTGCCGCCGCCCGAGCCTGCTGCCGATGAGTACGCCGATCGCGACGAGCAGCCCGCCGACGAGCGCGCCCGCGCCGAAGGTCGTGGCGCTGTCCATCGAGATCGAGGCGTTCGCGTTCGCCGTCGCCTGCCGTCCCGGGAAGACCCCCTCGGCTGCCGCGGGCACACCGGATGCCGTCGGCGCACCTCCCGCGACCGGCGCACCGAGCGCGGTCGTCGCCTCCGCGGGCACGAGCACCCCGGCGATGTCCTGGTCGAGAGCGGTGAAGAACTGCCCGGCCATCTTCTTCGTGACCCCGGCCAGCATCCGCTGCCCGACGCCACCGATCGCGCCGCCCACCGAGGCGTCTGCGTCGTACGTGAGGTCGGTGCCGCCACCGGCCGACGGCGCGAAGTGCACCATGACCGTCGCGTCGATGGTGCCGGGCGCGCCGGCGCCGGTGGCCTTCAGCCGCAGCGAGTTCGGGGCGACCTTGTCGTGCAGGGACACCTCCCCGGCGTAGGTGCCCTTGATCGCGGCGACCCCGGCGGTGACCGACATCGCGTAGCGGTCCTCACCGACGGTGCGCAGCGCCTCGCACCCGGGGATGCAGCGGGCGAGCACGGCTGGGTCCTGGATGGCCTCCCACACCTGCTCGACGGGTGCGTCGAGTGTCGAACCACCGGAGATCTTCATCGTGAACCTTCCTGCGCAGGAACGGGAACGGGGGACTCGGCGTGCTTGCGCCGCAGCTCCCACAACTCGGACGGGCTGATCGGCATGGACCGCACGGGGAACCCCTCGGCATGCTCGATCGCCGAGGCGATGACCGCCGTGACGGGGATCGTGCCCGCCTCACCGGCGCCCTTGAGGCCGAGCGGGTTGAGCGGGCTGGGGGTCTCGAGGTGGTCGGTCTCGACGTGCGGGACCTCGGAGGCGTAGGGCATGAGGAAGTCCATGAACGAGGCGTTGAGCAGCTGCCCGGACTCGTCGTAGGCCATCCGCTCGTAGAGGGCGCCGCCGACGCCCTGGGCCACCCCGCCGTGCACCTGCCCCTCGACGATCATCGGGTTGATCATGACCCCGCAGTCGTGGATGACGCAGTACCGCAGGATGCGGATCTCGGCGGTCACCGGGTCGGTCTCGACGATCGCCGCGTGCATGCCGTTGGCGAAGGTGGCCTGGGTCGGGGAGTAGAAGTCCTGCCCCTCGAGCCCCGGTTCCTCGTCGTCGGCGACCGGCGGCTTGTCGGGGTCGAAGGTGCCGGCGAACTGGGTCGCGGCCTTGGACGACTCGTCGAACGCGTACCGCAGCGGGTTGGAGAGCACGGCCACGGTCGACAGGGCGATCGAGGTGCCGGGTGCGCCCTTGACCGAGATGACCCCGTCCTCGATCTGCAGGTCGTCCGCCGACACCTCGAGGGCGTCGGCGGCGATCCGCAGCGCCTTGGCCCGCACGGCCTTCGCGGCCAGCGCCACGGCATTGCCGGACATCACCGCCCCGCGCGAGGCGAAGGTGCCGACCGCGTACGCCATCCGCCGGGTGTCACCGGTGGTGACGTGGACGTCCTCGATCCGCACGCCGAGCTCGTCGGCGACGATCTGCGCGAGCACCGTCTGGTGGCCCTGGCCCTGGGTGGTCAGGCCGGTGGCCACGTTCACCCGGCCGCTCGTCTCGACGTGCACGTGCCCGCCCTCGTAGGGGCCGACCCCGGTGCCCTCGACGTAGCAGCCGATCCCGAGCCCGACCCGGCGCCCCTCGGCGGCGGCCTCCTCGCGGTAGGCCGCGAAGTCGTCCCAGCCGACGAGGGCCTTGAGCTTGGCCAGGGATGCCGGGAAGTCACCTGAGTCGTACTTCAGCGGTCGCCCGTCCTGGAACATCAGGCCGTGGTCGTAGGGCATCTCCTCGGGCTGGATGAAGTTGCGAGACCGCACCTCGGCCCGGTCGAGGCCCAGGTGCGCTGCGATGGCATCCATCGTGCGTTCCATCGCGTAGCACCCCTGCGGGCGCCCGGCGCCGCGATACGGCGTCACGAGGACGGTGTTGGTGAACAGCGACCAGAACTCCACCCGGTAGGCGCCGGGCTTGTACGGGCCGAGCAGCTGGGTGGCCGTGATGATCGGGACGATGATGCCGTACGGGGTGTAGGCGCCGTTGTCGTGCCAGAACTGCACGTCGAGGGCGAGCAGGTGGCCCTCGTCGTCGAACCCGACGGTGACCTGCTGCAGCTGCCCGCGCTCGTGCGCGCTGGAGATGAAGTGCTCGCGCCGGTCCTCGGTCCACTTCACGTCGCGGCCGAGCAACCGGGCCGCCCACGGGACGAGCACCTCCTCGGGCCACGGGTGCATGATCTTCACGCCGAACCCGCCGCCCACGTCGGGGGCAATGCACTCGACCTTCGCGAGCGGCATCCCCAGCTTGGCGGCGACAGCCGCCCGCACCCCCGTGGAGGTCTGCGTCGAGGAGTAGATGCGCAGTGACTGCTCGTCGGCGTCCCAGCGGGCGAAGACGCCCTTGCCCTCCATGGGCATGCACGCACTGCGCTCGATCTCGAGGTCGAGGGTGAGGGTGTTCGGCGCGGCGGCCATCGCGGCCGTGACGTCACCGACCTCCTGGAGCAGGTGGGCGGCGATGTTGCCGGGGGCGTCGTCGTGCACGAGGGTCTGCGCGGCGCGAGCGGACTCGACGCCGACGACGACGGGCAGGCTGTCGTAGGTCACCCGGATCCGCTGGGCAGCGTCCTCGGCGAGGTAGCGGTCGCGGGCGATGACCATGACGATCGCCTCGCCGACGTGGTTGACCTCGTCCTTGGCCAGGCAGTAACCGGTGCGCGGGTGAGTCAGGGCCGGGTGCGGGATGAGCACCGGCAACGGCTCGGCGACCCGGCCGGTCAGGTCCTCCCACGTGTAGATGGCCTCGACGCCGTCGACCTCCCACGCGTCGTCGATGTCGATGTCGACGATCCGCGCGTGGGCGTGCGGGCTGCGCACGAACGCGGCGGTCAGTGCCCCGAGCCCGAGGTCGTCGAGGTAGCGGCCGTTGCCGGTGAGCAGACGGGGGTCCTCCCGGCGCTGGACGCGCTCGCCGAACTGACGCGTGCTCATGCGCTGCCCTCGCCCTCGCCGTCGGTCGTACCGAGATCGACCGATTGGTCGATCTCGGTACGGTCTGCGCGGTCCCGACGGATCTCGGCGGCGCGGCAGACCGCCGACACGATGTTCTGGTACCCCGTGCAGCGGCACAGGTTGCCCGAGATCGCCTCGCGGGCCTGCTCGGGGGTGGGGTCGGGGTTGTCCTCGAGGTAGGCCGTGATCGTCGTGACGAACCCGGGGGTGCA
>Ga0116184_10005208_pt1 | contig 10042 bp, 9 predicted proteins | sample AD_JPNNA5_MetaG_FD_89886 | JGI IMG/M metagenome (GOLD analysis project Ga0116184, IMG submission 89886) | Active sludge microbial communities of municipal wastewater-treating anaerobic digesters from Japan - AD_JPNNA5_MetaG | ecosystem: Engineered > Bioreactor > Anaerobic > Digestate | place...
CCCTGCCGGGCTTCGTCTTCGCGCAGGCCGAGAAGTTTTTTAAGGTATTCTAGGAGGTTTTTTGAGCGCCGCGTATGGCAGGCAGTGCCGCGGCAGATGATGATTGAGTGTTCGCCCTGCGGCTTGAGATTGAAGAACGCATAGAACGTGACGATGCTGTATATCTTTGAAAGGGGAACGCCTGTCTTTCTTGAGACGTACTCAAGAGTTCCTGCAGGCAGGTATTTGTGCGGATGATGCTGCTGGATCTCCTCAAGCACGCCCAGAAGCTCGCCCGGAGATCCTCTGTATTTCGCTATGATATTGTCGAGTTGTTTCTCCGATGGAGCGCATGCGACAGCGACCGCCATACGAAACCCCCTTGGTTAGAGAATTACACGTTGGCCTATCGTATCTATAAGCGGCTATTTTTGAGCCGTCAGATAGTTGTCTATCGCTTGAGCGCTCTTACGGCCTGCCCCCATGGCGGTGATGACCGTTGCAGCGCCGGTGACGATATCCCCTCCGGCGAAAACGCCCGGAATGGATGTTCGTCCGTCATCGTCGGCCTCGATCTCTCCACGTTTCTTGATCTTTAGCCCCGGAGTGGTGCGGGGGATGATCGGATTCGGCGTATTTCCTATAGCGACAATCGCTTCGTCTATGTCTATGGTGAACTCTGAACCCGGCACGGGCACAGGGCTTCTACGTCCCGATGCGTCAGGGGCGCCGAGTTCCATTTTGACGCATTCGACCTGTTTGACAAAGCCGTCCGAGCCGCCAATATAGCGCACGGGATTTGTCAGAAGCCGGAAATCGATCCCTTCCTCTCTGGCGCGTTCGATCTCTTCCGCGCGAGCTGGCATCTCTTTTTCCGATCGGCGATATATGAGAAACACGCGGTCTGCGCCAAGGCGCAAGGCGGTCCTGGCCGAATCCATGGCCACGTTGCCGCCTCCTACGACAGCTACATTCTTGCCACGCTTGACCGGAGTGTCATAATCGGGAAACAGATACGCCTTCATAAGATTGACGCGGGTCAAAAACTCGTTGGCGGAATACACGCCGTTCAGATTCTCTCCAGGAATACCCATAAAATTCGGCAGGCCTGCGCCGGCCCCGACGAACACTGCGGCGTAACCGTCCTTCATCAATTCTTCGATTGTCATTGCCCTGCCGATAAGGGCATTGGTGACGAACGTAACACCCAATTCTTCAAGCAACCGTATTTCGGTCTCCACGATCGCCTTGGGCAAACGGAATTCAGGAATCCCGTATACGAGCACGCCGCCAAGCTTATGATACCCTTCGAAAACAGTAACCGCATATCCTTTTTTCGCAAGTTCCGCCGCGCAGGTGACGCCCGCAGGGCCGGAGCCCACGACCGCGACCTTCTTGTTTTTCTTCGCAACCGCAGGTGGGCGGGGAGCCTTGCCCTGGACGCGGTTCTGCATGTCACGATCGGCCAGAAACCGCTCAAGCCTACCGATGGATATGGGATCGCCCATTTTTTTCATGACGCACACAGCCTGGCACTGCTCCTCCTGAGGGCAGACGCGACCCGTGATGCACGGAAGGGAATCGTTCGCGTGAAGGATATCTATACCTTTCTGAAAATCTTTTTCGCGCAGAGCCTTTATGAACGCGGGAATGTCTATATGGACCGGGCAGCCGTCAACGCAGGGCTTTTTAGAGCACTGCATGCAACGGCTCGCCTCTCTTAGCGCTTCTTCTTCGCTGTACCCCAGGGGAACCTCGTTGAAATTCCTGATGCGCTCATGCACCGGCTGCTCGCGCATAGGGACCGCTTTCTTATCGACCGCCATGAACCCCTCCCTGGCATGAGCATTCTTCCGATTTATAGGTCTCAAGCCTTTTCATAAGCAGCGCGAAATCTACCTGGTGCCCGTCGAAATCCGGGCCGTCCATGCAGGTAAATTTCGTCTTTTCGCCAACTGAAACGCGGCAGGCGCCGCACATGCCCATGCCGCAGACCATGAGCGAATTCAAACTGACTATCGTTTTAATCCCGGCCGGTTTCGTCATGTCGCACACCGCCTTCATCATGACAGCCGGGCCGATAGCGAACACGATATCGACCTTCTCATTAGAATCCATCAGGCCTTTGAGCATATCGGTAACGAACCCCTTCCTGCCATATGAACCGTCGTTGGTGGCAATGATGAGCTGATCAGACACCGCTCGCATTTTGTCCTCCCAGAAGATATGCTCCTTTGACCGGTATCCGATGATCGAAGTAACCTTATTGCCTTTTTCCTTCAATGCGCGCGCAAGAGGATACACCGGCGCGACGCCGATGCCTCCTCCGATCACGACCGCGTGGCCGAATTTTTCTGTCTCCGTGGGGTTCCCCTGCGGACCGAGCAGATCATGGAGGGAATCGCCCTTTTTCATGGCTCCGAGCGCGCAGGTAGTCTTGCCCGCCTCCTGGAATACCAAAGTCACCGTACCTTGGGCGCGGTCGTAATCCGCAATGGTCAACGGGATACGTTCGCCTTTTTCGCTCACGCGCACGATCACGAACTGGCCTGCCTGCGCCTTTCGCGCGATAAGCGGCGCGTCCATCAGCACGTAATGCATCCTGGGGCCCAACTCATAGGTGTCGAGTATCTTAAACATGCTTTCTCCTATTATGTACGGGATAAGGCACCGGTGCCTGACCCCATATTTCCTGCGATCGTATACGTATCGAGCGCGATCTGCAATTCCTCGTTCGTCGGGATCACATAGACCTTGATGCGGGAGGCGTCAGAGCTGATCAGCGTTTCGCTGCGCTGCGCGGTATCGTTGCGCGCAAGGTCCAGCTCGACGCCAAGGGGCTCGAGCCCCTTGACCGCCCCGTGCCTTATCATCGCATTGTTCTCGCCGATGCCTCCGGTAAAGACGATCGCGTCGGTGTGCCCCAGAACAGCAAGATACGAACCTATATATTTCCTGATCCTGTAGCAGAATATGTCTATGGCGATTTGCGCCCGCATGTCGCCGCGCGTTTTTGCCTCGATGAGATTACGCATATCGTTGCTTAATTCCGATACGCCCAGAAGCCCGCTTTTCTTGTTAAGCAGGGTATTGAGCTCTTCGCACGAATACCCCTTGCTGTTCAGATAAAACAGGATCGCCGGATCCACATCGCCCGAGCGGGTCCCCATGACAAGGCCTTCAAGCGGAGTGAAACCCATGCTCGTGTCAACAGACATGCCTTTTTCAATCGCCGTGATGCTGCAGCCGTTGCCGAGATGGCAGGTTATGATGTTGAGCTTCTCCTTATCGGTGTTTAAGAGGCTTGCAAGTCGCTTTGCGACATATAGATGCGACGTCCCGTGAAAACCATAACGTCTGATGCCGAATTTTTTATAAAGTCCGTATGGGATCGCGTAAAGATAAGCGTGCGGGGGAAGGCTGTGATGAAACGCGGTGTCAAAACACGCCACCTGCATTGCCGAGGGCAGGCGCCTGCGGCAGGCCATGATGCCCATTAGGTTAGGGGGATTGTGCAAAGGCGCAAGATCCGCGTATTTCTTGATCTTTTCGATGACGTCGTCGGTGATAATCACAGACGCGGTGAACTCTTCCCCGCCGTGCACGACGCGGTGGCCGATGCCGGATATCTCCTCGACCGATGCGATGACCCCGTGAACCGGGTCGGTTAGAATGCCGATGATGAAATTTACGCCGTCATCGTGGTTGGCCACAGGCTGTTTCAACTCAACCTGCCCCTTGTCGCTTTTCTGGCTGAAGATCGATGTTTCCTCGCCTATCTTTTCCAGAAGGCCGCGCGCGATAACCGCTCCCCCAGGCATCTCAAACAACTGATATTTGATGGATGATGACCCGGAATTCAGAATAAGGATTTTCATTGCATCTGCCCTAATGTAGCCTTGTATGAAAAGGGAAAAAACGATACTTTATTTTATCACGTCAGGCGGATACGTCAAGATAAGAACGCTTATGCGCCCTGGTCTTTTTTGAGGAGTTTGACGAACAGAGCGGCGATCGCGGGATCGAATTGTTTGCCGGCATTGCGCCTGATCTCGCGCACCGCTTGTTGAAACGAAAGCTTTTGTTTATACGGCCGGTCCGACGTCATGGCGTCATACGAATCGGCGCACGCGAGGATACGCGCCAGAAGCGGGATACGGGCGCCTTTCAGCCGGTCAGGATAGCCGGCGCCGTCATACCGCTCATGGTGATGGCGGACGATCGGAATGACCTGTTTGAGGAATTCCAGCGGCCCGAGTATCTGCGCGCCCTTGACCGGATGGAGCTCTATCATATGGCGTTCCAGTTTGTTAAGGCTGCTCGGTTTGTTCAGGATAAAATCCGGGATGCTGATCTTGCCGATATCGTGAATCTCTGCCGCGTAGCGCAGAGTACGGAGGTCTTCGGCGGACAATCCCATTGCCTTGCCGATGAGGAGCGCGTATTTCGTGACCCGTTCTGTGTGGCCCTGCGTATAGGGGTCGCGGGTTTCCAGCGTAAGCACCAGCGAGCTGATCGTATTGAAGTAGGTCAGGTGCATCTGGCGGTGATGCTCGGCCTCGCGCAGAATCGCCGCAACATACGAGGCGAACACCCGCATGAGATTGATCTCTTTGGGCGTAAACGCCCTTGGCCTGCGGCAATATGTCGAGATGACGCCGAGCGGTTTTCCCTGAAACAGGATCGGCACCGACAGGATCGAACGCGCGCCTTGCCTGCGGATGATCCGCACGAGCTTCATCTTCCTGACAACGGGATCATTGTCGATATCGTAGACCGAGATCGCCTTGCCGGTCTCAAACGCCCTGCCGCTGATTGCCTCTCCTTTGTGTATATCCGGCAGTTCTCGTATTATATTACTTCCGGTGAAAAAATTCGAGACAACGCGCAGGGCGTTGTTTTCCGAGTCGAAAAGCCGCAAAACCACGATGTCCGTATCAAGAAGGCTGTGGGCGATTCGGGTTACCATATCGTACATCCTGTCGCAGGGGACAACCGATATAAGGCTCGCGTTGAGCTTGAAGATATGGCGTAGCTCTTCTTCTCGGCTCGCGAGCTCCCGCTGAATGGAATCCCGGAGGCGCAAGGCCTTTTCAAACTTAGCGGCAAGACCGGAGAATCTTTTACAGAGCCGCCGGTGCTCCGCTGCGAGGCGTTCATGACGACGGTCAGGGCTCGATCGTGGCTTCATAGCTAATAGTATATTCCTGTGTGCCCGTTAGCGCAACTTCATCCCATCCGGTACCTCGACAGCTGCTTGATGCGCTTGAGCATATTAGGATGCGTGCTCAAAAGCTCCATCAGTTTGTCGGCAGTTCCGAGCCGGATGTTCTTTCGCCGCAGGAGATCAAGCTCCGACGGATCTATGGTACCGCTGCGGTCCGCATCAAGCTGCTTCAATTCTCTGATCTCCTGCCACGCCCTCGACGGGTCGCTGGCGAAAAACGCCTTGATGCCCTCCACCTGCCGCAGGTCTTCCCGGTCGATGCGCGCGGCGCCGTAAACGAGTTTATACAGCGCCGAGGCCAGGGACGCAGGGCTGTTGCCCAGCTCCATCGAGCCGCGGTCGGCGAAATATTCCCTGATGCGTGAGGCATAAAGCACCAGCAGATTGGTGATGAAATAAAAAACAAAGGCCGCGATCCCGATGAGCGCAGTGTTCGACGAACGGTTGCGCCGGTCCCCCAGGAACAGAAAATGCCACGCGAGGCGGTAGAGGATCATCGGGATGACGGAGAGGACGGTGATCGTCAGCACGTCACGGTTCTTCAGATGCGACATCTCGTGGCCGACCACCGCGCGCAGTTCGTATTCATCCAGGAGGGACAGGATACCCGACGTCACGCAGATCCTGCCGTCGCGCACTCCCCGGCCGAACGCGAACGCATTGGGAAGATTAGTCGGTGAAATGCCGATGCGGGGCACGGGAAGGCCGGCTTTTCGTGCCAGGATCTCTACCATATCGAACAAGCGCGGGTTCTCCTTTCTTGTGATATAGCGCACCTGCATCGTCCATTCCACAATCTTAGGGCCTATGAGATATTGAAAGACCATCAATCCGGCCGATACCGCAAGATAGAAATAGAAGTTCCCCAGACCCAAGTATGTGCCTGCCATCACTACGACTGCGTATATGACCGCGAACAAGACCCCCAGCAGTAATCCCATACGCAGATGTAACCCTATCATAACCCTTCCTCCTTGCTTAAAAAAATTATTTGAAAATATTCCCGCGGACCGTAAACCTGATAACAGGTTTATCTGCGTTATCCGTGTTCACGTAAATGAATTGCCTGGTATCCCCGGAATACCCTTTAGTATCGAACCTTACTGAGAGGACCGTTGATTCTTCCGGCTTGAGATCTTTTTTTTTGATCTCCGAAACCGTGCAGCCGCACGAAGTCGTGGTTTCCTTGATCCTTATGTCCTTCCCAAAGGAATTGGTAAACGTGAATTCATGCTCGAGCACGTCGCCTGCTCTGGCAGAGCCGAAATCCCACACGTACGGGTCGGTGACCGCTTCTGATGCACGTTCAGCCCCGGGTGAAGGCGGCACTGACGCAGAGCACCATACAAGGGTTTGCATACACAGCAGGGCCATAGCTAACAGAATAAAAACTTTCATCTAATCCCTCCATAATAAGAAAACGGCAAAAACCAGGAACATGACAGCCATGAGCGTTTTGATGGCCAGAAAATGCCTGCGCAGGAATTTCGAGAACTGCCCGGAGCTTACGCCGGCCAGAGCAAAAAGGAATATCACAGCCAGCGGCACGATGAACATGACGTTATACAGCACCAGGTACCCGGCCGCCTGTATCCGCAGCGACGATGACTTAAGGACGAAGGTGATTGTGGGTAGGTATACCTGGCCGGTGCACACTGCCTCAAGCAGAGATACGAGGACGCCGGTCGCAAGCGCGGTCGCGCATAGCCCGGCTAATCCGGAACGCAGCGCAGCATTATCCCTTCCCGCGGCCTTTCGGTATGCAAGGCCGATGACTTTCTGTATCTGGCGTTTCACCGGCTGCGGAAGCTGCAGCATCATGCCCTCGGTCAAGCCGGTCTTCAAGAAACGCGCTATGTCAACGATCGCCGCAATGGCCAAAACAAAAGCGAACACCCCCATGCCGATGTTTAAAGCCTTTCGGACAACAAAAACGCCCTTGATACCGTAAAGAAAATTGAACAATCCCAGGCCGAGCAGCAGGTACGTCAAAAAAACCGAAACAATGAACGCGGTACCGATGCATACAAGTTCCCGGCGGCGATAGCCCTGCAGCGACAAGAACGATATGAAAAACACCATCACAGTAAATGCGCACGGATTGATTCCGTCGATAAGCCCGGCGCCTGACACTGCCGCAGGCGTGAAGCTCCTGAAATGGTCCAGGAGATCAGCCGGCTGGATCCCGTCGCCGGCCACACCCTGATTCCGGCCGGAAGGCGATTGCCGTATCAGGTCCAATAAGGTATTCTCGATCGCGTCCTGGCCGGTCAGCAGCCGGCCACTATAGTAGATTGCAGGGACCTGGATCCGTTCATTCAACCCCATTTTGTCGCGCAGGCCCAGCAAAAGCTTGTAATTATCCATATCGCCGATATCGCGATATTCGATGTCGATACGGCCGCGATGATCCCGCGCGACCATCGAAAGAATGCCCTCCTTCACCTCATGGCAATTGTGGCAGGTCTGCGAAAAGAAAAATACGAGCTTCTCCCTGGGCTGATCCCGGCTTATTGCCGCCGCCGGCAAGGCAAGCGCCATGCACGCCAGCATAACTAACATCAACAACGCGTTTGACCTTTTTTTCATGCGTTTCCCTGGCAATTAAAACAGGGGCGCTCCTATTGTCCCGAAGATAATAAGCAACGCCCCCAGATGAGATGTTATCTCTCGTATGTCGAGATGACTTTAGAAACCTGTTTTTTGTCGGCTGCCGCCTTCAGCCTGTCAACTATGAATTTATCCTTGACCAATCGAGAGATTTCAGCGAGGATCTTGAGATGTCCGCCTATGTTCTCTTCGGGCGAGAGCAGGACAAAGAAAATATACGTTTTTTCACCGTCCAGCGCGCCAAAATCGATGCCCTGGGACTGACGGCCGAAAGCGAGGATGAAAGCCTTGACCCTGGCAGACCTGGCGTGCGGTATGGCTACGCCGTTGCCGATGCCCGTGGAACCAAGCTTTTCGCGCTTCAGGAGCGCGTCCAGGATCTCTTTCCTGTTCTTGAGCTTCGCCTTTGAAGCGATGCCGTCAACAAGCTCCGCGAGCACTTTTTTCTTGTCTTTTTCTTTCAGGTCGAGCTCTATGTATTTCTCTTTGAGAAGGCTGCTCAACCTGATATCAGGTCCAACCATATACGATGCGCCTTATTCGACCGGGATCATGAGTTTCTGCCCGGGTTTAAGCCTGTTGGAGTTCTTGATCCTGTCTTTGTTCAACTCGTAGAGATACTGCCAGCGGTGGCCGCTGCCAAGCTCTTTTTCAGCGATCTTCCATAGCGAATCGCCCTTTTTGACCACGTATTCCCTGGTGGACACCTTGACCGCGCTCTCGACGTTCTCTTCCACCTGGGCGATATATTTGCCCTCTTCAACTTTCTGCGCGCCTTCAGGGATAGCGACAGCCGGCTGCGCAGAAACCGCGTCAGGGGAAGAACCAGGCGCAGGAAGCATAACTTCTTCTACCTCCGCGATCATGAACTGGGCGTTACGGTCCTTCTGCATGCCGACAAGGTCCGTGATGGGCGCGACCGCGTCAAGCTTGCCGCGGCTGACGATCTTGATTCTGTTTTCCGGGATCCCGTTCTCGAGCATAAACGTCTTGACCCTTTCAGCCCTGCGTTTTCCCAGCTTGAGGTTATAGTTTTCCGGCCCGCGGATATCGGCGTTTCCGGTTATAAGGATCGTCGATTCCGGATTGCGGCCGAGCACGCCCACCGCATCCTCAAGGATTTTCCTTGCGTCAGCGCGCAGATCCGCCTTATCATAGTCAAAATAGACCTTGACATTCTTGATGATCTTCTTGATCAGTAGCGACGGCCGCATCTCCTGCGGTTTTGCCGGAGGAAGCTCTTCTTCCTTATAATCATAAATAATCTTGTACAAATACACATAGCCGCGGTTTCCCCATGGCTTTATCTTGCCCGGTTCGGCAGGCCACCACCAGAACCCGCCGCGGGGATCCTTGACAGGGCTGGGTTTTGCGTCTGTCGGCCACCATTCGAATTCCTTCTGCATCGCATCTATCTCTGCTTTTTTCCTGGCCTGACGGTCGGTTGCGCAGCCGCTCAATACCAGAACAAACAAAACCCCTAAAGACAAAACTGTTACTAACCCTTTTCTTTTGTTCATGTTTCTCTCCTGATTTGATTGGAACTTTTTAAATATATCCCTCTCGTTGAATTTGTGGCGGGATTTGTTAATGGCAAGAAAACAAGCACTGATCGTATATTGAACATATTATATGATAAAAGCTGATTTTGTCAATAGATTAAGCGCCTGATTCTACGAACGCAAGAAGTTCAAGCTCGGCAGGATCTGAATGGAGGGCATTCCGTTCCTCGTTCTCAAGCTTCATGGCAAGAGAACGGATGATCTCTTCACGTGGGATGGATATGCCGTTTGATATGCACGCGGCTATATATTCCTGTATGTAACTTGTATCATTTAAGTTAGAAGGATTCCAGACAACAGCATCTGGCTGGGGAATAGCAGAATTCAGCGTCTTGAGCAAGAATTTTCGTATATGCCTGACAAAAGATGCATATAAAGCAGCGTTCGTATCGGCATGATACAGGGAGCGCATGTCAATGCCACCCATTTCTGCAGGTCCGGGCTGAATCTCCTGATTCACGCCTTCGTAATCTTGTCTTAGATGTACAATATGGTCGAACTCACCATCTGAAAAAGAGCCATCCGGTTCACTGTAATTTTCGTGGATCACAAAATCCTCATTATGGAGCCCTGCCCTGTAAACTGCGGCCGAAAACTTTACGGGATACATATCAAGGCCGCCGGTATAAGAAACCGAAGAGGTCATGATATTATCGCGGTTCAG
>Ga0116184_10005212_pt1 | contig 10041 bp, 9 predicted proteins | sample AD_JPNNA5_MetaG_FD_89886 | JGI IMG/M metagenome (GOLD analysis project Ga0116184, IMG submission 89886) | Active sludge microbial communities of municipal wastewater-treating anaerobic digesters from Japan - AD_JPNNA5_MetaG | ecosystem: Engineered > Bioreactor > Anaerobic > Digestate | place...
CTCTCATTTTGTTCCTGAACAAAGCTCTTATTGCTATTCTGAATAAATTAGTCAAGTTCATAATCAATAAATTAATCAGACATCAAACTCTTCGATATTTTCAACGGGAAGGGTTTTAAGAACCTCCGTTGCATAAAGCCTTTCACTTATGATATTTTCCCGCTGGATCTTACCATCCCTGAAAATCACATTCCGTGTAGCGAACCTGGCTATATCAGGTTCATGAGTGACATAAACTATGGTTCTTCCTTTGTCATTCAGGCTCTGGAATAACTCCATAATTTCAAATGAAGTACGGGTGTCGAGGTTACCTGTCGGTTCATCTGCAAGTATAAGCACCGGATCGTTAACCAGTGAGCGGGCTATGGCAACTCTTTGCTGCTGGCCGCCCGAGAGCTGGTTTGGCATGTGGTTCATACGCCCGGCAAGTCCGACAGCTTCCAACGCTCTGACAGCCTTCTCTTTACGTTCCTTTGAACTTACCTTACCGTTATAGAATAAAGGAAGTTCAACATTCTCGAGAGCTGTGGTTCTTGGCAGCAGGTTAAATGCCTGAAAAACGAAGCCAAGTTTTTTATTGCGAAGTCTGGCTGTGGCATCCTTGCTCAATGTATTGACATCAACTCCATCGAGTTTATATTTCCCTTGAGTAGGTTTATCGAGGCAGCCAAGGATATTCAGCATCGTTGATTTTCCCGATCCGCTCACTCCCATTATCGCCACGAACTCACCCTCCTCAATCCTGAGATCGATCCCCCGGAGAGCATGCACTGTCACTTCTCCCACATGGTAATCTTTCTTAAGATTCTGAATCTCTATAATTATATTGTTCATAATTACTGGTATTAACTTCTGATCATTTTATGTTCAGAATGGCATTGGTCCTCTCGGTCCACCATTATTTCTCGAAACGGATTCCTTCTTCTTTCCTTCCGACATAGAAATCACAACCTCATCACCTTCACTAAGGCCTGAAACAATTTCAACCTTCGAGCCGTTCTCGATGCCAAGTTTGACCATTGCAGGACGTATGCCTCCTTTATCGTCCTTAACCCATACAACTTTTGTTTTCGGATCAGCCTCTCCTGTGCCGGAGAACATTCCCATCTGAGGCATACCCTGCGGCATCGAGCTCATGTTGGGTACCTGCCCCGACTGAACACCTGACCGCATATTTGCCTGTGGCATGTTGGGCATGTCGGCGTTCTTCATAAATTCGGCCATCATTTTCTGGAGATATACCTGATCAGGAGTGAATCTGATTGCTTTGCCCGACAGAATAAGGGTATTGTTCTTTCCTTCAACAAAAATTGTGGCACTTGCGGTCATTCCCGGCATAAGTTTCTTATCTGGGTTCGGAGCATTTATTACCACAATATATGTAACTACATTATTTGTAGTTACAGGCTGAAGCCTCACCTGTGATACCGAGCCTTCGAATTTCAGGTCGGGATAAGCATCAACAGTGAATTCAACTTTCTGCCCTTCTTTGACCTTTCCAATGTCGGCTTCATCAACGCTGGTACGAACTTCCATTTGAGTAAGGTCATTCACAATAGTGAAAAGGGTTGGTGTGTTAAAACTTGCTGCCACAGTCTGACCCTCTTCAACTGCCCGGTTAAGGACTACACCGTCAATCGGTGAAGTGATTGTGGCATATTCGAGGTTTACTTGCGCCCTCGAAACAGCGGACCTGGCATTTGAAACTGCAGCCTTCGAATTTTCATAGTTGAAAAGGGCCTGGTCGTAATCAGCCTGTGCTATAAGGTTTTTTTCATACAAAGCCTTTAATCTGTTATATGTAGCTTCATTAAACCTGAGCTGTGCCAGAGCCTGGTCGAGCGAAGCCTGGCTCTGTCTTAACTGTTCAAGCAGGTTTGTTTCGTCCAGTTGTGCAAGTATCTGCCCCTTTTTCACATTATCGTTGAAGTCAACATATATCTTTTTAATTATTCCTGAAACCTGAGTACCAACCTCAACGGTTGTGATAGCATTTATAGTTCCTGTTGCAGTAACAACATTTGCTATGTCGCCTCTCTCCACTTTCACAGTTTCAAATGTGAAACTACTATCTTTTTTGTGAAATGGTTTGAACGCCAATAGAATTATTGCCATTACTGCTAAAAATGCAATTGATATAATCAAAATTTTCTTTTTCATAGTTGTTTATTTTTATATTTTATAATGATAAAGGTACCCCGTTATAAAAGTCAAGAACTTTATAGCTGAAAATCAGTTTATATTTCGATTGGAGTAATTTGCTTTCGGCAGCTATAAGGTTTGTTTTTGAAACAAGGTAATCAACTGAGTTTATGAGCCCCTGCCTGAACTTCTCTTCCGAAAGGATTCCCGATTCGGCGGCAGCATTATATGATTCGAGACTTGCCTCATATTCGGCCTGTGATGAAATAACGTCCTGGCAAGCCTGCTCGATGCTTTTCCTTAGCTCATTCCTTGTATTTATTTCGGTCAGCTCAGCGTCGCGGTAACTGATTTTTGCCAGATCGACACTTGACTTCACCTGATTTTTCTGATAAATAGGAATTGAAATCGAAAATCCGGCGGATGGTCTTATTCCGTCATTTAGCTGACTGAAATAAGAATCAGTCAATACATCTGAATATGAAGAGCTTACGCCTGCACTTACAGAAAGAACCGGGTAATATCCTGCTCTCGCAATTTTTTCATCTAAGGCTGAAATTTGTTTGTTGACTTCTGCATTTTTAATCTGAGGCTTCACCGAAAGGGCTGTCTCATAAACACTCTTTACATCAGGAATGAGATTACTGTTTAATGGTTCCGTTATTACAGGAACTGCAATCTTGAAACTGTCGGTCACCGGCAACTCCATAAGCTGCATTAGATTGACCTTGGTGATTGCAAGCTGGCTTTCGGCGTTTGCAAGCGTAAGTTTTTCGCTGGCAAGCTGAGACTTTACCTGAGCATAATCGGCCTGTGAAATCACTTTCAAAAGCAGACGCTCTTCTGCCAGGGCCAGCTCCTCTTCGGTTGCCTTAATCTGATTAAGGCTGTTCTTTACCTGCTCTTCAGCATAAAGAATCTGGAGATATGCATTAAGTATGCTCAGGCTCACCGATTCTTTTATTGTTTCAAGTGAATAAATCCCGCTTTCAATTCCCAATTCTGCCTGTTTAACCTGATTATTAAGTCTCAATCCATTGAAAACAGTAATCCCTGAATTCAAAGAATAGCTCGAACCTAATGTTGAAGAAAGGGCTGACGAACCGGAAGAAGTGCTTTTCGACCAGTTGAAGTTATTTCCAATCGAAGCATTGACAGACATAAGCTTTTGTGCCTTTGCCTGTAACGCATTGACTTCATTGCGTTCATTTGAGAGTCCGCTTTTCAGTACCTGTATGTTGCGTTCAAGTGCATAGCTTATACAATCGCCGAGAGTCCATTCCTTAGCATTCTGGGCTCCGACTTCAGCCTGAAAAACCACATGTATTACTAAAAATATCAAGAAAAATCTTTTCATCTCTTTTTTATTTTCTTCGATAAAAGTAGATACCCCACATGTATCCGGAAAATAAAATAGACACACGACAATTTTTTGCCGACAAAACCGAATATTTCAAGTACGACACGTTTCCCGGGAAGTTTCAAAACCTGTAACAGGCTTTGAAATAAATTCAAAAAATAGCAGGATTCAGTATTTTATCTAACTATGGAAATCATTTCCTTTAGTCTCGCAGCATTCTTAACTGCAAAACCGTTATAGTCATTATTGAAGAATGCCCATACTTCTTTGTCCTCATTCATCCACCCTCTTATTTTATATGCAAAATCGCCAAGCTCCTCGTCGGAATAATCTGTTGCATATAAATGCTCACGCCCATGAAATCGAAGATAGACGAAATCAGAAGTCAATGTTTCATTGTAAGGATACCGGTTTCCGGAATCGGCTATCACAAAGGCCATATTATTTGTATTCAGGAGGCTGAAAAATTCGTCATTGATCCATGATTTGTTCCTTACTTCAAAGGCAAATCTGTAACTCATGTATTGTTCTTTCACGAGATGAATAAATCCTTCTATAAGGTTACGATTATAATGGAGGCCAGGGGGAAGCTGAACGAGTACAGGCCCCAGTTTATGTTTCATCTCTTCAAAAACATCGAAAAATTTCCATAAAGGCTCCTCTATATTGATTAGTTGTTGCTGATGAGTTATATAGCGGCTTAATTTAGGACAAAACATAAAATTATCGGGTGTGCGGTTCAGCCATCCTCTTACAGTATTTTTTAGCGGAAGATGATAAAAGCAGGAATTAAGTTCCACACAGGAAAAATGGTTGGTGTAAAATTCGAGATATTTTTCGGGCTTTAAATCTTCAGGATAAAAGACACCCGACCAGTGTTTGTAACTCCAGCCCGAAGTTCCTATATTAACAACAGAAGCCATCTTAAAATTGTCTTTTCAAGATTCAGATATATTTTTGTAAATTTATTAATTCCGTTTCATAAACAACAGGAAATAAGTTTGAGTTTTATACAGCAGGACAATCGTTTAACCCATACTGAAGAATTATGATTGCAGCTATTGATGTTAAATATACTGAAGGCGATCATGCCAGGGCCGCTGCAGTGGTTTTCTCAGATTTTTCCGACAATGAACCTGTAAAAGTTTATACGAAGGAAATCGAACAGTTCGATGATTATCTGCCGGGTCAGTTTTTCAGGCGGGAGCTGCCGTGTATCCTTTCAGTCCTTGATGAGATCGAAGAAGAAACGGATACCATAATTATTGACGGATATGTTGATCTTGGTTTGAAACCCGGACTTGGGCGATACCTGTGGCAGGCTCTTGATGGGAAGAAAATAGTAATCGGAGTTGCAAAAAGTCTATATAAAGGAGCCGATGCGGTAAAAGTGTTTCGTGGCAAAAGCAATCGTCCTCTTTATATAACCTCTGCAGGCATTGATGTTTCAACAGCAGCCTCTTTTATATTATCTATGAAAGGCGATTCGAGAATCCCAGGGTTGATAAAAATGGCCGATACAGTGAGTAAAGGATGAATTCCCTGATTAAACCAAGATTTCTGTTTTACCTTATTCTTTGATTTTCTGAATTATCTTGCCAGTGGCCTTTTCTTTGAGAATCAGTTTAACTGTTCCATCCGGAAGCACTTCTTCCTTAACAAAAATGTGGTCTTTATCGTATTCCCTTACTTCGGCAATTGGTTTTGCTTTTTCCTGTCCACGCCATATCTTCAGGTTCACCGGTTCCCACTTCTTTGATTTCGCCGACCGGTAACAGGCATCCATTATCTCATTAACTATATAACCGTCATAAAATGTCTCAATGGGTTGAGTTTTATTCTCGAACGACCTTAACATATCTGCGAACATATGATTATATCCGAGTTCTGTCACTTCGTCGCCAACAGGAAATATCCAGCCTTTTTCGCTTTCGGCTTTTTCTGCCACATACCCTTTCTTTCCTCCTGCAGTAAATATTTCGATACCGGTACGCAAGAAATTGTTCACCCATATTGTGCCTTCCGTACCCATGACTTCATCACGCAGGTCCATGCCGCCGCGGAAGCTCCAGCTCACTTCGAATTGTCCTATTGCGCCGTTTTCGTAGCGCACCCAGCCAAGGGCGTTGTCTTCGGCCTCAATAGGTTTTACGATTGTTTCGGCAATACTCATTACCTCAACAGGTCTGATATCCTTACCTATGTAATTCCTTGCAATTTCTATACAATGACAGCCCATATCGAGAAGAACGCCGCCGCCGGATATATCCTTATTCCAGAACCAGTCGCTGTGTGGGCCAGGGTGTGTCTCGCGTGACCTCACCCATATAACCTGCCCCAGTGAACCTTGTGTTACAACTTCACGGCCTTTTATTGTCTTAGGGCTATAAACCAGATCCTCGAGGTAACCATTAAAAATACCTCCTTTTTCTACTGCTTCAAGGATTTCAAAGGCCTCAGCGGCATTTCTGCCCAGAGGTTTTGTGCATAGTATACCTTTGCCTGCTTCAGCAGCCATTTTTACAGCTTCGACGTGAACATTATTTGGAAGCCCTATAACCACTATGTCTGCTTCAGAATCATTAATTGCATCTTTCATTGAAGTAGTCCAGCGGGGTATGCCATGTTTCTCTGCAAAAGCTTTTGCTCTTGACTGGTCGCGATCGCTGACGACAATAACACGGTCGCGGCTGCGAAGCCCATGAAGTGAGTAAGTATAAAAATCGCCTATGAAACCGGCTCCAAGCATTGCAATTTTTGCCATAAAAAGAATTTTTTGAGTTACTTACTAAAATATGAAATTATTAAATATAAATATATTTTATATATGTTGTCCAATAATTATAAAAACAAGCTTCGCACAGATAACGCAATGTATTGATTATTAATTTCTTATATTGTTGTTAATAGGCTATTTATCAATGTGTTCCAAATGTAATTTATATTAATTAAATCCTTTTTTCTGTAACTTTTTCAGACCGGATTCATAAATTCAAAGACTGTTCCATAGCAAAACATGCGGCACCGACTGCTCCTGCCATATCGCCGTATTGTGCTTTTACAATTTCAGTTTTGTTTCCGCCTGCACGCCATTCGTAAAGTGATAGATATTGATCGAGCGGATCGAATAAATCTTTTCCAGCTTCGGTTATACCACCTCCTAAGACGATCATATCAGGAGAAAGGATATTTGTTAAAGATGCTATTCCAATAGCCAGTTTTTTTACTGAAGTGAGCCATATCTGAGCCGCAAAATAGTCGCCCTTGTGGTAAGCCTCAAGCAATTGTTGCGTGGAATGAAATTTTCCCAGGCTTCTTTTTTCAATGCTGCAATTCCCGATTGCCTCTTCCAGGCTGCCAGGCATTCCTGTAATATCCTGATCTCCATCGCTGTCGATAACCATATGTCCGATATGCCCGGCTTTGTTGAAAGCGCCCTGATAAGGCTTCCCGTTAATTAAAATTGCACCTCCTACACCGGTTCCCAATGTAAGCATTACAACATTCATCTTCCCTCTGGCCGCACCAAGTCTGGCCTCAGCAATCATAGCAGAAACGGCATCATTCAAAACATAAGTCTTAATTTTCAAAAATTTAGTCCAGTCAAAATTTTCCAAGCCCTGCAGCCTTCCCGGCATATATGCTATAGCTGAGTTGTCGCTATTTGGCAACCCAGGTGCTGAGATGCCGACAACAGAACAATTGCAACTAATTTCTTCTTTAATCTTACTGACAGCAGCCGAAATCGTTGCTTTCCAGGCCAGGTCACTTTCGTCGTTGGTTGAATAATAATCCTGATACAATAGATTCCCGGACTTATCTATAGCTACTTCTTTTATCCTTGTACCTCCCAGGTCTATTCCTATTGTAATCTCATTCATTTATTTATGAATTTAAATCTCCTGTTTCTTACCGACATTTCAATATCCAACAATTTCTTCAACCTGCATTATGATCTCACTGCAAATCTTTCTTTCTGACACTACAATTAAAAATTTAATGAATTCCATTGAACTCCTTTATTGCGTCAATCACAGCTACCAGATTTTCCACCGGTACATTAGCCTGAACGTTATGAACAGTGCTGAAGACAAAGCCCCCGTCTTTTGAAAAAATATCGCACAAGCGAAGCACTTCTTCCCTCACTTTTTCAGAAGTTGCATAGGGCAGTGTTTTCTGGGTATCTATGCCACCTCCCCAGAAAACAAGGTCTTTACCATAAGTCTTTTTCAGATGAACGGGATCCATTCCTCTTGCATTGATCTGTATGGGGTTTATAATATCAAAACCTGCCTCAATAAACCTTGACATAAAAGGTTCAATGGCACCGCATGAGTGTTTGAAAGTTTTCCAGCCTGTATGTTCGTGAATCCATCCATTAATGCGTTTATAATACGGCAGCCACAATTCATCGAACTGTTCCGGTGCACAAAATGTAGAATCCTGAGTTCCGAAGTCAGTTCCGCAGATGTAAGCTACATCGATGTTATCCCCGATAACGGGAAACAAACGCGATAAGTTTTCAACTGCTATTTCCGACTGTCGGTCAAATATTGCTTTGATATAATCAGGACGCATAACTATGCTTATGTACCATTCAGTAATATCACGGATTCCTCCGGGATTTTTCAGCTTTATACCAGGAATATGGGCAACATCTCCGAGTGCGGTACCACCCAGGCTGGCTACAACTGCTTTACCTGTAGCTCTTGCTTCCAGAGTGGTTTTTCTCCAATATTCCATATCATCGTTACCAACAAGTCCATATTCTTCCAGATTGTCATTCGGGTTCAGTTCTTCCTCTTTAAAAGGCTTTTGACGGATAATTGCATCGAAAAAATAACCATTTCGGGGCATTCGTGCCGAAGGACTTGCTGATAAATCCCCTTCCGGATAAGCCAACACATCACCTTTTTCGTCGGTAGTTGTATGAAAGCCTTCTGGCATCAACACTGTTTGTCCCCACGGAGTCAGGTATTCCTTAAAAGGTCCGTTATTGGTTATTCCGAATGAATTTTTTCTTCCCCTGGCCGCAATAGTGTCTATACCTATAATTTCGATTAGTTCTGTATCCACTTCGCCGAGCATCTGAAGTGGATCTACTACCCGAACAGGTTTATAATCCAGCCCATAATATTTTCTCAGGTTTTCAATGGCCAGAACATGTAACCCGGTTACAGAAGTCGCTCCAAAATCAACAACTACCCTATCGGGCTCACGATGGTTCACAGTCAAATCAAATCGCTCTTTGGAAGTCATGTAAAAATGTCGGTGAATTTTTTTTATAAAAATATAAAGAGTTTTTAATTTTCAATGTTGCGAAACCATGTAAAGTAAAAAACTCCTGAGCAATAAAAAACTGGGAATTTGCTCAATAAGTGGGAAAATTTACAGATAAATAGGTTAATAAATCCATTCTCCCTTCTGAAAAGGAAAAGTAATTAATACTTCTTACTGGAGCACGTCAGACTGGAAAAACAACTCTGCTCAGGTCAACTTATCTCTGCCTGGCTTATTTCAACCTCGATATTATTGAATATCGGGAAAAATTATCAGGGATAAGCACTTTCAGATGGGCAGTTCCATCATGCAGCTTTTTTATGTTAGCCTGATCTTATAATAGAGTAAAATATGTATTAAAATTACTCCTCTCATTACATAGGAAATGTAATGGAGTAAAAGTTCTTATTAAGTAAGCTCGGAATAAAAGAAGCCGTCTAAAAAAGGCGGCTTCTTTTATTAATTAAGCTTATTTTTATTAGTTCCAGTTGTTTTTAACCTGTGCATCAAGCAAAGGATTTGCATCCCTTTCTGATTGAGGGATTGGAAGTAAAACATGGAAATCTTTAACAGGCTGGGTATTTTCAACTATTTGTTTTTCAGCATTAATGGTTTGTACCAGTATACCCCACCTGACAAGATCAAAGTAGCGTGATTGTTCTCCGGCAAGTTCAATTCGTCTTTCATGTCTCAGAATTTCCCTGGCTTCTGGCTGAGTGCCAAGGCTTGTGTATTCAAAGGCACCTGAACGCTTGCGGACTTTATTGATGAGCGGTAGTGCTTTTTCAACCTCATTATTTTCAATATATGACTCAGCAAGCATAAGCAAAACATCTGCAAACCTTATCACCTGGCTATTAATATAACTATCGGGCTGACCATAGTTTTTCCTTAACTCATATAATTCATATTTACGCCATGAATAGATCGGGCCTGCCGTTCCAACTGCCTTGGCATACGAAAGTTTTCCGTCAGGGCACTCTTCACAATAAATTGTATCCCCTCCTTTGGTTCCATCAAGATTGTCATAAAATGTAAGAGCGGCTCTGGGATCGATGTATGAAACTCCGGATTCATCATTATAAGTGAATGCATCGACGAGTGTTGGGGAAATAAGGACATTCCACCAGTCATTAAATCCATACTCCATAGCCCTTCCTGTATGGGTTGTCTTATTCGCCCACGATTCCTGGCCTCCAAACATTCCATAAGCATTTCCCACGCCCCATCCCTGCCATTCACCATGCATCACAGCAAAA
>Ga0116184_10005217_pt1 | contig 10034 bp, 8 predicted proteins | sample AD_JPNNA5_MetaG_FD_89886 | JGI IMG/M metagenome (GOLD analysis project Ga0116184, IMG submission 89886) | Active sludge microbial communities of municipal wastewater-treating anaerobic digesters from Japan - AD_JPNNA5_MetaG | ecosystem: Engineered > Bioreactor > Anaerobic > Digestate | place...
ATACATCTCAGCCGTGACTCGCTCATTGAGAGGATCGTCTGTCCCAGGTTCTCTTTTGAAAGTGACCCTGGCCGGGATAAAAAAACCTTCCGGTGGAACACTCTCTTCGGCCCAGGCCTTCTCTCTTGGTCCGGGAATTTGAATGTCGATGGCCGTGCTAGGCACAGTGGTGACACTCATAATCCCCAGAGGGGCAAACTGTACGCCGGGACCGACTTGTCGGACAGGTTTCTCTAGGAAGAGAATGCCTCCGATCTCATCTTTCTTTACGAAACGAAGAGAGGCGACGGTGTAGATGCCGAGTAGGCTGACCATGAGCCAACCCAAGTCAACTCCCCAATAGTTGGGGGTGGCCAGGCCGACTACGAGTGATACCACAAGCAGGGCTCCGTAGACTGCTCCAACAACTTTCCAAAACATATTAACCTCCTTGGGGATTTTCCCCTAATCTAACCACGATTTTTCAAAAGGGGAACATCCCCTTACAATCTACCTATCATTATACACCTTTTTAATAAAAAAGTCAAGTTGAGGCCTAAAACAAGGGTTTTTTAATTCTGCTTTAATTTTTAACGATTCTTAAATAACAATTCTTGATTTTTTAGGTAACAAGTCCGATTTGAATCGGTAGTCAACAAGAGTAGCGATCGCTACTCTTGTTGACTACCTCTGAAAAAAAGAGCAAAACAATCAACTTGGCTTTTTGCTTGTTTTTTGCAATAATATGGTGGTATTTATCCGCCCATAGCTCCCTAATAAACATTTGAATGTTTGCGGGCGCACAACCCCCAGCTTTGCTATGGCCAGGTTTGATTTCTTCTGGTTTTGGTTCCGGACAGTTTTCCTTTACAATATAAAAGTTGGTTTATCCGCCCATAGCTCAGCTGGTAGAGCAGTTGCCTCTTAAGCAAACGGTCGGGGGTTCGAATCCCTCTGGGCGGACCGCAAAGCGGTACGACCAGAAGAAGCAAATTTATTTGCTTCTGTGGGGATTCGAAGGCCGGAACGGTGCCGAGTCTGCGAGGCCAGTGAGGCGGGGTCGAGAGTACTTTGGCTTTTGCGAATCTTTCGAGCAAAAGACTTAGTAACTCGTGACCGAATCCCTCTGGGCGGACCGCGAAGCGAGACGGCCAGAAGAAGTAAATTTATTTGCTTCTGTAGAGATTCGAACAGCGGCCTAGCCCGTGACGACACAGTCGGCCTAGGGAGCGATAATTTTTCAGTAGAAAAATTTAGTGAGCTGGTGCCCAGCCCGAGGAGCGCGACTGGCGCGACGAGAGGCGAGGGAGAATCTCCCTCTGGGCGGACACGAGCAAAATCAAACGACCAAAAAATATATGCTGGGGTGGCGAAATTGGCAGACGCGCTAGCCTTAGGAGCTAGTGGAGTAAAATCCATGGAGGTTCAAGTCCTCTCCCCAGCACCTTTTAAAACCCCCTAAAGTAATTGGTAGCTTGTATTCAACCTTGTAAACACCAGGTGCGATCGCGCCTGGTGTTTACAAGGTTGAATTTTTTAATTTTTATACAATATCTGATTCCTTGACTGCAAAAAATTTTAAATAATCAGATATTCCTTTAACTTTTAAATCTTTTATAAATTCTTCAGGTAGCGGACTTGGCCCCAACCAAACGCTGCGTTGCAACATTATAAACCCAAGGCTAAGCAAGGCTTTACGTAACCACGTGCGTCTAGTTTTTAGACATTCTGGAATATCAAATGAAATGATTATTTTTTCCGCTAGATTTGACTGTTTTGGTTTTGAATAACGACGATAGTCTAAAAAACTACTTCTAGCTTTAAACTTTTTAATACCCTTGGTTGTGATAAACCAAAGACCCTTATTATTCTTAACATAACCTCTTTTTTTCAGTCTAGAAAGAAGCGTTCGGAGTGATTGTTCATTAATATGGACTTTTTTCTCAAACCTTGTTTTTCCAAAGGTTCCTTCGTAATGGCCCGCAAGGCGGGACCTTAAGCGCCGATAATTACCCGGGTTATTAGAAAGAAAAAATAAAATTTCATCGGTTAAACTCATTTGGGTTTATTATATAACAAAAACTATCTTGTAAACACCAGGTGCGATCGCACCTGGTGTTTACAAGATAGTTTTTGACAGTTATTTAAATGAAAAAAGCCAAAAATAACCGGATTCTTCCAAGTTCGAGACTAACGTTTTGTGCCCGGGGCGGGAATCGAACCCGCACGGATTTCTCCACACGATTTTAAGTCGTGCGTGTATACCAATTCCACCACCCGGGCTTGAAAGATGACAAAGAGAAATAAAAATGGAAAAGAGCCGACACAAACTAAAAAAGTTTGTTTGAGGCCTGGGGCGGAATCGAACCGCCGTATAAGGGTTTTGCAGACCCTTGCCTTACCACTTGGCGACCAGGCCATTCTTAATATGAAAAGAAAAGATTAAAATGTAAATAGTCGGAATAAATGGAAAAATCGCCGCGTTAATTTTAGCACTTTTTGTTTCTTTTTTCTATTGTCAAAAAACACCGTCTTTCTTAGCCTTCTCGCAACAGCCTCTCAATGTTTTGACGGTTTTTCTCGCCTTCGTCTATTACCACTTCCACATGAGGCAAGTGGCGCAGGCGGGAATGTTCTTTGATGTGTTGACGAATTTCCGGCCGACGACGTTTGGCAAAGTTCAGCGCTTCTTCTTCCAAATTTTCCGGAATAACTGAAATATAGGCGGTCACTTTTTTAGAGTCTGGCGTTATGACGCAGTGAGTGACGGTAATCAATGATTTGGTGCCAGCTTCGCGATTTAGGTATTCGGCAATTAAGCTTTGCAAAAGTGATTCTTCTTTTTCTTTGTGAAAAGACATGGGAGTTTCGCGTTTTTTATTTTGTTACTGTCTCAAAAGCGTAAATGACGTCGCCCCCGGCGATTTCTATTTTAGCTTCAACCTCGGCGCCGAATTGGGTGTTTTCTTCAACTTCGTTTACTTTAATTTTTTGAATTTGCAAATCAAGAATTTTTCCTTGACCGATTTCGTTGTCGTGACGATGGATTTTTACCTTTAGGCCTTTAACAATTTTGCCGGCGCTAACGACGCCGCCAATAATTTGTTTGTCTTTGGTGGCGGCGAAAGTTTTTAGAATCTTGGCCCGACCGATTGTTTCTTCCGTGGTTACTTTGGGGGTTCGCCCAAGCGCTAGCTCTTCCAACCATTCTGATAACTTATAAATAATATCAGAAGTTTTTATGGTGACGCCTGATTTTTCGGCCAAGGTGATGGCGCTTTTTTCGGTTTTGACTTTGAACCCAAGAATGACCGCTTCGGGAAAAGCGCTGACCAACTTAACATCGTTTTCAGAAACTGGCCCAACGTTCTTGGCCACAACTTCTAAAAAGACGCGCTCCAAATTGATTTTGGCAAGTTCTTTTTCTACCGCTTCCAACGTGCCGGCAACATCAGCCTTGATAACAAGCGGAATTCGGATGGCGTTTTCAGCGACGTGGGGGTTGAAAATTTTGCCACAGGGGGCAATCGTAAATGGATTTTCAGCCAACCATTTGTCAGCCTCGTCTTTGGCGGCAAAAGCTCTAAATTCGCAACCGACCGGTGGCAGTTCAGAAAAGCCAAAAACTTTGACTGGGGAGGAGAACATTAGTTCCTTGACCGGCTTGCCCAAAAAGTTTTCCATTTTTTTAATTTTGCCGAGAGCGTTGCCGGCCAAGACAAAATCCTTGTCGCTTAGGGTGCCGTCTTTGATAATTAGAGTGGCGGTCACACCGGCGCGCGGGTCCAGATTAGTTTCCAAAATAAAACCCTTGGCTGGTTTTTCTGGATTGCCTTTCAACTCTTCCATTTCGGCGACTAAAAGCAGAAGGTCTAAAAGTTCGTCCACGCCGGTGCCCTCGGTTGAGGAGACAAGGGCGCAGGGAATGGCGCCGCCGTAACCTTCCACAAAAACGTCATTTTCGGCTAAGCTTTGTTTGGTTCGATCCGGGTTAGCTTCAGGTTTGTCTATTTTGCTGATAGCCACCACGAAAGGCTTGTTGTGTTCTTTGATTGATTTGAGCGCTTCCAGGGTTTGTGTCTTGACGCCTTCTTCGGCTGAGACAATCAAGACGGCAATATCGCAAATTTGCGCACCCCGAACACGCATTGCCTCAAAAGCGGCATGACCGGGGGTGTCCAAAAAAGTTATTTTTTGATCTTTATGAACAACCTCATAAGCGCTCACGTGTTGGGTAATACCGCCCGACTCTCTTTCTACGACATTGGTTTGTCGGATGTAATCAAGTAACTTGGATTTACCGTGGTCAATATGGCCCATAACGGCAATAACCGGCGGGCGAGCTATTTGTTTGTTTTTGTCAGTTTCGGCCATATTTTGTATTAAACCAATAAAATAGGCCGAAGACAAGCCTGAATGACTGGGGCGATTAAAAATCGGAAGCCTTGTGAACGTCCGATTTGTCTCGGAATTTAGCTCGAAGTTTGTTGCTCGGCGCGTTCAATCGCCGCGCGTTCTTCTTGGGTTAGCTCATACTCGGATTTGCCGTCGGAAATCGGTTTGGCGTAGATACTGACTTTGTCGCGCGAGTAAAGGCTGGAAATGACCACCCCATCACCTTGCTCGTTAAGGAAGCTAGTGGCAAAGCTTTGGTTGCCGCCTTGGTCCTTGAAGGGATTAAAGCGAACGGTGTGAACTTTTTGAATTGCTTTGGCTAGGCGTTTGTTGATGTTGTCTATCTCTTGAGCAATGAGCAAGATTCGCTTGTCCATTTTTTGGATGGTGACCACATTGCCGGCAATGGTGTCTTCCAGATCGCGGGCATTTTTGCCGGAAAGCAAACTCTTCAGTCTTTTTTCCAAAATAACCATTCTAACCAAAACAAAAATCACGATGGCGATTAGGCCCAAAGTGACGACAAGCAAAGTATTTATATCCATATCTTAATTTTAAACAAATTATGATAAAATGCCAACTATGGAACTACCGTTTAAAAGTGGAAAAACTAGGCATTATTGGGATACGGCAGCCGCGACGCCTTTGGCGCCGATAGTCGAAAGGGCGATGGTCAAAACTGCCAAAGACTTTGGCAACCCCGCCAGCATTCATCGAGAGGGAGTGTTAGCGCAGGAAAAGCTGGCGGCTGCGCGCCAAACCGTTGCCAGATTGATTGCCGCCGAACCGGATGAGATTGTTTTTACGGGAGGCGGAACGGAAGGCGACAACCTGGCTATTTTGGGCGTGGCGCGCGCGCGTAGTCAAGTCGGTCATCTTATTACGACCACCGTCGAACACAAAGCGGTTCTTGAGCCTTGCCGATATTTGGCGGACCTTGGCCACCAGATTTCTTATTTGCCGGTTTCCGCTGATGGGTTGGTTAATCTCAAAGAAGTGGAAAAAACACTCACGACGGAAACTTTTTTGGTTTCTATAATTTACGCCAACAATGAAATTGGGACGATCCAGCCGATAAAAGAAATTGCTAAGGTTGTCAGGCGTTGGCGGAAAGAACACAAAACCAATTTGCCGTATTTGCATATTGACGCTTGTCAGGCGCCGCGTTTTTTAAATTTGAATGTTTTGCAGTTGGGAGTGGACCTAATGACGGTTAATGGCTCTAAAATTTATGGTCCGAAAGGGGTTGGTTTTCTTTATGTGAAGCGAGGGGTTCGACTTCTCCCGTTTTTGCTTGGGGGTGGTCAAGAAGAAGGTCGCCGCTCTGGGACGCATAATTTGCCGGCGATTGTTGGTTTGGCCAAGGCGCTAGAAATTTGTGAAGCCGAAAAAGAAGCAGAGACAGAAAAATTGACGGCGATTCGGGATTATTTGGCCACCCAACTGACGAAGATTGCCGGTCTAAAATTGAATGGCGGTTTTGGCGAGAATGAAAGATTGCCCAACAACTTAAACTTTTCGGTTGAGGGTTTGGAGGGCGAACAACTAGTTTTGGAATTGGACGCTCGCGGCTTTGCAGTTTCGTCGGGTAGCGCTTGCTCATTTGGTGCTGATGACGGCTCGCATGTCGTGGCAGCCCTCGGTTATGGCGAAGCGCGGGCCTTGGGCGCTGTTCGAGTAAGTTTGCCTCGCGAGACAAAACTGGCTGAGGCTAAAAAGTTTGTCGAAAAAGTGAAAGAAATTTTAAAAAAATACAAGGGGTGATTTTATTTAGCTGAACTTTTCCTCCCTTTCTTTTTTATGCTATAATTTTCTTATGAATATAAATGATTTGAATAAAAGTCAGTTTTTTCTTTTAATTTTGTTAGTGATGTTTGTAACTTCGGTTACAACGGCGATTGTGACGGTTACTTTGCTTGATAAGTCTCCAAGTGGCGGGTTTTCCGGCGCGGTAACGCAAGTGGTTGAAAAAACAATTGAAAAAATTGTTCCTGGCGCAACGACGACGATTGTGAAAATTATCCGTGAGGCCCCTTTGCCCAATGAAGGCGAATTGATTGCCCAGGCGGTAAACAAAGTTTCGCCCAGCGTCGTGGGAGTGTCGCAGAAGGATAAAGACAGTAACAAAAAACTGGGAGCAGGTTTTGTCTTGTCAAACGATTTAGTCGTGACGGGCGCCAAAATTTTGCCACCGGATATAAAGGAATTGTCTGTTTCTTTTGGTAAGGCGAATCTTCAGGCAGATTTAATAAGCCGAGACGATAATCATGGGGTCGCTTTTTTCCGCATTAATGCTTCCGGTACGGAGATTGTTCAAACCGGACAGTTGGCGGAAGAAGGCCCCACGGTTGGCCAAACGGTGGTGGGTTTAAGCGTCGCCAGTGACGGTTCGGCCGAGATTGCGACAGGTATCGTGATTGATTTTGTCAGCGCGGCAGCAACTAGCACGAACCAGACGGGAACCAGCACGGCCGGTTTGATTAGGACCAATGCCGTAAATTCCGATAATGTCGGCGGCCCGATAATTGACAAACAAGGGAAAATTGTCGGCATTGGCATTGCTCGCGGTTATGCCTTGGCGGCGGATAGCCTAAAAAATCTTATTGACCAAATAAAATAACCGTGTTAAGATAAAAGAGTGTTTGAGAAGTCTGAAAGCTGATGAGCCTGAATGTCTGAAGCGGATATTAAATTATAAATTAATTTTAGCCGTTGAAGTTCCGGAGAGAAATTTTGTCTCTTTGTTTGGCTAGGCCAATGGTTCTCGGGTTTAGTAAATTACTTGTATAAATTTATTGACTATTAATTTTTAAACTTTATGCCTCCATTCCAAAACTTTACTTCAAAGGCCCGTGAGGCCATCCGCAAATCACACGAACTGGCGATTGAACGCGGTCAAAATCAAGTCAATCCAATACATATGTTGGCGGCTTTAGTTTTGCAGGATGAAAGTTTGGTTGTTTCTATCATCGAAAAGTTGGAAGTGGACTCAATCGCTTTGACTGATTATATCTTGGATAGTATTGAGGGCCCGGGCATGGGCAGTGTTGTCAGTCCGAATTACCAAATCTATCTAACACCGGAATTGGTGCGAGTGTTTGAAGAGTCCATCAAGCAAGCTGGTAGCCTGCGTGATGAATTTGTTTCCACCGAACATCTTTTGTTGGCAATTTTGGATATTCCGAGTCAAGCTAAAGAAATTCTTAATCGCTTCAAGATTACGCGCGATAATGTATTTCGGATTTTAGAAGAATTAAAATCCGGGAAAATGCCAAACTTAACTGAAACCAAAAAATTCAAAGCCATTGAAAAATTCACCAGAAACCTGACTGAAATGGCGCGCGCGGATAAGTTAGATCCGGTTATTGGTCGTGACGGAGAGATTCGTCGCATTATGGAAATTTTGTCCCGTCGCACCAAGAACAATCCGGTTTTGGTTGGTGAAGCGGGAACCGGAAAAACCGCGATTGTGGAAGGTTTGGCGATTCGCATTGCTAAAGGGGACGCGCCGGAATCTTTGCGCGGCAAAGAAATTGTCTCACTGGATTTGGGTCTGCTTTTGGCCGGAACTAAATACCGAGGCGAGTTTGAAGAACGTTTAAAGAGTATCATCAAAGAAGTGGAAAAATCGGAAAATAAAATTATTTTATTCATAGACGAAATTCATACGATTGTTGGCGCCGGCGCGGCCGAAGGCGCGATTGATGCTTCAAATATGTTAAAGCCGGCCTTGGCGCGTGGCGATTTGCGGACAATTGGCGCGACGACAATCAAAGAATACCAAAAGTATATTGAACGCGACCAGGCTTTGACTAGACGTTTCCAGCCGGTATTGGTTGAGGAACCAACAGTTGAAGACGCAATTACTATTTTGCGTGGCCTAAAAGACAAATATGAACTTCACCATGGTGTTCATATTACTGATGATTCCATCATCTCGGCGGTCAACTTGTCGGCGCGCTATATTACTGACCGTTTTTTGCCAGATAAGGCTATTGACCTGATTGACGAAGCGGCGTCTGCTTTGCGTTTGCAGTTGGAAAATAAACCGGCGGTTTTGGAAGACAATGAGCGGAAAATTATGCGCTTGGAGGTGGAAAAAGAAGCCTTGAAAAAAGAAGTATCGTTGAATGACAAGAACAAAAACGCCAAAACTCGAATCAAAGAAATTGACACGGAAATTGCCGAATTGAAAGAAAAAGTAAGTGAGCTGGAATTGCGATGGAAAAACGAAAAACAATTGATAAATGAAATTCGCGATATCAAAGAAGAATTAGAAAAATTGAAGTTTGAAGCCAGTCAGGCCGAACTGCGGGCCGACTTGGGTAAAGCGGCGGAAATTCTTTATGGTCGAGTACCGGAACTGCAAAAGAATCTGAAAATGCGCGAGAACAAACTGAAAAAATTGCAGGCGACACGCAAAGTGTTGAAAGAAGAAGTGGCCGAAGAAGAAGTGGCCAAAGTAGTGTCACGCTGGACTGGTATTCCGGTCACCAAGATGTTAGAAGAAGAAAGCGAAAAACTGAATCGAATGGAGGAGGAGCTTAGAAAGCGAGTTAAGGGTCAAGATGAGGCCGTCGAAAAAGTGTCTGAATCAGTTCGTCGGTCGCGCGCTGGTATTTCAGACCCCGACCGGCCGATTGGCTCGTTCATCTTCTTGGGTCCGTCAGGTGTTGGCAAAACGGAGCTGGCTCGCGGTTTGGCTGAGTTTTTGTTTAACGACGAAAAGGCTTTGATTCGGGTAGACATGTCCGAATATATGGAGAAGTATTCTGTTTCCAAACTGATTGGTTCGCCGCCGGGTTATGTTGGACACGAAGAAGGCGGCAATTTGACTGAGCTTGTTCGTCACCGCCCCTATTCCATCTTGCTTTTTGATGAAGTGGAAAAAGCGCACCCGGAAGTTTTTAATATTTTACTTCAGGTGCTTGATAACGGTCGCCTGACCGATTCCAAGGGGCGAGTAGTAAACTTCAAAAATACCATCATTATTATGACTTCCAATATTGGCAGTCAGTATATTAAGAACTTTAATAAAATTGGTTTTTCAGGGCGCGATAAGGCGGAGGCCGGTTTTGAAGATGTCAAAGAAAAAATGATGGATAATCTAAAAGACCACTTCAGACCCGAATTCTTGAATCGCTTAGATGAAATAATCATCTTTAATCCGTTGTCTGAAGAAGTGCTAAAACAGATTGTGGACATCCAGTTGGGTTTGGTCAAAGAACGTTTGATGAAAAAAGGCGTTTTCTTGGATGTCTCAGAAGAGGCAATGTTTTATTTGGCCAAAGAAGGTTTTAACCCAGAGTATGGCGCCAGACCGCTTAAGCGCTTGATTCAGAGCAAAATCTTGAATCCGGTAGCCAAGTTTATCATTGCTCGTTCGGTGGACAATGGGGGAACAGTAACAGTGGAGATGAAAGAGGGCGAGCCAGCAGTGGAATTAAAAAAGGTTTTTCGCCGGCGCGCTAGTAACGTTAGGGGCGATTCCAAAACTTCAGCTAGCAAAAAGTAGGTTTGCGATATTTGGTGTTATATATTATGATAATTAGGCCTCAAAAGAGACCTAATTGCGTAGGTGGCGGAGTGGTCAATCGCACCTGACTGTAAATCAGGCGGCTTCGGCCTACGGGGGTTCGAATCCCTCCCTACGCACAAAA
>Ga0116184_10005218_pt1 | contig 10033 bp, 8 predicted proteins | sample AD_JPNNA5_MetaG_FD_89886 | JGI IMG/M metagenome (GOLD analysis project Ga0116184, IMG submission 89886) | Active sludge microbial communities of municipal wastewater-treating anaerobic digesters from Japan - AD_JPNNA5_MetaG | ecosystem: Engineered > Bioreactor > Anaerobic > Digestate | place...
CGGCGCGGGCTGCGCCCGCGCCGCCGCGGTCGACGTCGAGGGCCTGCTGTCGGCGCCGCCGCCCGATGACGTCGACTGGTCCGACATCGCCGGCCAGGGCCAGGTCAAGCGCGCCCTCGAGGTTGCCGTCGCCGGGGCGCACAACGTCCTGCTCAGCGGGCCGCCGGGCGCAGGCAAGACCATGTTCGCCCGGCGGCTGCCGGGGGTCATGCCGCCGCTCACGCTCGACGAGGCGATCGCCGTCACGCGCATCCACAGCGTCGCCGGTCTGCTCCCGACGGGCGCCGGTCTCGTGACGCGGCGTCCGTTCCGCGCCCCGCATCACAGCATCTCGAGCGTCGGTCTGGTCGGCGGCGGGGCGACGCCGCGTCCCGGCGAGGTGAGCCTCGCCCACCTCGGCGTGCTCTTCCTCGACGAGTTCCCCGAGTTCCGCCTCAGCGCGCTCGAGGGCCTGCGTCAGCCGCTCGAGGACGGCGACGTCACCATCTCGCGAGCCCTGACCTCGGTGTGCTTCCCGGCGCGGATCATGCTGGTGGCGGCCATGAACCCGTGCCCGTGCGGCTACCTCGGCGACCGCGAACGCCCGTGCACGTGTCCCGAGTACCGCGTGCACCAGTACCGTTCGCGTCTCAGCGGCCCCCTGCTCGACCGCATCGACCTGCGCATCGAGGTGCCGCGGCTGCCGCCGGAGGAGCGCCGCACGCTGGACCTCGAAGAGACGTCGGCGGTAGTGCGCGCCCGGGTGACGCAGGCGCGCGAGCGTCAGCTCGCGCGCCTGCGCGGCACGGGCGCCTACGCCAACGCGCACATGACCGTGCGTCACGTCCGTCGCCTGTGCCGCCTCGAGCCGGCGGCGACCGAGCTGCTCGACATGGCCTACACGCGCCTGCATCTCAGCGCCCGTGCGTGCGACCGCGTCGTCAGGGTCGCGCAGACCATCGCCGACCTCGCCGGCGCCGGGGCGATCGGTGCCGCGCACGTGGCCGAGAGCCTCTCGTATCGCTTCCACGGCGACGATGGCCGTCCGGGCTGAGCGGGGCGGCGACAGCGCCCCCGACGCACAGCGCGACCGCGCCCCCGACGCGCGGCGCGACCGCGCCCCCGACGCACGGCGCGACGGTGCCCCCGACGCGCGGCGCGACCGCGCCGTCTGGCTCGCCGAGCTCGCGACGTTGCGGCGCGGGCTCATCGGCGCCCTTGTCGCCGCGTGCGGGGGCATGGACGAGGTCCTCGCCCTCGATCCTCATGCGGTGGCGGTCGCGGCGCGCTCCCTGGGGCGAAGGGGCGCCCGTCCGCGGGTAGACGGCGCGCGTGGCACGCCGGACGCGCTTGGCGTCCCAGATGCGTCTCGTGCCTCCCACGGTCGTCGCGCCTCGGGCGCACAGCGCGCGCCGCGGCAGCCTGGCGATGCAGAGGAAGACGACGGCAGCCTCTTCGCCGCTCTGCTCGCCCGCGGCCCCGTGTCGGGCGCGGGCGAGCGCGCCGATGTCGTCACGTGGGTCGACGACGCCTACCCTCCCCAGCTCAGGGACCTGCCCGACCCTCCACCGGCGTTGTTCCTCGGCGGGCGCGTGGAGGAGGGTCTGCGGACGCTGGCCACGCGCCATGTCGTGGCCGTCGTCGGTTCGCGGCGCCCGTCGCCGTACGGCCGCGAGATGGCGCGAGCGATCGCCCTCGACCTGACCGCCGCGGGCGTCGTCGTGGTCAGCGGCCTTGCCCTCGGCATCGACGCCGTCGCCCACCAGGCGGCCTTGGACGCCATGGCGCACCAAACGGCGCTGGACTCGATCGCCGGTGAGGTAGGGAAGGACGTAGGGGAGGTCGCCCCTGTGCGCGAGAGGCGGGAGGACGCTCCGCCACGTGAGAGGGGGAAGGACGCTCCCGCGCGTGCAGCGGGCACAGGTGTCCGTGGTCGCCCGACCCTGCCGGGGGTGTCCCGGTCGCCGCGTCTCGCCTGGCCGGCGACGGTCGCCGTCCTCGGCTGCGGCGCCGACGTCGAACATCCGCCGGGCAACCGCGCGCTGTTCGCGCGTGTCCGCGAGAACGGGTTGCTCGTCTCGGAGTTCTCTTGGGGCGTCGGCGCGCGCCCTTGGCGCTTCCCGGCGCGCAACAGGGTCATGGCCGCCCTGAGCGAGGCGGTGGTGGTGGTCGAAGGAGCGGAGCGCAGCGGCGCTCTCATCACGGCGCGCGAGGCCCTGGAGCTGGGACGCGAGGTGCTGGCCGTGCCCGGGGAGGCGGGAAGAAGGCTCTCCGCCGGGCCGCACCGGCTGCTGCGTCAGGGTGCGGCCCTGTGCGAGTCGGCGCGCGATGTTCTCGAGGTGTTGGGCTTGGGGGATCTTGCCCTGGGCTGGCGACGGGGCGCGTACGTCGGCGTGGCGGACGGCGCCGAGGATGACGTCGGCGATCGCGGAAGAGCAGAAGACGACGAGATCGACGGCAGCGCCGACGAGCTCGGGGCGGGCGCCGGCCGTGACGGGCTTGGGACGGACGGCAGCGCCGACGGGCTTGCGGCGGGCGGCGAGGGCGGCGCCGGGCGGCGAGCCGACCGGCGCCTGCTCGCCGCCCTCGACGACGGCGTGCAGACCGTCGATCAGTTGGCGCAGGCGGTCGGGCTTGATGTGCCGACGACCCTCGCGCGGCTGGCGTTGCTCGAGGTGGGCGGCGCCGTCGAGTCCTGCGGCGGCGGCGCCTACCGTCTGCGGCGCGGGAGGTGACGGCAGGCCCGACCGTGGCAGGCCTGACCGCCGGCATCGAGGGCGTGCCGGCGCCGGTGCAGGAGTGCCCTGTGCGCACGTTGAACGTTGACCAACCGGCTCCTCCCGGCCTTGGACGCAGCGACATGCGACCGCCGCCGCGCCTTCCCGGGGACGAGCGCCGGACCTGCGCCGAAGGGAGTACAGGACCGTATGGGGAACGGACCCGATGCAGCGGGCCGCGAGACCGGGCGCGAGCGGGCTGCGGTCGCCGACCCGGAGGGCCACGCCGAGGCGTACCTCCGCAGAGTGGAATTGCGCGGGGCCAGCGCAGCGACGCGCCGCGCTTACGCGTCCGATCTCGACCAGCTCTACGAATGGCTGGCCCGTCGGGGAAGTACCGTCGCCGACCTCGACCGGCGCGCGGTACGCGCCTTTGCCGCCGACCTCGGCCGCCGCGGCTACGCCCCGACGACGCTCTCACGCAAGCTCTCTACCCTCCGCGGCCTGTGCCGCGACCTGACGGAACGCGGCGTGCTCGCCGCCGACCCGGCCCGGCATTTGCCGGGGCCGCGTCGGCGGCGTCGTCTGCCGCGTGTGCTCTCGGTCGCCGACGTCCAGGCGCTGCTTGAAGCCGCCGGCGGCGCCGGACCGCTCGCGCTGCGGGACCGGCTGGCGCTGGAGCTCCTCTACGGATGCGGGTTGCGCAGTCAGGAACTCGTCGCCCTGACCATGGACGACGTGCGCGCCGCGGAGGCGCTGGTCGTCGTCCACGGCAAGGGCGGCAAGATGCGCATCGTGCCGATGGGCGACGAGGCCGCGGCTGCCTTGCGCCGTTACCTCGAACGCGGACGCGGGGCGCTGGTCGCAGGAACGTGGAAGGCGACGACTGCCGACGCGGTACGGACGGATGCGGCGGCCGGAACGGTCGCCGAGGCGCGGGCGGATGCGGACGCGGCGGCGGCCGTCCCGGCCGCCGCCGCGTCCGCATCCGCCCGCCTCGGCGGTCAGCCGCTGCTCCTCACTCGCAGGGGGCGCGCCCTGCAGACGTCGGATGTCCGTCGTCTGCTGGTAAAATACTGTCGTCTTGCGGGCATGGAGCCGGCGTCGCCGCATATGCTGCGCCACGCCTATGCCACACACATGCTTGAGAGGGGTGCCGATCTCCGCGCTATCCAGGAGCTGCTTGGACATGCGTCGGTGTCGACCACGCAGGTCTACACCCACGTCAGCGGGGCGCACCTGCGTCGCGTCTACGATGTCTGTCATCCGCGCGCCTGAGGCGGCGCGCTCAGGGGAGTGCGCCGCCGCCCGCGCGCCTGAGGCGGCGCGCTCAGGGGAGCGCGCCGCCGCCTGCGCGCCTGAGGCGGCGGGCTCGTGGGCGAAGACCACTGCCGCCGCGACCGCGCCCGCAGGCGCGCCCGAGGCCCGGTCGTGAGCAGCCTCGACGAAGACAAGGTCCGCGAGCTCTGGAGCCGCTACAAGAACGACGGCGACATGACCGCGCGCGACCGTCTCATCCTCGCCTACTCGCCGCTCGTCAAGTACGTCGCCGGCCGTGTGGGCAACGGATTGCCCGCCTACATCGAAGAGGCCGACCTCATCAGCTACGGCTTGCTCGGCCTCATCTCCGCCCTCGAGCGCTTCGACCCGTCTCGCGAGATCAAGTTCGAGACCTACGCCGTTTCGCGCATAAAGGGAGCGATCATCGACGAGCTGCGCTCACTCGACTGGGTCCCGCGCTCGGTGCGCAGCAAGGCGCGCGAGATCGAGAAGGCGATCACCGTGCTCGAGCATCGTCTGCAGCGGGCGCCGACCGACGGCGAGATCGCCGACGAGCTCGGTATCACCGAGGACGAGTTCCAGCACAACCTCTCCCAGATCTCGACGACGTCGATCATCGCTCTCGACGAGTTGTGGGAGGTCTCCGGTAGCGGTGGAGACCAGGTGGCCTTGATCGACACCATCGAAGACCCGAAGGGCAGGGATCCTTCGCGGATGCTCGACCTGAGCGAGCTGAAGTCGCGCCTCGCGTTGGCGATCGACGCGTTACCCGACCGCGAGAGGCTCGTCATCGCGCTTTACTACTACGAGAACCTCACCCTGAGGGAGATCGGTGAGGTCATCGGCGTCACCGAGTCGCGCGTCTCGCAAATGCACACGAAGGCGATCCTGCGCCTCAAGGCGCGCCTGCGCGACGAGATCGAGCCGGCGGCGATCGGCTAGCGGCAGTCGGCCGGGGCGGCGATCGGCTGGCGGCGGGCCGCCAGCCGATCGCCGCCCCGGCGCGTCGCTAGCGCCGTCGCCGCCCTTCCGGTAGAATCCGCCGTTACCGTATCCACCGCGACCCGGCGGTCTTCGGACCGTGGCGGTGGCCCGTGATGCCTCAGCCGGTCCCGACGGCCGGCCAGGCGCCTCCCGGGCTCCACGCGTCGTGTCCGCCGGACGACTGAAGACAAGGCAACCGTCCCACAGGAGGCATCCGTGCCCGCACCTCAAGCCGCACCCGACCCTCAAGCCTCAGCCGACCCTCAAGTCGCAGTCGAGACAGCGACGGCGCCCGAGGCTCAAGCTGCGCCCGAACCTCAACCGGCGCCCTGGTCGCAGGCCGCGCCGCGGGCGAAGTCGTCGTCCGACCATGTCGTGAGCATCAAGGACCTGCTCGTCGCCGGCGTCCACTTCGGCCACCAGACGAGGCGCTGGAACCCGAAGATGAAGCCGTACATCTTCGGCGAGCGGGGCGGCATCTACATCATCGACCTGCAGAAGACCAGCGCTCTGCTGGACGAGGCGTACAGCTTCCTCAAACGCACCGCGGAGCGAGGCGGGTACGTGCTCTTCGTCGGCACCAAGAAGCAGTGCCAGGAGACGATCAAGGAACAGGCCGATCGCGTGGGCATGCCGTATGTCTGCAACCGCTGGTTGGGTGGACTGCTCACCAACTACACCACGCTCTCCAAGCGCATCAAGCGCATGCACGAGCTGCGCGAACGCGACAAGGACGGCTCGCTCGACCTTCTGCCTTCGCGCGAGGCGATCAAGCTTCGCGGCGACTTGCGCAAGCTCGAGCAGAACCTCGGCGGCGTGCAGAACATGGACCGCCTGCCGGCGGCCGTCTTCGTCGTCGATCCGCGCAAGGAGCAGATCGTCGTCCGCGAGGCGCGTAAGCTCAAGATCCCGATTGTCGCCCTGGTCGACACGAACTGCGACCCGGACGAGGTCGACTATGTGATCCCCGGCAACGACGACGCCATCCGCAGTTGCGCCTTGATCATCCGCGTGATCGCCGACGCCGTGGCCGAGGGCAAGCAGTTGCTCACCGAGGCCGAGCTCAAGGCCGAGGCCGAGCGCAAGGCGGCTGAAGAGAAGGCCAGGGCCGAGGCCGAAGAGGCGGCGCGGATCGCCGCCGAAGCGAAGGCGAAGGCCGAGGCCGAAGAGGCGGCGAAGGCCGCTGAGGGGAAGGCGAAGGCCGAGGCGGAAGCGAAGGCTAAGGCCGCCGCCGAAGTGAAGGCGAAGGCCGGGGCCGAAGAGGCGGCGAAGGCCGCCGAGGCGAAGTCGAAGGCCGAGGCGGAGGTGAAGGCTAAGGCCGCCGCCGAAGTGAAGGCGAAGGCCGGGGCCGAAGAGGCGGCGAAGACCGCCAAGGCAAAGGAGCCGGCAGCCGAGAAAGAGCCGACTGCCGAGAAGGCCGAGGCGAAAGAGCCGACTGCCGAGAAGGCCGAGGCGAAAGAGCCGACTGCCGAGAAGGCCGAAGACAAGCCGGCGAAGAAGCCTACCGCGAAGAAGGCCGAACCCAAGGGCGAGAAGGCGGAAGCGGACGAGCCCAAGACCGAATGAGCCCGCGGGCCGTTCCCGCCCGCATCGATGGACCAGAGAGGAAACCACGTGGCTGACATCACCGCGACACTGGTGAAAGAGCTCCGCGAGAAGAGCGGAGCCGGCATGATGGACTGCAAGAAGGCCCTGCAGGCGACCGGCGGCGACGCCGAGAAGGCGCTCGACGAGCTGCGCAAGCTGGGTCTCGCGACGGCGAAGGCGAAGAGTTCGCGGGTGACGAAGGAAGGCGCCGTGGACGCTTACGTCCACATGGGCGGCCGCATCGGCGTGCTCGTCGAGGTCGGCGTCGAGACCGACTTCGTCGCCCGCAGCGAGCCGTTCAGGCAGTTCACCCACGATCTCGCGATGCACGTCGCCGCCGCCGTCCCGAAATGGGTGACCCGGGACGAGGTCCCGGCCGAGGTCATCGCGCACGAGCGGGGCATCTACGCCGACCAGGTCAAGGACAAGCCCGCGAACATCGTCGAGAAGATCGTCGACGGCAAGCTCGAGAAGTTCTTCGCCGAGAACTGCCTCATGGAGCAGCCGTTCATCAAGGATCCCGAGCGGACGATCGAACAGGTGCGCACCGACCTCGTCGGCGTGATCGGCGAGAACGTCGAGGTGCGCCGCTTCGTCCGCTTCCAGCTCGGCGAGACGGTCGGCGAAGGCTGACGCAGGTGCCGGGCGAGCCACAGAGGGGCGGCCCGGAGGGCGCCGGGCGAAGGGCGGACGCGGCGGAGGGCGGCCCGGGCGCCGCCGGCGCCGGGGCCGCCTTCAGCCGCGTCCTGCTCAAGCTGAGCGGCCAGGCCCTGGGCGGGCCGGCGGGGACGGCTTTGCCGGGGGCCGCCGACCTGCCCGGCGCCCCCGACCTGTCCAGCGCCGCCGACCTGCCGAGGACCGCGACGCGCAGCATCGATCCCGGGACGACAGCGGCCCTCGCGAGCTCGATCAAGGTGGCGTTCGGACTTGGCGTCCAGATCGCGATCGTCGTCGGTGGCGGCAACATCTTCCGCGGCATGTCGGCCGCCGCCGGCGGTATGGACCGCACGACGGCCGACCACATCGGGATGCTCGCCACGGTGATGAACGCCCTGGCGCTGCAGGACGCTCTCGAGCGCCAGGGCGTCATGAGTCGCGTCATGAGCGCCCTCGAGATGCGCGCCGTCTGCGAGCCCTACATCCGCCGGCGCGCCCTGCGTCACCTCGAGAAGGGGCGCGTCGTCATCTGTGCTGCCGGTACGGGCAACCCCTACTTCAGCACCGATTCGGCGGCGGCCCTGCGCGCCCTCGAACTGGACGTCGACGCCATCCTCATGGCCAAGCGCGAGTACGACGGCGTCTACACCGCCGACCCGGAGGTCGACCCGGCGGCGCAGTTCATCCCCGAGCTCACACACCGTGAGGCGATCGAACGCGGCCTCAGGGTCATGGACACGACCGCGCTCAGTCTGTGCATGGACAACCGCATGCCGATCCACGTCTTCAGGATGACCGGCGACAACATCGTCCGCGTGCTCAGGGGCGAGCGCGTCGGGACGGTCGTGCACACGCCGGCCCAGGACGACAGGCCGGCCCAGGACGACAGGCCGGCCCAGGACGACAGGCCGGCCCGGGACGTCGCGCCGGCCCGGGACGCGGCGCCGGCCCGGGACGCGGCGCCCGCGCGTGCCGACGGCGGGCCGGGCAAGCAGGTGTAGGCAGGGGTCGCAGCCGCCCGTGCGGCGCGCCGAGACGTTTCCCGCGATGGGGGAGGACAGCGTGGAGAAGGAGCTGCTCGACGACGCGAAGCGCCGCATGGACAAGGCGGTCGAGGCGGTGCGGGTCGAGTTCAACACGGTGCGTGGCGGGCGCGCCAGCGTCGGCCTTCTGGACCGCATCCATGTCGACTACTACGGGACGTCCACGCCGCTCAGACAGATCGCGAACGTGGCCGCGCCCGAACCGCGTCTTCTCACCGTACAGCCATACGACAAGACGGCGATGAAGGCCATAGAGAAGGCCATCCGCGAGTCGGACCTCGGGCTGAACCCGAGCAACGACGGGAACGTGATCCGGCTTCCCATCCCCGTGTTGACCGAGGAACGCCGTCGCGACCTCGTGAAGCTCGTGCACCGTCTGGCCGAGGACGGCAAGGTCGCGCTGCGCAACGTGCGCCGTGAATGCATGAAGGACCTCAAGGAGCTCGTCCACGAGGGCGAAGTCGGAGAGGATGCCGAGAAGCGCGCCGAGGAGCAGCTTCAGAAGCTGACGGACGAGCACGTCGCGCTTGTCGACGCGCTGGTGAAGGCGAAGGAAGCGGAGATCATGGAGGTGTGAGGCGCGCGGGCGGGCGCGAAGAGCCCGCCCGCGCGCCTCACACCTCCCGCCCGACCGACGACGTGGAACGGATGACCGATCCTGCCGACACGCGCGCCGCCGCCGGCAAGCGCGTGCGCCGCACGCTCAAGCTGGCGAAAGCGAAGGGCGCCGCCGAGCCTGCGGCGGGCGGCGCCCACTGCATCTACCTCGCCGTCATCATGGACGGCAACGGCCGTTGGGCGCGCAAGCGGCGCCTGCCGGTGGCCGCCGGCCACAAGGCAGGCGCCAGGGCGCTGCGCCGCGTCCTCGAGCACGCCCTCGACATCGGCATCAAGGAAGTGACCGCCTACGCCTTCAGCACCGAGAACTGGGACCGTCCCGCGGACGAGGTGCACGCCCTCATGGACCTGTTCATCGAGCAGATCGAGACGCAGGTCCCCGACATGCACGCCCGCGGGGCGCGCATCCGCTTCCTCGGCAGTCGCGCCGGCGTGCCGGCGGAGCTCGTCGCCCGCGTCGACGAGGCCGAGGCGCTCACCGCGGGTAACGAGCGCATGACGCTGTACATTGCCTTCAACTACGGCGGCCGCCAGGAGATCCTCGACGCGGCCGCCGGGTTGGCGGCGGAGTGGGGCGGCGGGGGCGCCGCAGGCGCCCCCGCCGCCCCAGCTTCCGCCGCCCCCTCCTTCACCGCCGACGACCTCCGTCGCCACCTCTACGCCCCCGAGATGCACGACCCGGAGCTGCTCATCCGCACCTCCGGAGAGCAGCGCATCTCGAACTTCCTCCTCTGGCAGCTCGCCTACAGCGAGCTCTACTTCAGCCCCAAGCTGTGGCCCGACTTCACCGAGGACGACTTGGACGAGGCGCTGGCCGACTACGTCCGACGCCAGCGGCGCTTCGGGGGTCGCGCGTGACCGGGTGCAGGCCGAGCGTGACCGGGCGCAGGCCGGGCGTGACCGGGCGGTGGTCGCGCGTGGCCGGGCGCAAACCGAGCGTGACCGGGCGCAGGCCGGGCGGGGACCGTCCATGACGACGCGCATCATCAGCGGCGTCGTCATCGCCGTCCTCGCCATCCTCGTCATCGCCCAGGGCGGGTGGCTCTACTTCGGCGTCTTCACGGTGCTGGCATTCGCCGGGCTGCTCGAGTTCTACCGTCTCACGCGCGCCTACAAGCCGCTCAAGCTGGCCGGCCTCGTCACCCTCGCCCTGATGCTCGTCTTCGC
>Ga0116184_10005220_pt1 | contig 10032 bp, 8 predicted proteins | sample AD_JPNNA5_MetaG_FD_89886 | JGI IMG/M metagenome (GOLD analysis project Ga0116184, IMG submission 89886) | Active sludge microbial communities of municipal wastewater-treating anaerobic digesters from Japan - AD_JPNNA5_MetaG | ecosystem: Engineered > Bioreactor > Anaerobic > Digestate | place...
CGGGCCCAGCAGGCGGCAGGCAAGACACTCCAGATCGGCCACCATCTGCGCTATCACCCGCTGTATCACCATGCCAAGAAGGCCTTCATAGGCACCGGGCTTCTGGGCGACATCACGGCGGTCTACGGCCAGTGGAATCGGAATGCCGACTGGCGCCGGCAGGTCTCTGAGGCCGACGCGGCCGGGGACTACACGGCCTGGGGCTTCGATACGCCCGAGCGCCTGGTGAACTGGCGGCTGTACAAGGACCTCTCGGGCGGTCTCACCACCGAGCTGGCAGGCCACCAGATTGACGTGGTCAACTGGATGCTTGATGCGACGCCGTCGGCTGTCACCGGAGTGGGGGGCATCGACCACTGGAAAGACGGGCGCACCGTGCCCGACAACATCCACCTCACATTCGAGTACCCCAATGGCGTCAAGTTCGACTATCAGGCGCTGACGACGAACGCATTCAGCATGTTCGGCTCCGAGTGTTTCGAGATGATCAAGGGCACCAAGGGCACCCTGGTCCTCACCCATCTTTGGGGCGGCCCGCTGAAGTCCAAGGGTTGGTTCTTCCTGGAGAAGGGCGTGCAGGAGGAGCTATGGATGGATGCGGCCCACAAGGAGAAAGTGGGCGAGAACCAGGCGATCATCCTCGACTGCACGGTCACGGAGGGCACCCGGATTGCCGGTCAGCCCTATGACAAGCTCATGGACAACCAGGGTAACCTGAAGAAGCCGACGTACCAGCTCGAGTTCGAGGAGTTCATCCAGTCCGTACGGGAGAACAAGATTCCCACCTGTGACGGCAATGTGGGTATTCGCAGCGCCGCCGCGGCCCTTCTCGCCAATCAGGCCATGGAGGAGCAGCGCCGGATCGAGTTCAGCCCCGACCTGTACGAGCTCTAGCGAGGTGGCGAAGAGGTCCGGCCAGCCCGCCGCGGCGCAGTCGCCGTGGCTGACCCAGCTGGCCGGACCTTCGTTTTGCCTGTGCTCTCCCGTGCGCCATCGTCGCTCCGCCGTCGAGTAGTGCGTCTGCGCGAGTCGGCGCGGAGCTCCGGGGTGGCTGCTCGGCTCCCCAGGCGGCCTTGGCGGGGCAGGTGTACCCACTCGGTCGCTGGAAGCGTCGCGTATCCTGGGGGGCGCGGCCCCGTAGCTCGGGGGGAGACCGATGGGCTGGTCGTGGCGCATCGCGACGGTGGCCGGGATTCCGGTACGGATCCACGCCACGTTCCTCATCTTGCTCGTCTTCATCGGCGGCGCGAATCTGCTGCGCGAGGGACCCCTTGGGGCTGTCGGCGGGGTGGTCTTCCTCCTGGCGCTCTTTGGGTGTGTGCTGCTGCATGAGCTGGGACACAGCCTCGCCGCCATGGGCTATGGCATCCGCGTCAGAGACATCACGCTGCTGCCAATCGGAGGCGTGGCGCAGTTGGACCGCTTGCCCGATGACCCGAAACAGGAAGTCATCGTCTCGCTGGCGGGTCCCCTCGTCAATGTGGTCATCGCCGTCTCGTTGGGCGTCGGACTCTACCTGAGGCACCTGAGTCCCTGGAGCGAAGTGGGGGTATGGACGCCCAGCCTGCTGCGGAACCTGCTGGCGGCGAACGTGCTGATGGCTGTGTTCAACCTCTTGCCCGCCTTCCCGATGGATGGGGGGCGGGTGCTGCGGGCCATGCTGGCTCAGCGCATGCCCTATGCCCGCGCGACTCGTCTGGCCGCCACTATCGGCCAGGGCCTCGCGGTCCTGCTGGGGCTGTTTGGCCTCTTCGGCAACGTCCTGCTGCTGTACGTGGCGCTCTTCGTCTACATGGGGGCGCAGAGCGAGGCCGCCGCAGTTCAGTTGCGGGAGGACCTGAAGGGGCTCACGGTGGGTGATGTCGCCATACCCCTGACCGAGAGCATTACCCCCGGGGAGTCTCTCGGCGCCGTTCTCGAGCGTTTCCGCACCGGCTTCTGGGGCGAGCTCCCGGTGGTCGAGGAGGGCGACCTGCGCGGCGTCCTCACCCATCCTCTACTGCTGGCGGCGGCCCTCGAGTACCCGGCCGACACGCCGGTCGCCAGGCTTCTGGGACCCGTCTGCCCGGCCGTCAGCGCTCAGGACCCACTCGAGAGCCTCGTGATGCAGTTCCGATCCGGCCAGTGCTGGGCGCTGGCGGTCATGCGTGACGGCCGGCTCGCCGGCATCGTCACTGCCGAGGGAGTGGGGCGGTTCCTGATGGCCCGATCGTCACTCCGGTCCGAAGACCGCTGACGGCCTGCCGGCCCGGCGTCCTCCGCTGGTTACTGGCTCACCGTGATGCCCGACAGCAGCGCCTCGATGACGTAGGGCGAGGGCTTCTCGCCGCCCGAGACGCCGCGGAGGAGGAGGCCTTCGGGCTCCAGGCGGACATCACTGCCGTCGAAGGGTTTCACCTCGAACTGGAGCGTGTCGACGCGGATCGGCCCCGCGAGCGGGATCGGGCCGCTGGTCCACAGCAGGGCATCGCCGGGTCCCCAGAGAGCCATCCGGGCCGTTGAGGCGCCGTCGTGGCCGACGAACAGCCGGTAGGCCACGCCGGGCTCCAGCCCGAGCGGGCACGTGTCGGCCACGGGTGTCTTGGCGTCGGACCAGACCGCGAACTCGGCGCGCGGGTTCGTGCCTGGCAGGTCGCGGTCATGGTCGCCTCGCGAGATCGAGAACCCAAGACGGCCCCCGCCGGCGCCCTGCAGCCAACAGCCGGCGATCCCGTAGTAGCCGGTGCGTCTCAGCATCATCGACACCGACAGGCCGATGGGCTGCCCTGACAGCGCGCGGCCGAGCGCCACGGTGGCCCCGGAGATCTGGCCGTTCACATCGGCCTCGTCACTGGTGGCTCGGGTCAGAGAGAGCGCATCAGGCGCGATGGCCATCTTCGGGGCTGCCCCAAGCACTGCGGCCTCGAAGGCCCGCTGCTCCGCGGTGGCGGCCGCGTCGGGACTCGGGCGCGAGGTCGGCGGGGCCCACTCGACGACCGTGTAGTCCGCGCCCGGGACGCAGCGCGCGCCGTCGCCTACGGCCACTCGCTGGCCAGAGAACAGCGTGCCCATTTCCTTCTCGGTCCCATCGGGCAAGGTCACGCGCACGCGGGTCGCGGTGAGCTGCCCGATATTGCGCAGCCAGCCGTCGCGCACGAGCAGCGCCGGACGGAGGAAGTAGTCGTAGATCGCCCGATCGGCCGCCTCGGCCAGGCCGGGGTAGAAGCCGGGGAAGAACCCGACGCCCGGCGCATCGGGCACGGCCCAGCGCACGAAGGCCACCTGCTCCCGCAGCTCGCGCTCGGTGGTGATCCACAGCGCGTTGCCGGGCCCGGCGGCTAGGATCGGGATCGCCCGATCGCCGAGCCCGGCATCGGCGAAGCGCCGCAGTGCGTTCTCCATACCTTCATAGCCACGGAAGTCGCGCCGGTAGAGCTCGACCTGCAGCAGATCCGCCTGGCCGAACGCCTCTCGGACCTTGTCCCGCTCGACGGTAAGGCAGTAGGGCGCCTGGAAGATGCCCGGCGCACGCCGCCGTGCCATCAGGAGCCCCTCACTGGCGGCCTCGTCGCGGTGCGGCGGAGCCCCCGCTCCCCAGAACTCGTCGATGGTAATGCCCGCGCGGCCTGGTAGCACGTTGGTGTAGTCGTCGGCCCACTCCTCGGGCTTCGTGTGTCCCTCGATGGCTCCGGGCTTCCACTGGAGCGGCAGCACGCCTCGATCGAGCCACTGCTGTGCCCGGGCGTCCTCCGGTGTGTTCTCCATCACCGCGGTGACGTACCGCTGCGTCGGCGGACACTCCCAGTAGCTGAAGAAGAGAGGCCGTTGCACGGCGAACACCGAGACCGGCGCCAGCGCCTGTCCGGCGATGCTGGCAATCACCTCGTAGGGCCCCGGCGCGGTGGGCGCCCACCGTGCGGATAGGGCGCCGTCATTGGCGACCGGTGTCTGAGCGCCCGAACCATCGCGGACCACGAACTCGGCTACAGTGCCCTCAGCGAGGGGCTCGGTGCCCGGCCGAACCTGAAGGGTGATCGGCTGTCCGACGACCGGGAGCGCGCGCTCGATGCGGAGGGTCTGGGCCGCGCCCGGGAGCGCCATCAGCAGAGCGGCGATGCCGGCTGTCAGGGCGCTAGCCCGATGTGGTCTGTTCATCAGAACTGCCTTTCGTAGTCGCTGGAGCCCGGTGGGACCGGGCGCCAGTATGTGCCGCTCTGACGCCGCAGTCTCAGCCTATCCCGCCCCAAAGCCCGCATGGCGAGCCCCATAGGAGTGATAATCCCGAAGTAGGCGATGCCCAGGAGAAGGCGCGTCATCACGTGGCCCATGGCGAATGCCAGGCCCATCCAGGCCCAGTAGACGGGCAGGGCCATCTGAGTGCCGGTGAGACCGAGGATGGCTGCGAGCCCGCCCGCACCGACGAGTCCCATCGCGGCGGCTCCGTGCCCCCGCCAGTAGAGGAGTCCGCCCACGGCCAGGGATCCGGCCAGAGCCGCCAAGCCGAACTGCCGGAGCTGGCGCGGTCCGGGTCTCCAGTCGACGCGAACCAGTCCCATGCGGCCCAGCTCCTCCTAGAACAGCGTGTAGATGAACGGCGCGGCCCCTGTGCTGCCCAGCACGCCCACGACAATCAGCAGCACCAGAACCAGGAGGATCGGCACCATCCAGTAGGCGCGATTGCGCCGCAGGTACAGCCAGAACTCGCGTGCCATACTAGGCCGTTTCGCCACGCGCATCCCTCTCAGTCCAGGGCGAACTGCTCGCGGTACTCGCGAGCGCCCGGCAGTTCCGTCTGGTCGCTTTTCAGGAGTAGGCAATCCTCCACGACCAGGGCATCCATATCGGTGAACATGAAGCACCGGTAGGCTTCCTCGGGTGTGCACACGATGGGTTCCCCACGTATGTTGAACGACGTGTTCACGAGCACCGGACACTCGGTGCGCTCCTCGAAGGCCTCCAGCAGTCTTCGGAGCCGGGGCGAGCCGCCGGATCCGACCGTTTGGACTCGAGCGGAGTAGTCGACATGGGTCACGGCAGGGATATCCGACCGGGCCACATTGAGCAACTCAATGCCAAACCGGTCCGGCTCCCCCGTCTTCGGCACAACCCGACGCTCTTCTCGAACCGGCGCCACGAGCAGCATGTACGGGCTCGCCACCTCGAGATCGAAATAGTCGCCGGCCCGTTCTTCGATGCAGCTGGGCGCGAAAGGCCGGAAGGACTCGCGGAACTTGATCTTGAGGTTCATCGTCGACTGCGTCGCGGGGTTACGGGGGTCCCCCAGAATGCTCCGGTGCCCCAGAGCCCGGGGCCCGAACTCCATCCGTCCGGCCACGTGCCCGACGACCTTGCCATGGTCCAGAAGCTCCGCGACCGCGCGGCACAGGGCCCGTTCGTCGTCGAACTGGGTGTACCGCGCGCCCAGCTGGTCCAGCAGAGCCGGCACGCCCGCAGGATCCGCCGCCGGGCCCAGGTAGGATCCGCTCTGGGCATCGGGCTCCTCTGGCTCGCGCGGGTTATCCATAATGCGGTACCAACCCAACAGCGCCGCGCCCAGCGCCCCTCCAGCATCGCCGGCCGCGGGCTGGATCCAGAGACGCTGGAAGGGCCCCTCGCGCAGGATACGGCCATTGGCGACGCAGTTGAGTGCGACGCCACCCGCCAGGCACAGGTTCGGTAGACCTGTCTGGCCGTGCACATGGCGTGCCAGCCGGAGCAGGACCTCCTCGGTCACGTGCTGGATGCTGGCCGCCACGTCCATGTGCCGCTGTGTGAGGGGTGACTCGGGCGGTCGGGGCGCGCCGTCGAACAGCCGATGGAAGCGTTCGTTCGTCATCGTCAGCCCAGCGCAGTAATTGAAGTAGTGCTGGTCGAGCCAGAAGGAACCGTCATCCCTCAAGTCGAGCAGATGGGCCATGATGGTCTCCGCATAGCGCGGCTTGCCGTAGGGGGCCAGACCCATCACCTTGTATTCGCCCGAGTTCACCCGGAACCCGAGGTAGTACGTGAACGCGCTGTAGAGCAGACCGAGTGAGTGTGGGAACTCGATCTGTGCGCACAGGTCGATCCGGCTCCCGCTGCCGCGACCCCAGGCCGTGGTCGCCCACTCGCCCACCCCGTCGATGGTCAGGATGGCGGCCTCGTCGAAGGGCGAGGGGTAGAACGCACTCGCCGCGTGACTCTCGTGGTGGCTGGCGAAGTAGATGGGGCCCGCATAGCTTCCACCGAGGCCATGGTCGATTTCGCGGGGAATGAACAGCTTCTCCGAGAGCCACACGTTCATCGCCTGCACGAACGAGCGCAGCCCTCTTGGCGCGAAGGCCAGGTAGGTCTCGAGGAGGCGTTCGAACTTCAGGAGTGGCTTATCGTAGAACACGACCGCGTCGAGATCCGATGCAGTGATGCCACCTGCCTCGAGGCAGTAGCGCACGCTGTGCGCGGGGAATCGGTGGTCATGCTTGACCCGGCTGAACCGTTCCTCCTGGACCGCGGCAACGATACGGCCATCCTGGACCAGGGCAGCAGCACTGTCGTGGTAGTAGGCTGAAATGCCGAGGACCGATGCCATCTGCTCCGCGCCGCTCCACATGCGAGTCGGCCGCGCCTCCGATCCGTCCGATGTAGCCCCGGGGCGATTATAGCGCGTCGGCGCTGGCCGCCTCCGCCGAGCTGGAGCCGTGGCCGCGAGGAGCCGCTGCTTGCGTCCAACGTCCATTCCATCGCATAATGGCATTGGTTCGATGACGGAGGGTGGGCCGGTGGACTACAGACGTGCGGCCAAGCTCTTCGACGCGCTCGGGAGCGATGTTCGCCTGAGGATCGTGGACCTGGTCTCGGCTCACAAGGAGATGTGTACGTGTGAGCTCGTTGACATGCTCCGCATGAGCCAGGCCAACATCAGCCGCCACGTGAAGGTGCTCCGCGACGCGGGCGTCCTCCTCGACCGCAAGGTCGGCACGATGGTGGTCCTGCGGGTCGATGAGATCGCCATCGGCGCGGGTTTCCGCGAGTTGGCTGAGCTCGTCCGAGGCAACCACGCGAGATCCGCGCTGGAGGACGTCCAGGCTCGGTTGCGCAGGCGGTGCGAGAGTGCCGATGGGTGTGACGCCGCGATTTCGAGTCGAGGCTGAGCAACCATGCGGTGCTATGACTGCGCCGTCGAGGGCAGGGGCTCTGACGCGGTGGGTGTGTGCCACGGTTGCGGGCGTGCTGTCTGCCAGGAGCACGCAGTGCTGCAGCACCTGCCCCAGCACTACCGAGTTAGCGACGGGATGATCGGCTCCAAGGTCCGGTGCAAGCTCGACCAAGCCCGCCTGGTGTGCCATGAGTGCGAGAAGTCGCTCGACTGCTGCGACCAGTCGGCGCGGACCGCGTAGACGGTCTCGTCCATGCCCAAGGGGGGCGGCCAGATGCCAGAGGATTCACAGACGATTAAGGACGCGGTTCGCGCGGCCTATGCGGGAGTCGCCCGAGGCTCTGGGTGCTGCTGCGGCGGTGCTCCGGCAGTGGACCTGACGGAATTTGGGCAGGCCCTCGGTTACCCGGCGAGCGATCTGGAGGGCGTGCCCGATGGCGCCAATCTGGGTCTCGGGTGCGGTGCGCCGCTGGAGTACGCCGAGCTTCAGCCGGGAGAGACGGTACTCGACCTCGGTAGCGGGGCCGGCTTTGATTGCTTCGTGGCTCGGCGTACTGTTGGTGATTCCGGCCGCGTCATCGGCGTGGACATGACTCCGGAGATGATCGCCAGGGCCCGAGCCAACGCGCGGCAGGCGGGCTACGATAACGTCGAGTTCCGGCTGGGCGAGATCGAGGCTCTCCCGGTAGCCGACGCATCAGTCGACCTGGTCATCTCCAACTGCGTGCTGAACCTGGTGCCGGACAAGAAGGCCGCGTTCCGCGAGATCGCGCGGGTTCTCAAGCCGGGCGGGCGAATGGTGGTGTCCGACATCGTCCGTGTCGGCGAGCTCCCTGCGAGGCTCCGCGATTCCATGGCGGCGTACGCCGCGTGCGCCTCGGGCGCTTTGCCCCGAGACGAGTATCTGGCGGGTCTCGTCCAAGCGGGGCTCAAAGGCATCGAGGTGCTCCGCCAGGTGGAGGCTCGCCCCATGTTCGTGACCGGCGCCTGCTGTGGCGAGCTGGCGGGCCTGGAGGAGGGCATCCTGGCCTCTGCCACCATCCGCGCCTGGAAGCCGGGTAACCCGTAGCATGATCGCGCCCTAGAGAGAGGCGTTCCGGCGGCCGTCCAGTGCCTGGCGAACGGCGTCGGCCAAGGCGTGCATCGTGTAAGGCTTCATCAGCAGTCCATCGATTGACGCGGCACCGCGCGAGCCGGAAGCCATCTCGTGACCCAGGCCGGTCACCAGCAGCACAGCCATGCCGGGCCGCACATCTTTCACTCGCGCGGCCAGTTCGGTTCCTGTCAGCAGCGGCATGGTCTGATCCGTGACCACGATGTCGAAGCGGTCGGGTTTGGCAAGGAACGCCTCGAGTGCGGCACGGCTTTCGCTGTAGGCGGTCACCGAGTACCCCAGGGAACTGAGCATTTGCTTGGCCAACTGGGCCAATAGGGGTTCATCGTCCACCAGAAGGACGCGTTCAGTGCCGCACGCCGGGGGCGGTGTGACGCTCGGCGCTTCCTCGTGCGGCCCCTCGACGCACGGGAGGTACACATCGAATGTGCTGCCGCGCCCGGGTTCGCTCGCGACCGCGATGGTCCCCCCGTGAGCGGTCACAATGCCATGAGTGACGGACAACCCCAGACCGGTCCCCTCACCTTGTCGCTTTGTCGTGAAGAACGGCTCGAAGATCCGCTGCCGTACCGCTTCGTCCATGCCGCATCCGGTGTCACTCACGCTCAGCACGGCGTACACGCCCTCGGCAATCCCGCCAAGCCGTGCTGCCTCCTGCGGGCCGATCTGCTGAGACCGGAGCGACACGGACAGCACTCCTCCCTCCTCGCGCATGGCGTGTTGCGCGTTGGTACACAGATTCATGATCACTTGGTGCACCTGGGTGGGATCCGCCACCACGGGCGGGCAGCTTGTACCGATGCTCTGCCGGAACTGGATCGTGGCCGGGAGTGTCGATCGGAGGAACCGGAGGGCCTCCTTGACCACCGGTTCGAGGGAGAGGGGCTGTCGCTCGCTGGGGGCGCGCCGCGCGAACGTCAGGATCTGCTGCACGAGGTCTTTCGCGCGGTCTGCCGCCCGCAGGACCTGGTCCAGAGCCTCGTGCGACTGCCCGCGCCGGGCCGCGTCCATGGCCGCCAGCTCAGTGAAGCCCGTGATCACGGCCAGCACGTTGTTGAAGTCGTGTGCGACACCGCCGGCGAGTACGCCGAGGCTTTCCAGCTTCTGGGCCTGCTGGAGCTGCCGCTCAATCTCGAGCCGCTCCTCCTCCGCCCGGCGGCGGGCGGTGGCATCCCGCAGAACCTCGAGGATGCAGTCCCGGCCGCCGAACCGGACCCGGGTGCGCCGCAGGTCCACGGGGATCCGGCTCCCATCGGCTCGGACGTGAACCACCTCGCTGACCGGGCTCTCTGAGGAAACGGCGCCGGTGGCCTGAGCCACCGCCTCACGGTGTTCCGGGTCCACCAGGTCCTGAGGATCGAGGGTCAGTAGCTCCTCATGGTTGTACCCGTGCAGCTCACAGTAGGCGGGATTGGCCAGGAGTACTTGCCGCCCATCGGGGTCCAGAATCGCCAGGGCGTCCGTCATGGCGCCGATGATCTGCCGGTAGCGCTCCTCACTCTCGCGAAGTGCTTCCTCCGCCTCCAAGCGGGCCGTGATATCCTGGGCGAGGGAGGCCACCCCGATGACGGCTCCGGACTCGTCCACCAGGGGGGTGTCGTACCACTCGCACCAGATCACAGTGCCGTCCTTGCGCCGATTGGCGTTCGTCGAGCGATGAATGCCCCGTGTGGCCAGGAGCGTCCTCCAGGCGTCCCGTGCCGATGAACGGGCTTCTGGCGGAACGATGAACGCAGCGTGCCTTCCCAGCGCCTCATCCCGGGTATACCCGAACATGGACTCGGCGGCCGGGTTCCATTCCACC
>Ga0116184_10005228_pt1 | contig 10023 bp, 8 predicted proteins | sample AD_JPNNA5_MetaG_FD_89886 | JGI IMG/M metagenome (GOLD analysis project Ga0116184, IMG submission 89886) | Active sludge microbial communities of municipal wastewater-treating anaerobic digesters from Japan - AD_JPNNA5_MetaG | ecosystem: Engineered > Bioreactor > Anaerobic > Digestate | place...
TATAGATTTAAAGCAATGTTTCAAAAGAATAAAAAAACAATTTTAATTTTCATTGCAGTTTTATTTTTAGCGGTTTTTGTTTTTGCAATAATTTTTATTTTTCAAAAACCAGAAACAGTAAAAGCCACCGATTATAGCGAGACTTTTTATTCCTCCGCCAGCGACGGTTATATTTATAAGACTGGTACTAATTATACCACCGTGCACAACTCAGCTACCGGCACTGTATCTGCTGCCATCTCGGTTTTTAGGATTGGGCAAAAAGGCACGTCATATGGCGTCTATCGCGCATTTGTTTTCTTTGATACATCTTCTATTCCAAGTAACGCAACAATAATTTCTGCAACATTAAGTTTATATGGTTCTACGGATTTCTCCGACACGGATTTTGATATAATTATCAGGAATGGTCAGCCAACTTATCCACATTATCCATTAGCGACGGGAGATTATTATTATGCAAATTGCTCTGGCGATGGTGGAACTTTTAATACATCAAGTTTTAGCGTAAGCGGTTATAATGATATAAGTTTAAATGCCGATGGTTTGAGTTGGATACAAAAAGGTGACGGAGCGTTAACAAAATTGGCATTAACAAGTTCAAGAGACGTAAGTGCAACAACGCCTACGGGTAACGAAATGGTTGATGTCAAATCTTATGAATCAGCTGGTTATCAGCCGAAATTAGTGGTAAATTATACGGTTTCATCGGGAAATAGCACCCATGTGACCTCGGGGGTTAAAATTGGCAACGGAATCATTGTAAAATAAAAATGGACAAAGAAATTAAAACAACAAAAATTGCTTTATTTAAAGGCAGAAAAATTAGAAAAACTATTCATCAAAATGAATGGTGGTTTTCGGTTGTCGATGTTATCGCAGCATTGACTGACAGTTTAGACCCCAATGATTATTGGTATAGAATGAAAATTAGAGTAAAAGATGAAGAAAAAATTGAGTTATCGACAAATTGTCGACAACTGAAATTAGAGTCATCGGATAATAAAAAATATGAAACCGATTGCGCAGAATCGCGAAAAGATTTTGAACATAAATTAGGAATTTCAAAAAAAGAAGCAAAAGAATCAAAACATTGGCTAAGAATGATTGCCAAAGCATCGGCTGTTAGAGAAATTGAAAACGAAGCAAGATTGCTTTGGAAAGAGTCTAATGAGCTGCAGAGGATTTTTATTTCAATAATTAACAAATCAAAAGCAAATATCAAGGGCAATGAGAAGGTTTAGTTTTTTAATTAATTTGGGAATTTTGTTGGGAATTGGGTGTTGGATATTGGGAATTCCAATGGTTTTTGCGTCTACCACAGATGGCACGGTTTCAGGTTATGCGTGGTCAGACCAAATTGGTTGGATAAATTTTGGCACAACAAATGGAAATGTGCATATTACAGATTCTTTGGTAACAGGATATGCTTGGAACGAAAACACAGGCAGAATAAATTTGGCTCCCACAACCAGCGGAGTTGCTAACAATTCAGAAGGTACACTTTCTGGATATGCTTTTGCAGAAGGAACCGGCTGGATAAATTTTTCTGGAGTTACTGTAAATTCTTCGGGAGTATTTTCTGGCACAGCAACCGGAGACAACAACGTTACAATTTATTTTTCTTGCAATAATTGCAATGTTTCTACAGACTGGAGGCCTGCCAGTTCAAGAAGTAGCGGATCTACAGGAACAACCGGCGGAGGGGGAGGCGGAACGGCTTATGGCCCTCCGCAAGGCCCTTTTAGTATTGCAATAAATAATTCAAATAAATATACAAACAGCGCAACAGTAACGTTATCTTTAACAGCAGGTTATGATGCTGTTGAGATGATGATTTCTAACTCAGATGATTTTTCAAAAGCCGTTAAAGAGACATTCCAAAGTAAAAAAACATGGATTTTGCCTGCCGGAGACGGTGTAAAAACAGTTTATGCAAAATTTTACACAAAACACGGAGTAGCTTCAAAAAATGCAGTATACAGTTCTATTATATTAGACACGCAAACACCAACAGTAAAAGTAGATCCGTTAAAAGAAAGTTATTTAACAAACGAAGATATTATTGTCTCGGGGTTGGCCGAAGCAAACAGCTCTATTGTTATTTTTGTTAACGGAAAATATGGCACTGTTTTTGCAGATGAAAGTGGAAAATGGTCAGCTAACATAGGAAAGTTAACAGTTGGCTCATATAACCTAAAAGTCTTTGCAAGGGATTTGGCAGAAAATATTGGGCAAACAGTTATTTTAAATGTTTCTGTTTTAGAATCGCAAGAAATTGGCCAACAAACAGAAGAGGAGTCTCCATTAAGTTTTGCTTTTGGAAAAATAAAAGATATTTTTGATAAATGGATTTTAGGCAAACCAGAATCAGAACAAGAGCCCGTGCAAATTGTAACAGTACCCGAATCAGCGCAATTTTCTATGGGGGGAATATGGAGGCTTTTACCAGAAAAACCCATTGAAAGATTTGCTTTAGCTCCTTTACCTCAAGATTTAAAACTTTTGGCTCAACAGTTTCCGGAAGTTGGAGAAACTTTTTCTGAAGTTGGAGTAACAAAAGTTACAGATGTTCAAAAAGTTAAAAATTCAAATCTTAGTTTGCCTGGTCTTACAGAGGCCGTTGGCTTAGGAGACACCGAATTAAAAACCGGAAAACTAACTTTAATTAAAGGTATTCCTGTAGCTCAGCTTTCTTCTTTTGCAAAAAGCAAAATTCCTTCAGATATTGTGTTCACAAAAACAGGCGGAGGACTTGTTGATTTTAATATTGCGCTTTCAATAAACAATCAAGGCAAAGCAGAGCAAACCATAACAACACTTGTTGGTAGCCCTTTGCAGTTAGTGGTAAGACCAGAAGCTCCGGCAAAAAAAGTTTATGGATATGTAGTTTTTAAATCAAAAAATAAAAATAATCAGACTGCGCTAAATATACCGTTAGATTCCCTGTCTGCTTCTTATATTTTTTCTAACCCCGATTTTCTTTCTGTGGCAGCTGTCAGCCAGGCAGTTTCTTTAGAGGGGGCTGAATTTTTTGCTTCAAACGTTGTAACTGAGCCAGAAATTGTTTCTGAAAAAGAAATTGAAACCAGGCTTGTGTTGCAGGATTTTAATTATGAGAATGCCGGAAACGGGGTTTATACAGCCACAATACAAACGCCGGTTGTTGACGGAGAATATGAGGTTGTAACCGTTATTGATTACATTGATGAAAATATAAAATCAAAGGAAATAAAACTTATTACAGTGGTAGACCCCGAAGGATATATTTATGAAAAAAATGGAAACAAAGAAACAAGAGTTTCTGGGGCAGTGGCTTCGCTTTACTGGCTTAATCCAGAAACAAAACAGTATGAACTTTGGCCCGCAAAAGATTATCAGCAAGAAAATCCGCAGATTACAGATGTTAGGGGAACTTATTCATTTTTAGTACCCGATGGTTTTTATTATATAAAGGTCGAAGCGCCAGGTTATTTAAGCTACGACGGCAAACCTTTTGAGGTAAAAGAGGGCAGTGGCGTGCATATTAACATAGAGTTGAAAACAAGGTATTGGTTTTTAAATATTGTTGATTGGAAAACTGTTTTGTTAATTATGGTTGTGCTAATGCTCTTGTATAATTTTTACAAAGACCGCATGAGAGAAAAAAGATCCATGGCGCTCTCAAATAATAAATCAAAGTAAAATAAAATGCATCCTGGAAATATAATACCTTTAAACAATCAAAAAACTCTTTTGGCCATGATAATAGATAAAAAAGTGGTCGTTGTTTCTGTTGCTGTAATAGTTCTTTTGTTAGGATTTATAGGCTTTGGGGTTGGATATTTTTGCGAGGTGGCAAAGGTAAAACAGCTTGAAAACAGTTTAAATACACAAAAGATTAATTCAAAAATTGTTGAGTTTGCAAAACTTTTTATAGAAAAAGTTTTAAAGGCAAAATCAGAAGTTTCTTTTGAGGACCGTTTAAAGCTTGAAAACTCTGTGAGAGATTTGGGCGACGAAAACATTTTAATTTTGTGGGAAAGATTTACAGACAGCCAAACACAAGATCAAGCCCAAGAGTCTGTAAAAAATCTTTTGGAGGCTTTGGTTGAAAAAATATCTTATTAGAGCCCCGTATTTTTTGCGCGTTTTTAAATGCTCAAAAAATGCGGGACTCTTTAATAAAAACAAAAAAACCGCAGGGCGGTTGATTTTGAGCTATTTTTGAAGGTAATATATAGTAATATGCTAAAACTTTTTGTAGGACTAATTTTGCTGTCAGCACCATTTTTGCTTTTGATTTTTTCAAAAAACAAAAGAGCTGATTTTGTTGTTATTTTATTTTTTGAGACCTTATTACAATCAGCGCTTGGAATTTTTACCCAAGCTTTTGGTATTTTTTATTACCAGGTTATTTTGTGGGCCAATCTTTTAGCTTTTTTGTTTTTTATATTTTTTGTTTTAAAGCAAATCCCCAGAATTAACGTTAATTTTAAAAGAATAGATTGGGCTTTGGTTTTGGTTTTTATAATTTCTTTAGCAACTCTTTTTCAAGTACATTTTAACTATACAGGAAGGTATAATATGGTAAACGATGAACTTTTTCAGTATCACAATGCAAATAATATGAGCTATGTTTATCCTTATTTTTCTGACGAATGGTACGCAGTAGCTTTAGCAAAAGAATCAATAAACAGTCACTCGCTTCCGCTAAAAAACCCATTTGACAACAGTTTTTTCTTTAATGTGGAAATGTTTTTTCACTCTTTTATTGCAGAAATAATGTTGTTTTTGGGGTTGAGCCCATTAAACAGCTATACTACACTTTCTATTTTTATAAATACGTTAATAATAGTTTTAGCTTATATCTTTTTAAGAGAGAGTAATTTGTCAAAAACAACTTCTGCGGTTTTTGCTTTATGCTTGCTCTATATAACATCTGCGTCAAATTTGCCCGGAATATGGAATTTAATTCCATTTACAATGGGGATATTCTTTTCTTTAATTGGAATGATTTTTATGTTAAAAGATAAACTAAAAATGGCCTTGCTGTCTCTTTTGTTGGTTGCTCTTTTTTATCCGCCATTAGTTATTTTTTACGGGTTAGCGGTTGCTTTTTATCTTTTTATAAAATTTAAATTAAAAGATAAGCTGGTATTTTTTGTAAAGCCCCTAATGATAATTATTTCTGTGATGCTTGTTCTGTTTGTGCTTGTTATGATATCTCCATTATCCGGATTTTTAAACTACATTTTTTCAAAAATTTTTTATAAATCTTTTACCGGAAGTTTTACTCCGCAATTTAACCCCTTTTATATAGTGCCATGGTTAGCCATTTTTTTACTGCCATTTGGTTTGTTTTATATTTTTAAAAACAAAAAATGGGTTTTTTACCAATTTATGTTGGGAATTATTTTGTGGATTTTTTATGCCTTTTCAAATTTTAGAATAGTAATAGGTTATGAAAGAACTGTAATTTATGTTTCTTTTTTGGCGGTTTTGATTTCGGCCTTTTCGGTTGGCAGGATAAAAGACTATATTCAAAAAAAGTTTTCTTATGACGCTTCAAAAATTATAAAATTTACAGAAATAGCGGTAATAATTTTATTTTTGATAACGACTCCTTTTTATACCCAAAACGATCGTTGGCAAAAATTAATTCTTACAAATTATAAAATTCAGGCAGATTCTATTCCTAAATCTCCGGCTAATAATTATTTAACCAATGATGATCTGACTATTTTTCAAAATATAAAAAGTGCCAAATTTTTAAGCGCCCCATGGAAGGGGACTGTTGTGGCCATATCAACCGGAAATTATCCTGTAATTACAAAAGGCGGAACAATAACAATGGGCTATGAAAACCCCATATTTTATCAGCAGTTTTTGGATTCAGATTGCCAGGTAAAAGTTAACATTGCAAAAGAAAAGAATATAGATTATGTTTATTCAACGCCTTTTACTTGTCAAGGATTTAATAAGTTAAATGAAAGCAAAGAAGGTTTTACGCTTTATGAATTTAATATTTAATCACGCCAAAAAAATATTAAGTCTTAGCTTTTCAATTGCAAAGGCCAGGTTTGGCATGAGAAACGAGGGGAGTTATCTTGGAATATTTTGGTATTTATTAGAGCCTTTATCTTTTTTTGCTATACTTTTGTTTTTGGGAGGGGCAATATCAAATGCATCAATAGAAAAGTACCCACTGTATCTTTTTTTGGGCTTGATAATGTTTAATTTTTTTCTGTCTGCCACCTCGTCAGCCACAGATATTATAAGTTCAAACGCAGGGTATATAAAATCTTTTAAAACAGATTCTGAAATGTTTGTTGTTGCCAACACCATGCAGTTTGTATTTTCCCATATTTTTGAGCTTATTATTTTTGTATTTTTTATTTTTATTTTTAAATCAAACCCTGTTCTTATTTTAGCTTATCCTGTAATATTCTTTTTCTTTTTTTTGTTTGTGCTTGGGGTTTCTTTTATATTGGCTACAATAGGAGTTTATGTTGTTGACTTAAAAAATATATGGCAGGTTGCAGGCAGGTTTTTGTTTTTTGCCACGCCTATATTTTATTTAATTCCCAAAAACACGTGGCTTTTTAGTGTGAGCCATTTTAACCCGCTGTTTCATTATATTTCTATAGCAAGAGACATTATAATATACAATAATTTGCCGGTTTTTTACGGAATGCTTATTATGGCTACAATGAGTATTTGTTGCTTTTTATTTGGAGTTTTTGTTTTTCAAAAAAATAAAAATAAATTTGCTGAAAAGCTTTAAACATGATAAGGGTTGAAGTTAAAAACATTTTTAAGAATTTTTTAATAGACTCTAAAAAAGATGAGAGCGCGCTTTTAAAATTAATTAATTTTTTTAAAAGAAATTTTGATGGCCAAGAGCGGGTGGCCTTAAACAATGTTTCTTTTAGCGTTAAGGCAGGTGAAGTTGTTGGGGTAATAGGGAAAAATGGCGCCGGTAAAAGTACGTTGCTCAAAATAATAGCTGGAATATATGAGCCATCTTTGGGTTCTGTTTTTACAGAGGGAACTTCTGTTTATTTGACTTCTTTGGGCTTGGGTTTAATGCCAAAACTTACAATGAAAGAAAATATATATTTGATGGGGTCTATTATGGGCTTAGAGCCTAAAGAAATAAACCAGAAGTTTGACAGCATAGTAAAATTTTCGGGGCTGGAAAAATTTGTTGATCAAAAAGTTTATCAGTTTTCAAACGGTATGATTGCGCGCCTTAGTTTTTCAACAACGTTTTTTTGCATTGAACATAAAAACCCCGATATCTTGCTTATGGACGAAGTTTTTGACTCTGGGGGAGATTTTGATTTTAAAGAAAAGGCAGGTCAAAAAATGGAAGAGCTTATAAGAGGCCAGGCGTCTGTGATAATTGCCTCTCATGATCTAAAAATTATTGAAAAATATTGCAACAAGGTGTTATACTTTAGAGAAGGAAAAATAGCCTTAGAGGGTAGCCCCGAGGCGGTTATTAAAAAATATCAAGAAGATAAATGAACAAAGAGCAAAAAATTGAAATAGCAGTCATAATAGTTGCCCTTTTGGCGCTGGCTGCTGTTTTTGCAGTAGGCTTTATTTTTGGTTATTATGTGTTAGCTTATATTTGTGTCTTTTTGTTGTTTTTTTCAATTTATTTGTGGTTTAAAATTTACCTTAGAATTCAGCACAACATAGACAGGTCAATAGATAGGTCTTATTTTATTGCCAACGAAATAGGCGAGCTTAAAGCCACTCTTATAGATAAGATAAAAACCGACAAAGATTTTTATTTGGAATCGGCAGATTTTTTTGAAGATTTTATAAATGAACTGGAAATTATAAAAAAACAAAAAGAGGAGTTGGGTGTGTTAAAGGAAGAAATAAGGCTGATTGCAGAAAAAAATGCCGAAAAAGTTGTTAAAAGTAATATAGAATTAGCATCTACTGCATCTTTAAGTTTTTCTAAACTACAAGAAGAAATGTTGCAAACTGAAAAAGAAATTATTGAACTGCAGAAAAAAGCAATTATTTTGGCAATACAATCTATGGAGTATCAAAAAGACCAGACAGATTTTTTGAAAGAAGAAATTAAAAAAAATAAAAATGCTCCCAACTGAGATTAAAAAAGAAGAAGCAGATTTTCTGAAATCTTTTTTAAACAAAAATCAGGTAGTATTAGAGTGGGGGTCTGGGTGGAGCACTCTGGAGTTTTCAAAATATGTTAAAGAATATTACAGTATAGAACATGATGCAGAGTGGTATGAAAGGGTGAGGGCTCAGGCTTTAGAAAATACAAAAATTTATTATGCTCCGCCTCAAACAGAAGATTTTAAATGGGAACCGGTTTACAGGTCAGGTAGCGAAGAAATTTTTAAAGATTATATAAGATACCCAAGATTTCTTGCATCTTTAGGGAAAAAATTTGACATTGTATTTGTAGACGGCAGGGCTCGTCTTTTTTGCGCCTTAGAGGCATTAAATTTGATTAACGACGGGGCAGTTATTTTTATTCATGATTTTGACAGGCACAGATATTGGGATGTTTTAAAAAAATATCGCATAATTGGTATTGTTGGTAATATGGTGGCTCTTAAAGAAAATAATTTTCAGAGCAGAGAAGAAGACAGATATTATTTGATAAAAAGATATTTGTTATAATTTAGATTATGAATAGGCTAAGGGAAAAGTTAAATTTAATGAGGGACAGACTGGCTGAAAAACCAAGCGTTTTTTGGGACAAAAAAGCTCCTCAAATCCCCCAAAAACTTCCGGGAACCTTTTGGGGTATAACAACCTTTTTTAACCCCGTTAGGTACGATAATAAAATACAAAACTATAGAAAGTTTAGAGAATCAAGTAAAAGACAAGGGTTAAACCTGCTTTGCGTTGAATTGGCTTTTGGAGACAACCCCTTTGAGCTCTCAAAAGAAGATGCCGATATTCTTATACAAATTAGAGGTGGAGATATACTTTGGCAAAAAGAAAGGCTTTTGAATATTGGCCTTGAACACTTGCCCAAAGATTGCGACAAGGTGGCTTGGTTAGATTGCGATATAATTTTTGAGAATGACAATTGGGTGAGTCAGACATCTTTGTTGCTTGAAAAATATATTGCAGTTCAACCATTTTCTTTTTGTGTAAGACTTCCTTGGAATGGAGTTGTAGACAAAGTGCAGTCGCTTCCTTTTGGAAACGAAGAAAAACAGAGGTTTTATTCTGCAGCATATGCCAATATAAATCTGCCTCTTAAAAATGAGATACCCGAATATTTAAAACATGGACACCCGGGATTTGTTTGGGCAGTAAGAAAAAAAATAATTGATAAAGTTAAATTTTACGATAGAAACGCTTTGGGGTTTGCAGATGTTATAACAGCTCATGCCTTGTGTAACATAGAAGTTAATAGCGATTGGGCCAACTGTTCAGAGGCGCTTGAAAAAGATTTAAAGGAATGGTTTTATTTGTTGAAAAAAGAAGCAAAAGGCAGTGTTTTTTTTGTTGAGGGAAATATTTTTCATCTTTGGCACGGAGAACACAAAGACAGACTTCACGGACAAATATACGAGTTAATAAAAGAGTATAACTTTGACCCAAAAAAGGACATAAAAATTAACGAGAATAAAGTTTTAACATGGTCTTCTGACAAAACAGAGCTCCATAAAAAAATAAAAGATTATTTTTTAAGAAGAAAAGAAGAGTCTTATAAAAATAATTATCTTGCCCCCCAAATTCCAACGAGTTTACCTGGGACCTTTTGGGGCATAACAACCTTTTTTAACCCTGCAAAATATTGCAATAAAATTGAAAATTACCGCATATTTAGAGAATCAAGTAAAAAACAGGGGTTAAAACTTATTTGTGTTGAATTGGCCTTTGAAAAAGAACCATTTGAGCTTTCCAAAGAAGATGCTGATATTTTAGTTCAGGTAAGATCAGAGAGCGTTTTATGGCAAAAAGAAAGGCTTTTGAACATAGGCCTTGAGCATTTACCAAAAGATTGTGACAAAGTAGCCTGGTTAGATTGCGATA
>Ga0116184_10005229_pt1 | contig 10022 bp, 4 predicted proteins | sample AD_JPNNA5_MetaG_FD_89886 | JGI IMG/M metagenome (GOLD analysis project Ga0116184, IMG submission 89886) | Active sludge microbial communities of municipal wastewater-treating anaerobic digesters from Japan - AD_JPNNA5_MetaG | ecosystem: Engineered > Bioreactor > Anaerobic > Digestate | place...
AGCTTCCAACCTGATTCTTGACTGGTTGAAAATATCGTTGCCATAGGATCCTTGAATAAGGAAAGTCAGTTCAAAATTCCTGTATGCGATCCGGTTGTTCCATCCAAAGATAAAGTCAGGCATTGAATTTCCAATCACCATCACATCGGCCGAATTGATTTTCCCGTCATCATTCACATCAACATAATGCGGATCACCAGGTAATTGTCCATAACGGGCGGCCTGTTCTCTTTCACTTTCCTTCCAGGTACCCTTGTAGCCATAGCCGTACATCTGTCCAAAAGGTTCGCCGACCCGCAGTTGCATAAAACCGCTTTTCAGTCCGTATCCCCCATAGGTTGTACGGAACTCTAGCTTGGTATACTCTCCCAGATCAAGTACCTTGTTCCTGTTGGCTGAAATATTAAAATTGGTGTTCCATTTGACCGCACCAATGAGTGGATCACCACCGATGGAAATTTCGAAACCTTTGTTTTGCACTGAACCAACATTATCAATCATACCAGGCCAGCTGCTCCCTCCCGGATAGCAATAACCCGTGTATCCTGGCAAGGTTCGAGTAAGAAGTAAGTCTTTTGTCTTTTTCATATAATAATCAACACTAGCCACCAATCTGCCCTTGAACATTCCGATATCAATCCCCACATTGGTTTGCTCGGTACTCTCCCATTTAAGATTTGGATTGGGAGCATTGGCAATCCTGAAGCCCAGATCAGTTGATTCTCCTCCGCTGAAAGGATAATTAAATCCGGATTCCATTTTCGACAAAGTCTGATAAGGACTTATGGCCTGGTTCCCGGTAATTCCCCAGCTTCCACGCAACTTCAGGTTGCTGAATAAATCCAGATTTTTGACAAACGATTCTTCTGACAGCCGCCATGCAAGAGATACCGAGGGGAAATACCCCCATTTGTTGTTCTTTCCGAAAACAGAAGAACCGTCAGCTCGATAACTCACTGTGGCTAGGTATTTTTCAGCCAGAGAATAATTGATTCTTCCGAGGTACGAATTGATCACTCTTTCGGTAGTGTAACTTTGTTTCGAATTAATCTGCTCTGCTCCGCCGAGATCATCGACTCCGGTCTGATCAACTGTAAACTTGCTCGCAACCAGTCCGGAACTCTGGTATTTCTCATATTGCTGCTCTCCTACGGCAACTATTGTCAGATGATGATCACCAAATTTCTTATCATACGTTAGGATGTTGGAATTCTGATAATAGGTTGAAAATGCATTATCGATTGTAGCGTAGCCAACTTTCCCGCTTACAGGTTTCCCTTCCCATGTTTTGCTGTTGTAATAACTCTTATTGAACATGTTTTCGATAGTTGCACCCCCTGATACTCTCAGAGTCAAACCCTCAATAATGCGATAATCAAAATAGGCAGCCACGTAATTTCTAATAGTATTGTTCGAAATTTTGGGTTCTTTGGCGGCTGCTACTGGATTCCAGGTATCATAAGCTCCGTAACCCTGGGGGTGTCTGCTGTAATTTCCTAACGAATCGTATACAGGCACTGTCGGCGCCCATCTGGGAGCAATATTCACTGCCTGTCCGAGGAAGCTTAATGCAGTCCCGCCTCCGTATGGAGGAGAATTTCCTGATTCCTTAATGCCCGACCAGTTAATGCCCACACTGAATTTTTTGCTGATCTCTGCATTAACATTGGCCCGTAGTGTGTACCGTTTAAAAGCAGAATTTATCAGAATTCCCTGATGATCAAGAATTCCACCCGAAACCATATAGGAAACATTGTCAGATCCGCCACTGATATTCAGCTGATGGTTCTGGATAGGAGCAGTGCGGTAGATTTCATCCTGCCAGTCGGTACCACCATTTCTTTCAAATTCAGCTATTTGCTCATCTGTAAAGATAGGAGGCGGAGTCCCATTAGCATTCTGGGTTGCGCGATACGCGTTGCGTGTACGGGCATAATCGGCTGCATTCATCAACTCAAGTTTGTGACGGATGGTCTGTGAACCATAACTGTAGCTGTAATCCACGCTCGGCTTTCCTTTTTTCCCACTTTTGGTGGTTATCAAAATAACACCGTTTGCCCCTCTTGAACCATAAATTGCCGTAGCCGATGCATCCTTCAGGATCTCAATTGACTCAATGTCATTAGGATTAATCGAATTCAGATTGACACCCTGTAAACCATCCACAACTATGAGTGCATTGTTTCCCCCGTTTATGGAATTGAAACCCCGGATTCGGATTGTGGTTAGTGCACCCGGAGCGCCTGCGGTATTTAAAACATACACTCCTGAAGCACGTCCCTGAAGAGCTTGATCAGCTCGCTGCATTGGCAACAGCACCAGATCATCACCTTTTACTGAACTTATGGCACCTGTCACATCCCGCTTTCTTTGGGTACCATAACCTATTACCACAATCTCATCAAGTTCCTTTGACTCCATTTCTAGTACCACATTTATTTCCGTTAAATCTCCGACAGGAACCTCTTTGGTAACATATCCCACATAGGTAAAAACTAACACCTCAGCACCAGGAGGAATAGTGAGACGATAAGTTCCATCCACGTCAGTGACAGTACCAACAGTCGTTCCTTTTACAACAATGTTTGCTCCAGGTAAAGCTGTTCCGTCACTTCCTGTTACCTTGCCCGTAATAACTCGGGGCTGAGGGACAATAAGTCCCGGATCATTTGCGTGAAACAAACCATTACCCGGGCTGGAAGCCCGTACCCCCTCTATCAGGGGAGGTGTGGCAATTAAAGCAATACAAAGCATTAAAAAGGCAAATGCTTTGCGGTTTTTTGACAGCAGTTTTCTCATAAGATCAGGTTTAGTTGTTTTGATTACATTAGTAGGTACATGATGTGTTTGTTCATTCTTTATCAGGATCAATCTGCATTTTAATTCTTTTCCAGATTTTTTCTGCATCCTCATCTATTTCATCATTTATTACCCTGTAAATTCTCTGAAGCAAGGTTTTTGCTTCATCAATCTTCTCGCGCATCTCAGGAAGTTCCTCATAAAGGATACTCCATATCCGACAATCTGAATTACCCGATTGAAGCGCCCATTTCTGAAAACATGCATCGAGCATGAGGTCTTTGGATGACAATTCTGAAATTGGCATATACGGTAATTCGTGTTGAATTTCTCAATTAAGAGAACTATGTTTTGTTTTTCTCATCAAAAATTCAGAGCAAAACACCTTTTGCAGACTGATTATTCCGGAACCCATACAGGGTAAATCAGACCATTAAAACCGTTGCCTTGCTTTAATGGTAAATTCGTTCAGAAAGACTATTTTCGTTGAAAAATCGGTGTAACGATATCTTCAATTGCCTTTTCATCTCCTTGGGCGGGGCCGTACCAGATTCCCCCTCCGAAGGTCACAATAAATATCATTTCCGGATTTTCCGGATCAGGCACAACCCGTTTCCCCCATTTAAAATTATACCCTTTGATACGTTTCCATGTGACTCCTTTATTATTAGAACGGTATGCCGAGCCATTGAAACCACAGGCATAAAAAGTGCCATTGCGCTCATCGTAGGTGATATCATGAATATGCTGATCATTGCCCAAAACCTGTTTCCACGAATGACCTTCATCAGTTGACAGAAAAATTCCTCCTCCCATGTCAGGAGCAAATTTACCTGGCATAACACGCCCCCATGCAGACAAAAGAAACCTTTGAGGATTTTCAGGATCGATTTCCAGACTTGTGGGACCATTTGTTCCGTAAGGAAGAAGAACCTTTTTCCATGTTTCAGCATGGTCATCAGAGCGATAAATAGCTCCATCCATTTCAGTTCCAATACTTCCATCATCACTTCTGCGCTGTATAATCAGGAATAATACTCCGTCGTTTTTTCGTCTGATTATTCGCCATGCAAAGGGTTCTTTTCCTGCGATACCGTTATTCTTTAATTCCCAGGTCTTACCTCCGTCGCATGATTTAAAGACCCCTTTACCGAACGCACAGGCATATAAAACCCTGGAAGATTTACCACTGGAAGGGTCGACGAGAATGTGGGTAAATGCAGCTTCGCCAGCTGAGGAACTTACCGGCTTCCAGGTTTTTCCGGCGTCGTCAGTCATTACAATTCCTCCGGTAAAGTCCGACACACTTTGTCTTCTCCACATCTTGGGTCTTGGCAGGTCATGGATATCACTCATTGCGGCCCAAGCCCTGCCTGGAACATCCGGATCAAATTCAAGCCAATATGTACTATTGATCCAATTTTGGGGGATTCCATTATTATATGTTGCGCTATACCAGCTTTCACCTGCATCCTTGCTTTCCATCAGACCAATATCCGTATTGGCTATAAACACATGCTGTTTATCAAAGGGATCAAAAACAACATTGTATCCTGTTGTTACATCAAGTCCGCGAGATATCCACCCTGCTCCTTCTTTTTTTCGTGTATAAGCCTGATACCATTTGCGTCCGCCGTTATCACTAATGACCGTACGGCCAAAATCAGTGGCATAACAAATGTCTGGATTACCAGGTGCGACTCCTATGGAGAAAGGATTTTCCCCCCATGTCGGCCCAAATCGTTCATCAATCCATCCTCCTTCAAAATTCGGACTGAAAACATTTCCTTTCTTTGTAACCGCATCTTTCCATACCAAATTCCAAGTTTTGCCGTAATCTTCGCTTTTGGCCACTCCAAAACAAATTGAATCAGGATGTATAATTAGACTGTTGTAAGACAGGTAAACCGTTTCAGGATGCCCGGCACATGCAGCTATACATCTCCATTCAGGCAGCCCTGACCCGGGAAAAACATATTTCAGCATCCCGCTCTGCTGATTTATCCATGATTTACCTCCGTCGTCGGTCATGAAGATGCCGGATTTATCTCCCTTTGGATTAAAATACGACAAACCCGAAATAGCATAGATAATGAATGTATTTTTGGCTGTATCAAAACCACCGGTATACTCATTGATTCTAACTACACCTAAAGGTACACTGTTCACGGTCCAGTTTCCGTTTTTCCTTACAGTTATTGTGCTAGCACCTGCAATATAAAGGGTTCTGTCCATTCGTGGTGAAGATGGATCAACAAATATTTTCAATGACGGTTCAAGAAGAACAGATTCCATTTTCCAGTTAAAACCCCCGTTTTTTGAACTGTATACTATCGTCCTCTTATCATCTTTAATTGCTGCATAAAGTGTTTTAGAATCTTCGGGATCAACAGCAAATGCAAGTACTTCCTTTTCCACGCTATCTCTGGTTACAACAATTTCTTCAGCATGATCACCCTTAGCTACTATACCCGTTATTTCAGAAGGAGACGGATAAAATACTTCCCATGTTTTCCCTCGGTCACTACTTTTAAAAAGTGCCACTGATTTGGCATAAACGATATTCGAATCGCACGGATCGAAAACAAAATATCTTACCGGGCCGTGAAGATTAAACATCCTCCATGATTTACCCCGATTATATGTAACAAAGGAGCATGACATATCGCAGGCAACAAAAGCATAATCAGGATTAAACGGACTTACTGCAGGGAAAAACATCGCACCTCCCCCACCGGCACCGACAAATTCCCAAGCGTCATTGCGGGTTCCGGCGACTGTGCTGACTTTTCTGACCAGAGTCTTCTGCCGGTGCATTTCTGTGCAGCCTAAAAATAGCAGGACGAAGACCCCTGAAAATGTGAACAAAAAGAAAAGACGATTTATTACATTCATTTTTATACTATTTTATATTGGGTTTATCATCAACATTGCCTTATTCCATTAATTTTTCTGATAATTTCAGTATCTGGAAATCCATCCTCTGATTTTTTCAATCATCGGCAATTCATAGAGGTACATCCAATCCGTATTGTTGGTTCCATTGGCCAGGTGTTCATGGAAATTTGAGTCCAGTTGATAACTTTCGGGATTGCCTAATATTCTTGTAACCGCAAATACATCTTCAACCTGTTTCCGAAGCAAAGGAAAACTGTTAATGTAATTTTCAATTTTTGCCTTCGCGAGACTTTTTCCCTTTTGATCTGCGTGGTCAAATTCTTCCAGAAGCAGAATCAATCTAGCTGGAAAAACCTGCAACTCATTAATCTGATTGAGAATTTTGAGGTTGTAATGATTTCGGGTAGACAGACTGAATGCATTGGTTATACGCTCTCTGATTGCAGAATATGCGACAATGGCATTCCTGGCAGCATTTATTTTTTCCCTGTATTTCAGCGACCATGCAACATTTGCTTTAGGGTCCGGCAAATCAATCAATAAATAGTCTTTATGATAATTTTCCCTGTCACCCTTTTCCAGCAAGGCAGTCTCCCAAAAAGGCAACACATCTTCAAGCAGATCTTGAATTTCACAACTTTTATCTGCCATAAGGGCCCCATAAAATCTTTGCCTGAAAGCAGCATGAACCTTTTCAATTGTCTCCTCGCGGGCATTCCATGAAAAGTATGCAAAATCATAAATACCTCTCCAAACGGTTTCAAAATGAGGGGAACAATCATCCCATATGGTACATAAAATACCTGTCAGGTTATTTTGGGCAGTAAGCTGACAAAAATCTTTAATTGCTGAAAAATTGGATCTGTTTCTTGGAAGCATAGGCCATATCTGTTGAGCAGATGTTGCAGCCATGACCAGTAAACCATGAGACCTGTACCAGCCTAAAGCGTTCATATTACCTGGCAGTTTTGGATTGTCATAATTCCAGCGCATAAAAACACAGTTCCGCGGGAAGGTGAGAATGTTGGTATCTAGAAAAGATGCCTTCTGCGCCCATAAATCATCCACAACCTGCTGAGGCATTTCCGAATCGTAGGTCGTCCTGTACAGACCGGATAATTTAAAAACCATGTCATCCCAGAAGACCGGAATCCGGTTGTGCTCTTCTGCAAATTTGCATACCTTATTTAGCCAGTACATCTGAAGCTGAAAAGGGGTCATCCCTGATTGCTGAGCATTTTCTGATTTTCCGAGATCTCCCACTTCATCGCCACCCACATGAAGATATCTTCCATAGGGGGTGGCTGCGATAGCATCCTCGTACAGCGCGAATTGCAGTTGGTATGTGCCAGGATGAAGCGGATCAAAAGCCCAGTCAGATTCAGGATTGTCACGCAGTGACCTGAACTCATCATGTTTCAATATATAGGAAGCATGACCGAGACCCTGAACCAATGGACTTATTTCAATGAAGCGTCCCCTGGCATAACGGCTCAAAGCGGCAAACTCTTCAATAGAAATGGCATGGGGTGCCCCCACCAATGGAACTTTCCTGTAACGAAGCTTATCCTCAAATTCTATGATGACAGCATTTACTTTTAGTGCTGCAAGCCGGTCAATCAGTTCATTATAGTAATAACCTGCATCCAGATGATGTTTGAGATCAAGATGCACAGCACGAAACCCAATAGCCGGATAATCTGTAATATAGCAGGAGGGGATTTTCCGCCCGGTTTCACAGGCATCCTGCAATAACTGAGCAAGTGTTTGTAAACCATAAAACAGGCCAACTCTTTCTGTAGCACTAATTACAACCTGATTATCAGACACTTCCATGAAATATCCTTCAGGTGAAGGAAGATTGATTCCCTTATTGAGATTCAACGTAATAACTCCTGTTTCAGATTTTGCGGCCAATCGAAAAGATGAAAATATACCAGTTAATTCCGGAATCTCATCGGGATTTGCCATGTATATTCCCCATAATTTACTCGTTTCCAGACCACGCCCTCTTTTGAACTCGATTTTTTGAGGACGTGGCACCAATCTGAACAGCGAATAAAATTCTTCCTCGGAAATTGAAGTGCCCTGAATATTAGGGAAGCATAATAATAAAATGAGAACAGTCCCTGCAGCTCTTTTAAGTATCTTCATGGAATCAACATTAAAGTACAAAGGACGGTTTTTGTCTTATGAGGCAATAGCTTCAAATTTCTCATCAAAGTTGATCCGGAATTCAAATTTTAATTTAAACCTGGATGAAGCGCGTAATTTGATGAGAAAATCCATGCAATCCCCTCTTTAATACAACTGGTATGATGAATATCCTGACCCAGATTGTCTTGGTTTTAGTATTCATATAAATGAAATTACCAACCAATTATATCATTGCAGATTTATAGTTTTCATGGTACGTTATCGTTGGACTCTCTGGAACTTTTACAGCCCCAGATGCACAGGACTTATCTGAGAAAAAACTCTTCCTACAGGAATTGCAGGGAATCAGAAAGCGACAACATTTATCCGACAATTCAACATGCGGCTACTTATGAAGTATTTCAACTGCACTCTGCAACCAGACCGGTATAAATATGAAATATACTATAGCTGATAAGAATGACTATCAAACGCGTAAGGTTAGGATTCGCGATCATACGAAAATAAAGCAGGAAGATAACTAATGAACCTTGACCTAAAATAAATGACCCGGTTAATAAACCAAAAAATTAAACAAACCATTATCCTCTGAATTTTAGACTATGAAATCCTCACGAAGAAAATTTATTGAGAAAAATCTTATCCTATTACCTGGTATTTGGGCCTCAGTTAGCGGGAAGAATTACGCAACTGTAAAATCTGCCCGACAAGGGTTCAGTGATTTACCGACGGAACAATTGTTCAAACTAAATGTATTTTCAAAAGGTTTGCAATGGTTAGGAATCAAAGAAATGGCAAGGTATGTTTCCGGAATGGGTTTCGATGGTATTGATCTCACAGTGCGTCCAAACGGACATATTCCACCTGAACGTGTTATGACCGACCTGCCGGAAGCAGTAAATATTATGCAAAAAGCTGGTCTTAATGTATTCATGATCACAACTGCCATCCATGATCCGGGCGATCACGCAGCTGTCGACATCCTTAAAACTGCAAGTGCTCTTGGTATTAAACACTACAGGATGGACTGGATGTATTATGACCAGGAAAAGACGATTGAAGAGAATCTATACCATATAACCACGCAAATGCTCCGATTGGCTGAGCTGAACCAGAAGTTTGAAATTTCAGGAGAGTACCAGAACCATTCAGGTGATTATTTTGGATCTGCTGTATGGGATCTCTATTATGCAGTACATAATATAAATTCTCCGTGGCTTGGAATTCAGTACGATATCTACCATGCCACAGTGGAAGGCTCCAATTCCTGGAAGACAGGATTAAAGCTGGTTGCTCCTTTTGTCAAGTCTCTCGTCATAAAAGACTTTGGGTGGGCAAAAAAGGATGGAAGATTCTTTCCGGAAGCTGTTCCGCTTGGTGAAGGAATGGTTGATTTCAGGGAGTTTTTTACTTTGGTAAAAAAATACAGGATTTCAGGACCTATCTCGATGCATTTCGAATATCCGCTGGGGGGTGCACAGTCAGGAGCAAGATCAATCACGGTTTCTCCCGAAAGTGTCGCTGAAAATATGCAGCGTGACCTTGAAAGACTGAAAAAAATGCTTTCTGATGCCGGTCTCTAGTTTCAGAAATTAACCACATTTACCCTTTTCACTGAATAAGTATGCCTATCAGAAAGGTTTTCCATCAGATTTTGTCTATCGGTTTGTTCTTATGACAATCTATACAAGTAACCCAATGAATATTGTTAGGACTGTTTGGGTTGCTGAATGATGTATTCATCTTAGTCACATCCCTTTTGCAATCTGATATAAGAGGGTGACAATAAATACAGCTCCTTTCTGCACTATTGGAATGGGGTTCATGGCAAACTATGCAAGAAATCCCTTCATGAACTCCTCTTGGTGTACGGTCATCGCTTGTTCCGGCTCTGTGTCTTGCATCCGGTGCATGGCATTGAATACAGGTACGCATAACTGGTTCATCGGAAACAGTCACCTCCCGACCGCCTTCCCAAATTCTTGGTTTGGGAAGATTCATCGACAAAAAATGGCTCTTTTCGTGCCGGTCATATAAAAATACCTGAGCCAGTGATTTACTTCCTGAATAAAAAATTTCTTCCGGATTCGAATAGTCAGGGTACCTGGAAACATTGCCCGGAAAATGGATTTTATGGCATGCCATACAGGGTATTGCAGGATTACCGG
>Ga0116184_10005235_pt1 | contig 10016 bp, 7 predicted proteins | sample AD_JPNNA5_MetaG_FD_89886 | JGI IMG/M metagenome (GOLD analysis project Ga0116184, IMG submission 89886) | Active sludge microbial communities of municipal wastewater-treating anaerobic digesters from Japan - AD_JPNNA5_MetaG | ecosystem: Engineered > Bioreactor > Anaerobic > Digestate | place...
TTGATGCACAATTCCCGAAAAAGTGTACTTTTGCACCGTTTTAATTCCGGTCTGTAGCTCAGGTGGTAGAGCAGCTGACTCTTAATCAGCGGGTCCAGGGTTCGAGTCCCTGCAGACCGACCAAACAGGAGAAAACATCTCCTGTTTTTTTATGCTCTGTATCAGTTATTTATAAACTCATGAATTGGAATCGTACAGGGATGCAATGGTTTATGTGCTCAAATGAAAATAAATGAACAGACCATTTTTTCAGGATTTAATTGAAAAAAATTATAATCATCAGAATATTAATAGTATATGAGATCTTTTTAAATAATTATCTGAAAGTTTTTGATATCTTATGGCCAGAAAACTGTGCAAATATCATCAAGTGTTAATCGGTAGACAGATGAGTATTGAGAAGATCAAAACACCCTTTCAGATAAAACTTGATAAGAAGAACCGGTGGGTAAAACTGGCGACTCCTTGCCGTGAGATAGACTTGCAGACATTTACTGCCGGAGTATTAGCAGTGATCAGAAGGAGAAGATGTTCTAAATATCATGCACACAGTATTGAAAACCAGATAGTAAGCATTTGTCAGTCACATATCAGACCGATAGTAAGGGGCAAGGACAAGGTCAATGTTGAATTTGGTATGAAGCTGGGTGTCAGCATGCAAATTAGGAGTGCGAATCAATATTCTTGGCTGGGAAGCATACAATGAAAGCACTGATTTGAAGAAGCAGGTAGAAGGCAAATCTGGTCAGGGGAAAAATGGTTATAACCTCAGTAAGGTAAAGGCAATATCCGCAAGGACATCTAAAAATTGGATTACAGTTATTTTCATTGTTATGAACCAGTTAAAGTTCAGTAAGAATTTTTTCCATTTTCAAGGATATCCTATTTGAGCCAATCCTTCTGGCTCGGTTCAAGTTGATGATCGAAAGAACAGAATTACAGTCAAGTAAATAAATGATTTATTTACCAAACTCAAATTAATTTCATAATACACTTTGAATTCTCTTATATTTACTTTCGCGTAATGTTCCGTTACATGAGCATATTCTTTTATGAAATTAAAACTATTTCAGGATAATGTAATTCATCGTGACCCTGATTATTTCAGGTCACTATATGAGAAATACTTTCTGCCTTTGACTGAGTTTGCAGAAGCTATAGTGTATGATAGAGAAGAGGCGAAAGACATTGTGCAAGATGTATTTTTCTACCTTTGGGACAATGCTGAAAAAATAAGAATCAATAAAAGTATCAAACACTATCTTTTTTCCTCTGTAAAACACAAAGCATTAAATAGAATAAGACATTACAGGATTATTGATCTTCACAATGATCGAATCAGGGAAGCTTATTTAAAAGCAGAGAATGAAAATTTACAGATATATGAAGATCGGATAGAAAAAGTTACAAAAGCGATAGATTCATTGCCAGAACAAATGCGCAAGGTAATCAATCTGAGGATCAAGAATGAAATGAAATACGAAGAGATAGCAGAATACCTCAAAGTAAGTGTTAATACTGTCAAAACCCATCTCAAAAGAGCAGTAAAAATTCTTAAGTCAAACCTGGCTTCACTTGTCTGACAGACAGATTTGGCTTACAAAAATATTTTTTCTCCTGATGTAACCCTTTTAGCTCATTTAGGTGCCTTTATTATATGAAGAAGAAAATTGAAGTCAATTGGCAGCTTTTTAGAAGAGCTGCTGAGAATAAGCTTACCAAAGAGGAACAGGTCATCTTTAATAGATGGCTGCAATCAGAAAAATCTCATCAAGAATACTTTCAAAAAGCGATAAAGTATTATTCGAAAGAAATAAAATACAGCGCTTATGAAAGATTAGAATTAGATGTATCTTATTATGATTTCATCAGATATACCCGAAGAAAACGATTGATGATGCGGAGGGTAGCAAGCATTGCGGCAAGTCTTGCTCTGCTAATAAGTTTGTTATTTGCCTTTTCCCATTTCCACAATGAACAGAAGGATATCACTGCTGGTTTACAGTTGCCCATTGAGCCAGGTAAATCGATAGCACACCTGACTCTTCATACAGGTGCTGTTATTAATCTGGCAGATAAATCTGATACCTTAATTTCACTTGCTGAGGCTGGTAGTGTATTAGTGATAGATTCATCAGGATTGATGTACTCAGATAAGGAACAAAAGAACTCGAAAAATTCTGTCAACCTGAAAAACAGTCTGACAACACCACGAGGGGGAGAATATAGATTAACTTTATCCGACGGTACTATAATATGGCTGAATGCAGAATCACGACTGGATTATCCGGTTAATTTTTGCTCAGGGAAACGTGAAATTACATTATCAGGAGAAGCCTATATTAAAGTTGCCCAACTGGATGAAATGCCATTTGTTGTCCATACTGCTTTTTATGATATAGAGGTCAAGGGAACATCATTCAATATCAGCGCCTATTCAGATGATCCATTTCAGATTCTTACTCTGGAAACAGGTAAAGTTGAGGTCAGCTTTTTAGAGAATACATATAATCAATCTTTGACTCTTGGTTCTGACCAACAGTTCATTTTTAATGCCACAACGAATGAAACTGAATTAAAACGGGTTGATGCATCCAAGTATATAGCATGGACATCCGGATACTTTATCTTCGATGAAGAACCTCTGTCCCTGATCATGGAGAAAATGGTCAGATGGTATGATCTCAATGTGATTTTCTTGAATAGTAATTCTGCTAATGAAGTTTTTACTGGCAAACTTCCTCGCTTCGAAAACTTTGAGGTAATTGTGGAAATGATAGAAAAAGTTGGCGATGCTGACTTTCAATTAGAAGGTAAAAATATCACGATTAAATAAAAAATGAGCAGGATGGGCTAGCATTCTGCTCAAGTCAAGTTTAATCATTTTTTGAATTATGTACATGTTAAACCTAACCGAACAAAGTTATGAAAAAAATGAGCGATTTATTCTCGTTGAATAAAAAACATCCCCCCAAAGCAAGTGTCATGACAATTCTCATGACAGGCATTTTCATTCTGACTCAGAGCCTCTCTTATCCGATTGTTGGTCAAATGGTTAGCATAAACTTAGATAATGCCTCTCTAAAGGAGTGCATCAATTCTATTGAAAGCCAAACGAGTATAGGATTTCTTTACCAGGAGAAATTAATAAGTCAGACTGACAGAAATATTAATATCAATGTCAAGAATGAAGACATTAGGGTGGCGCTTGATTCAATTTTCTCAAACACGGGACTTGCATATGAAATAGATAAAAATGTAATACTTATTAAGGAAACTTTGCCAACACACGTAATTGCATCGGAAATTATATCAAATGATCAGCAACCAATTATTGTCAAAGGTCAAGTGACTGACTCTAAAACTGATCTTCCTTTACCATTTGTGAATGTTATTATAATTGGAACCTCCACCGGGGTGGCTACTGATGCTGATGGATATTATACTATTGAAGTAAAAGATCCAAACGCTACTCTTGGTTTTTCTTTTCTTGGATATTCAAATGTTATTCTTCCTGTACAATCAAGAACGATTATTAATGTGCAAATGAGTGAAGAGGTCACAGAAATGGATGATGTGATTGTTCTTGGGTATGGAACGATGAAAAAAGCAAGTGTAGGTAGTTCTGTCTCCCAGATTAACGGCAGGGAGATTGAATCAAAATCCGTGGGTTCTATAAGTTTTGAGCAAATGCTTGGAGGACAAATCAAAGGCGTTAAGATCACTCAATCTTCAGGAGCACCTGGCGCTGCTTCAATTGTACGGGTGAGAGGAATTACATCTCCCTTTGGCGGAAGTAATAACCAGCCCTTGTATGTAATAGATGGGATACCATTTAATACTGATCCTCAGTTTAGTGCTACCAACTATGACTATGCTAAAAACCAAAATCCATTACTAAGTGTTAATCCAAACGACATTGCCAGTTTAACTGTATTAAAAGATGCTGCATCAACGGCAATTTATGGTTCGCAGGGAGCCAATGGTGTAATAATAATTAATACTAAGAGAGGAGAGAAAAATACAGGTATTCGCACGTCTTTAGATTATAGTTTAAACCTTAGTAATCCTATTAAAAGACTTGAACTTCTGGATGCTGAAGGCTATAAAAAGCTCCATACTATGATTGCCAGAAACACTCTTGATGCCTATGCTATGGGTACTGCTTCTTCATCTGGTAATCTGGAAGCTTCTCAGGTAATTGATCCCTCGACTGGTGTAATCAGAGATAGTGTGTTGGATATATCAACGGGCAGGAAGATACCTGTTTTTGGTAGTGCAAATACCGATTGGCAGGATGAGATTTACCGGAAAAATGCACCTATGCAGCAATGGAGTCTAAATGTAAGCGGCGGCAATAGGGAAACAAATTATTCAATTTCAGTTTCGCATACGAATCAAGAAGCAATTATCAGAAAGTCAAATTTTAAAAAATACGGAGCCAGATTAAGTATTGACTCTGAGGCGAACAAATTGTTAAAAATTGGAACAACTTTGAATTATAACGGTAGCAGGGATTTCAGTTCTATAGCTAATACTGCCGACATCATTGATATGTTCATAGTACGTCCTGATTATCCTATATATGATAATAATGGATTATTCCAGCGATGGCCACAATATTGGATTTATCAAACTCCCGGCACAGGAAGGCTTTATTATGAACAGGCAAATAGTGTCGCAAAACTTGAAAATGAAACGATAGCTCATTATAACTCTTTCATTGGGTCGGGTTATATTGAAGCCAGCTTATTTAATGGATTTAAACTCAGGGCTGATGCTAACACAGCAATTTTCAAAAGCAGGAGCAGAGATTTTAATCCTCTAAGAGCTAAGTTATTATCATCTACCGCTAAGAGCTCTTTAACCAACGGTGCTAACGAACAAATGAAAACCTCCATCACCTTTCAGGCTAATTACCAAAAGCTCATTAATAAGCATGGCATTTATTTGATGGTTGGAAATTCTTGGGATAAAGCAAATTATCACAGGAGTTACATTCGATACAACGGATTTCTTGATGAATATGTTCTAACGAATGCAGCTTCCGCCATTAATTACCTGGGTTCTGAAGATGGAGAAGCCAACAGTGGATTAAACTCTATCTATGGCAGACTTCAGTACACATATAATGATATTTACACTACAACTATTAATTTTAGAACTGATAAATCTTCAAAATTTGGACCCGGAAATAAACGAGCCTATTTCCCGTCTTTTGCATTTAACTGGAATGCGCACAGAGAAAAATTTCTTGAAAACATAAATTACTTAGATAAATTAGTTTTGAGGGCAAGCTATGGAAGATCAGGTTCTGCAAACGTATCAGATTTTCTATATCTGCAATATTTTCAATCTGGTACTGGACACAACAAAGAATATCTTCCTGGCGAAACTACCATTGTTCCCTCTGGTACTTATCCCAATGCTGATATTCACTGGGAAACAACCAGAGAATTTAATTTTGGATTTGACTTTTCGGTGTTATCTGATCGTTTATTTGGTAATCTGGATATATATGACAAATATACATCTGGTATCTTAGTAGCTTCTCCTTACCCTCTTGAGTCAGGAGCATCAAGTTTTACAAGTAATTTAGCAGATGTGAGTAACAAAGGATGGGAATTGGAGATGGGCGCCAATCTTATCAGAAGCCATGATTTTACCTGGTCTTTTAGTTTCAACATTTCTGCAAATCGAAATAAGGTTGAAAGTATGGAAGGTCATGCCTTAACACCATATCAAACCCGGTATTTTACAGTTGGTCAGCCTATTGGTGTCATAAAAGGATATAGAGTCGTAAAAATAATACAGCAACAATCAGAAATTGATGCCCTCAATGATGCATCCCCAACAGGAGTTTATCAAACCGCATATACTGGCCCGGGCGATTATTTGTATAAGGATTTGAATAATGATAAAACAATTACAGCCGAAGATCAGGAAGTTATTGGAAGCATGGAACCTGATTTCTTTGGAGGTATCAATACGACAATAAGTTATAAGAGGCTCTCGTTACTCACAAGTTTCCAATTTACAGTAGGTTCTGAAGCATTTTGGGATAGCTATTATCTGCTGATGAATCCAACCAGACCTATGTATAATGCCTCACCTGTTGCGCTTAATGATACTTGGACTCCGGACAATCCTAATGCAAAATATCCTCGACTTATTTATGGTAATCATTTTAATGTATCAGATAATAATGATGCAATTTTAGATGATGCATCATTTTTAAGGCTTAAGATCATCAGACTAAATTATGATGTACCTGAAAATATGATTACTAAGCTGCCCTTAAAGAGCGCCATGTTTTATATATCTGCTACAAATCTCTTTACACTGACAAAATTTAGAGGATTAGATCCTGAAGGGAGAGCATCTTATGGACATAGAATAACAGCTGAAACTAGTATTACTGATGCATTCCCTCTTTTAAGGACATTTTCGTTTGGTGTTAGAATTAGTTTATAATTTTAAAATTAATTAAAATGAAAAAAACAAAATATATTCCGGTAATTCTGTGGTTCATCATTCTCACCGGTTCATGTGAAGTCTTAGACTCGGTTGAAAACATAAAACCTTTGTACAGATTGACAGAGGAAACTACATTTACTGATGCTAAAAAAACGGAAGCTGTACTAAATGGGGTATATACTGCATGGAAAAATAGCTCAATAAATATTTTTACAGCTCAAACTATGTTGTTATCCGGGAACTACACTACAACTTCAAGTATAGGAGTTGATGCGTCTATAAATAGGGTTGATGTTACAAGTAGTTATTTGAGCAGTTATTACAGAGCCTATTATTCTCTATTGATGCGTGCTAATTACCTGATCAAAGCCTTAGAAGCTGATTTTGAAATTCCTGGCTTGAACCAAGCGAGAAGAACTGAAATGAAAGCAGAAGCCCGCTTACAAAGAGCTATGGCACATTTCTTTTTATTAAGAAATTTTGGGCAGTTTTATAACTTAAATTCTGATTTGGGAATAGTGTTGCAAGAAGCACCTCTTACTGGGACACCTGACAATCCAAGATCAGGAGTACTTGCATGCTATAATTCTATTCTGTTAGATATTGATTATGCCATGGCGAATGCACCAATCTCGGCAAGAAGTTATGGTCTATTAACACGTGATGCAGCGAAGGCCATGAAGGCCAAAGTCTTATTATATATGGGTGATTGGACAGAGGCCGCCCGTTTGGCTCTGGAAATCATAAATTTACCTACATATGAACTGGAGACAGATTTTAAGAGTATTTACGGGAATGGTTTTAAATCCAAAGAAGTGATTTTTTCACCAGTATCAATATATCCAGCTCATATCGATCGACCGGGAAGTTCAACATTCTCTCCCGGTCCATTGCTAATATCGACGGCAGATAAGAGTGTTGGTGATCCAAATGATGGAGATCCAGTAACTGGTGAGGGATTCGACCCCCGTTTTGCATATGCTCATGCTCAAGACAATGTTGCTCTCATGAGACCAAATAATAAATATCCATTTGGTAGTGTTACCGGAGAACAGGCAAATTCACTATTCATTCTTAGATTGGGTGAGTTATATCTTATTTTTGCGGAAGCCAAGGCGAGGGAAGCTGTTACAGGAGTTGATTCTGAGGCTTTGGCAAAATTAAATGCCATACGTTACAGAGCAGGCCTGCTGGAAATTAGTACTTCCTCAAAAGCTGAGTTCCTTGAGGCAATCAGGATTGAGAAACAGCTTGAGTTATTTGGTGAGTTCAATGAGCCCTGGTTTGATATGGTGCGATATTATATTTTAGGAGACTTAAATATTTCAGATTTGAAATCCGAGATTACAAGTGATAATCAACTGATTTTACCATTTCCAGATGCTGCTCTTTCAGGTAATGGAGGTTTAATTCAAAACCCAGGTTATTAAAGAATACAACAGATGAAAATGATAAGTAAAAACCGACTAATTACTGTGGTATTAATGGCAGGATTATTTACATCTGCATTAGCACAGAAAATGGGTACGCCAACTCTTATTCGGGTGGGTGATAATGCTATTGATTGTAAACCTTCTTATGCGGGTCCAACGATCTATGATCTTGACAAAGACGGTTTGCAAGATCTTATTGTCGGAACCTTTAATGGCCGATTCAGATTTTATAAGAATACTGGAAGTGAAAAAGTGCCTTCCTTTGAAGGCTTCTCGATTATACAGGCTGGTGGCGCAGATGCTGAAATACATAATTGGTGTTGTACAGCCGTAAGTCCTCAGTTTGTGGATTTTAACGGTGATGGAAATATTGATTTGTTATGTGCCAGTTTTGCTGGTTATCCGTTTATTTTTTATGGAAATAATGATGGTTCATTCAATGAACCGGTGGCATTAAAGGATAAATCAGGCAACTATATCACTCTAGGCTATTATTGGGATTACGACTTAGAGAAATATAAATTTGTTACACTTGGAAATGCCGAAGACAAGGTGGATTTTGTGAAAGCTTGTGATTGGGATAACGATGGTGACTTTGATTTGTTATTAACCGGAAGTGATTACGGAGTTAAGCTGCGAATTAACGAAGGAACAAAAACTCATCCCGTATTTGGAACAGAGAACATCTCAGTCCTTCCTGCACATTTTGCCGATGCTATTATTGATTGGGATGGTGATGGTTTGTGGGATATTATTGGAGGATCAAAGAATGGAGGCGTTTATTTCTATAAGAACGTAGGAGTATTAGGTGCTCCTAAATTCGGAGATGCTGAATGTATACTGGAACCAGATGAATTTGTAGATAAAATAAATGGCGGCAAATGCGGAATAACTCAGGTAGCAGTCGCAGATTATAATAACGACGGCAAGTTAGATCTGGTTATTGGAAACAATAATATTATTAATAAGCCTATGCCGGAAAGCCTGACATCTGACCAGATCAAGGAAAGAGATTTGCTGCAAAAGCAATATAACGAAAATGCAAAAGATCGAACCGCTTACATAGAGACGCTTCGAATAATATGTAAAGATGATCATGAGAAAATGAATGAAGCTATTAATGAAAACTTACGTATTAGAGGTCACGAAGATTATGCCAAGTTGGTCAAAGAACGAGGTGAGATTTGGCCCGCTCTGACAAAACTTATACCAAAAAGAGAAACACACGGATATGTTTGGGTGAGTCTCAGGCAATAACCAGATTGATTTCTATCAGTTAGGAATAAATAACCTTTAGAGACGATTGGAGATTTTATATCTTAAATTAAATTGTTCTTCCATTTTGACTTTTTTTAAAAAGTCGAACTCTGATGGTTCTTGGAATGATCTGCCTAACTTACGTATGGCAAGTAAAAGGTTTCACCAATATACTATTTAAAACATGATAAGGGAAACTTTAATAAGCCTTTTGCCAGTTGCATTAACAGTATCACTTAATGCACAGGTTACTGAGTCGATTCAATGGACTTTTGAATATCAGAAAGTTGGAGTAGACAAATTCGAAATAGTGATGACCGCTGAAATTGATAAGGGCTGGCATCTTTATGCAATGGATACTACAGAAGGGGGACCAGTACCTACTGTTTTTTCTTTCAAGGCTCCTGTCGGCTATACACTCAATGGCCGACCTTATCCAGTTTCCCTGCCCGAAGTTAAATATGATAATACCTATGGAATGGATATTGGAATGTACAACATAAAGGCAGAGTTCCGTCAGAAGATATTCGTAACTCACTACCCTGTGACAGTTTGTGGAAATGTAACCTTTATGTCGTGTAACGATATGCTGTGTCTGCCACCACGTGATGTTGAGTTTGTTGTTCTGATAAAAGGAGGTTTGACTAAAGAAGTTAAACACTGCAATAAAGAATAGGACAATTATTTCAAAAATTACTTTTACGGTATGTTAGGACTTTTGTGTACATAGGGTTTGCTGAGAAAGTCGGATTATTCTGGCATTAGGTTGATAATCAACATAATAAGTTAATAACTTTCGATCTGGGAATTAGCAAAAATGCAAGTAAAAACATAGATTGCCTTCATAAA
>Ga0116184_10005238_pt1 | contig 10012 bp, 9 predicted proteins | sample AD_JPNNA5_MetaG_FD_89886 | JGI IMG/M metagenome (GOLD analysis project Ga0116184, IMG submission 89886) | Active sludge microbial communities of municipal wastewater-treating anaerobic digesters from Japan - AD_JPNNA5_MetaG | ecosystem: Engineered > Bioreactor > Anaerobic > Digestate | place...
CAAGCCCGATGAGGGCGAAGCCGTGCTTTGCCATTGCATCTCCGTCCGTAGGTCCAGGTGGCCCGTGTCGCGGGGTGCTCCCTGAGCGCCGGGGGGGAGTCATTCGGCGAACTTGGGGCCGAATCCTGGCTCGCCCGCCGTGCCCGCGAACCGGGGGCCGGTACCTGCACGTTAGGAAACGAAACCACTGAAGGGCTGGGACCGCGTGACCATCGCAGCTCCCGTCGTTATCCGCCCCATCCGTGGCAGAGAGCTGGTTGCCGTCCACCGCATCTCGTCCAGGGCATTTGAGATACCCTACTCCTACGAGACCCTCATCAACTATCGCCATCGGGCACGTGGAGGTCTGTTGGTGGCCGAGGTCGCGGGCGAGATCGTGGGTTTCGTGGTGGCGACGAGTCCGCTGATCAGCCTCTGGGGTGGCAAAGTGGGCGAGATCGCCGTACTGGCTGTGGAACCCGATCACCGGGGTCAGGGGATCGGCTCTCGGCTGCTCCGGGCCGGCCTGGACACACTCAAGGCCCGGGGCATGTCGTCAGCCCGGCTGCATGTCGAGACCGGAAACGTACGCGCGATTGCCCTGTATGAACGCTTCGGGTTCACGCGCGAGGCCCGCGTTACCGCCTACTACCGCAATGGTAAGGATGCATATCGCATGATCAAGTCCCTCGAGTAGTGGGGCGTCATGCCCGGGTCGAGGAAGCTCGGCTTGGGCTGCGGCGCGCCGAAGGGCGAGTCCGCTCACGGGTCGAATACCCCGGGGGCGGTTGCGCGGTCGGCCGTCACTGGGTGGACCCGATGGTTGACCCGGCGTGGCAGCCCACAGGGCCTGTCTCACGGGAGGCCGACTTCGGCCGCAACTCAGGGATCGTGGTATCTTGCCAGGGCGTCTCGAGATCACCGGACTGCATCGGCCGTCGGCGGGCAGCCACGGCCGCGATGAGTTCATGCGCCAGGCCGACCGCTGTATTCGCCAGGTTCGGGCTACGGCGTTACGGATGACCAAGAACCCCGATGATGCCGAAGACCTCGTGCAGGATGCGCTCGTGAAGGCGTACGCCTCCTTTGACCGATTCCAGTCCGGCACCAACTTCAAAGCCTGGCTGTTCCGGATCCTGACCAACACCTACATCAACGAGTTCCGGCGCCGCAAGCGCTCGCCGGACCTGGTGCCCATGGATGATCTCGAGCCGTCGGCCGAGTACGACATGAGCGTCGAACATGGGTCGACGGAGCTCCTGCCCGAGGATCTGCTCATGGCGAAGATCCCTGACGAGAACATCCAGGCGGCGCTGGCCAACCTCCCTGATGAGTTCCGCATCGCCGTCACGCTGTGCGACGTGGGCGAGCTCACCTACGAGGAGGTGGCCGCCGCCATGCAGACGCCCATTGGCACGGTACGGTCGCGTGTCCACCGCGGCCGGCGCATGCTTCGACGGCAGCTCGAGAGCTATGCCAAAGCTCAGGGCTGGGTCTAGGCAGGCACCGGACGTTCGCGCTGGTTTGACCCTCGCAGCGTGGCCGGCCGTTGTGGTCCTTGGGCCCAGTGGGAACGAGACTCACCCCGAAGACGTCAACCGAGTAGGGGCGAACTCGCTGAGCCGGGAAGCGGCCGGAGGTGGTGTCGCGGCCATGCGGCTATGCTTGGGCGTATTCTGTGCGCTGCTGGCCTGGGGAGGCATCGACGCCGTCGCCCAGGCGCCCGCCGCGGCCGACCGCCCATTGGCCGGGAAGACCATCGTGGTTGACCCTTCCCATGGCCTCAAAGACGCGGCCGGCACGGTCATCAGCGCGGGTGCCGTCGGTCCCGGCGGGGTCAGCGAGGCCGAGGTCGTCCTCCGGGTGGCCGAGGAGCTTCGGGTGCGGCTCGAGTCCTTCGGAGCTGCGGTGGTGCTCACGCGTTCGGTGGCCCAGCCTTGGCGCATCGGTGATGACCCGCGCGATGATGCCATGGCCAGAGCGCGTTCGGCGGCTCAGTGCCATGCAGCTGCCTTCGTCCGGCTTCATGCCGATGCGGCGACCGACCCGTCGACCCGTGGGCCAGTGGTGCTCTTCTTCACCGACGAGAGTCGAGCTCTGGCCCACGCCATCTTCGACGCGTTGACCCAGCCCGCCAGTGGCCAGGGCGTGTTCAAGCGCTATGACTACGGACTCGAGGCCTGCACCGCTCCGGCCGTGTCCGTCGGGCTGGGCGTCGTGTCGAACCCACATGACGAGCGCGTCTTGGCCACGGACACCTTCCAGAAGCAGGCGGCCCAAGCCATCAGCCAGGCCCTGGTCATGGCGCTGACCACGCCGGCGCCGGCCGAGCACGGGGCAGCGCCTCCCTTGGTTTCGGACCCCGAGGGCGAACTCGGCGAGGAGAACGTGGACGATACCGGCACGGCCAGGGTCCTTGCCCAGTGCAGCCAGCGGCTGCTCCAGAGCGTGCTCGCGATCACGAATCGCACTCCATGGCACGTCGGCCTGGTTGCCAGAAACCTGGCGACCGGCGAGGCGACCTGGATCCGGCCCGATACTCCATTCCCTGCGGCTCAACTGGTGGGCCTGCCGGTCATGGCCGAGACCACGCGCCAGATTCGCGAGGGAAAGCTGAAGCCGGGGGTCGCACCGCCAGGGGGGACCCGGACCGTCTTCCAACTCACGCAGGCCATGATCATCGGAGGTGACCTGACTGCCGCGGATGCTCTGATCGGCCTCCTGGGGCTGGATAGCATCGACTCGACGGCCTCGCTACTCGGAATGACGGCCACGTCCGTCCAACGCAAGCCTGGCGACGTCGCGGCGAAGCAAAGAGGTCTCGAGAACCTGACGACGCCCGACGACTTGGCCCGGATGTTGGAGCAGGTGGCCATCGGACAGAGCGTGAGTGGCGAGGCGTCGAAGGCGATGTATGAGATGCTGCGGCGGCATGCGAATCGCCAGCTCATACCCGCGGGGGTGCCCGCCGAGGCTGAGGTTGCCAACCTGACTGCGAGCCAGCCCGGGCTGATTGCTGACGCCGCCATCGTGCGGACGCCGTTCACCACGTACGTGCTCGTGGTGTTCCTCCGGGATGTGGAGGGCCGGGCCGGTGGTCCGGACCCCGCCGGATTGATCCCGGAGGTGTCCAGGGCCGTCTATGAGCACTTCGCCCGAACCTACCTGGCGGTCGACACGCGTCCACCAGGCTTGAAGGTGTTCGTGAACGATCGGCTCAAGGGCATCGCGCCCTGCCTGATACAGATCACGTCCGCCACGCCCCAGGCCCAGGAGTTCACCATTGCCGCGCGGGCCGACGACGGCCGGACGGCCCGCCGAGTTGTCGTGGTCAGTCAGGGCGACCGTCAGGCCGTGCAGCTCTCACTCGACTGATGGGCGCGGGGGGGTCTTCTGCGGCTCCCTCGGTGCGCCGTAGGGCACTGATGGTCGCGAGCAGGCACTGCGCCGCTCGGCTCCCGGGGCGCTCTGTGAGGCAGTGCGTCAGGGCATCCTCGGCCTCGGCCAGTCTTCCCAGGTGGGCCAGCGCGCATCCGCGGTGGTACCACAGCGCGGGGTCGCGCGGACGGACGGCGAGGGCCTCTTCGAGCAGTCGGAGTGCCTCGTCCCACCGCTTCTCGCGGATGAGGTCCGAGAGACGGATCTGTTCGCCGCCCGCCTGGCCGTCGGACGTTTCTAGCTCCACAGGTGGGGCCTCCTCTCGATGCCAGGGCGCGTTCCTTCGGCCCGGCCGCTCATCCCGGAGCCCCGACGAGGAGGGGGCCCTGGGGCTGGCGAAGCAGCCGCCCACCAGACTAGCGTAGTCCCGGAGGGAATGGGAATGGCGGGAGCACCTCCGTATGTGCTCGGTGTCGACTGCGGCACTCAGTCTCTGCGCTCGGCCCTCTTCGATCTGGCCGGTAACCCTGTCGCCCAGGCGGTCGAGGGCTTTGAGACAACATACCCGCAGGTGAGCTGGGCTGAGCAGAACCCCGAGGACTGGCTCAGGGCCATGACCCACACGGTCCGCGACTGTCTGAGCCAGGCCGGGATTCGGCCCGAGGACGTGTGCGGCATCGGGCTCGATACTACCGCGTGCACGCCGGTGGCGGTCGATGACCATGGGACTCCGCTGCGCCCAGCGCTGCTCTGGATGGATCAACGGGCGCATCGTGAGGCCGCCGTTCTCTCGGCGACGGGGCACCCCATCCTCCGTTATGCGGGCGGCCCGGTCTCGCCCGAGTGGGGTATCCCAAAGTCGCTCTGGCTTAAGGCCAACGAGCCGGAGACCTACCGCCGGGCGGCGCGCATCGTCGACTGCTCCGAGTTCCTGACCTTCCACCTCACAGGCAACTGGGTGGCCTCACTCAACACGCTGACCTGCAAGTGGAACTACGCCCGACCCGACGGTGGCTACGCGGGCGACCTTTTGGAGAGCCTGGGCCTCGCCGACTGGAGGACCAAGTATGTGCAGGATGTGCGGCCCGTGGGTGACCGGGCGGGCGAGCTCACTCCCATCGCGGCCGAACGCCTGGGCCTCAATGCGGGTACGCCAGTGGCCGTGGGCGGCATCGATGCCTACATGGGCATGATCGGCCTCAATGTCGTCGAGCCGGGCCGGATGGCCCTGGTCATGGGGTCGTCCACCTGCCACATGTGCCTCTGCGCCCACGGTGTGTTCGGCTCGAACGTGTGGGGGCCGTTCCCGGATGCCCTCACGCTGGGCGCGTGGGTGCTCGAAGGCGGCCAGACGGCCACCGGCTCCATCGTGAAGTGGTTCGCCGATGGCTTCTGCGGTACCTATGCCGCGGAGGCCAAGGCCCGCGGCCAGAGCATCTACGCACTCCTCGACGCCGAGGCCGCTCGAGTACCGATCGGCAGTGAAGGCGTGGTGTGCGTGGACTACTTCCAGGGCAACCGCACGCCGTTGCGTGATCCTCTGGCCCGGGGGGCGCTGTGGGGCCTGGGGTTGCGGCACGGCCCCGGGCACATCCTCCGGGCCATCTACGAGGGGACCGCCTTCGGCACGCGCCACATCGTCGAGGATATGGCGGCGGCGGGTTTCTCGCCTACGGAGATCTACGCGTGCGGCGGCGGGGCGCGGAGCCGGTTGTGGCTGCAGATCCACGCCGATGCCTGTGGGCTGCCCATCACCCTCACCGAGGTCCAGGAGGCGGCGGCGCTGGGTTCCGCAATCCTCGGTGCCGTGGCGGCCGGCCTGTTCCCGTCCATCCCCGAGGCCGCAGCCCAGATGGTGCGTACCACGGACCGTGTCGAACCCAATGCCGCGAACCGCGCCGAGTATGACTTCTACTTCGACAAGTACGTCCGCACCTATCCCGCTCTGAAAGACCTGATGCACGAAGTGGCGGGCCATGTGGTCTGAGCTGGCTCCGATCCCGGACTGGATCGGGCGAGTGGTGCACCTGGATCGCGTGGGCTCGACGATGGACGCGGCTCGAGATCTGGCCTTCCAGCCGGGTGCGCCGGCGATCCTCGTCGCTGCCGAGGAACAGACCGCGGGCCGCGGGCGGCGAGGTGCGGTCTGGCACAGCGTCCCGGGCCTCGGGCTCGCGTTCAGTGTGCTCTTGCGGCCCGTGGCAGCCCCCGAGGCCGTGGGCCTCTACTCGCTGGCCGCGGCCCATGCCGTGGCCGAGGCCGTTCGACGGCTCGGAGTGAAGTCTGCCACCAAGTGGCCCAACGACGTGTGGGCGCGTGGCCGCAAGCTTGCCGGAGTCCTCGTGGAATCCGCGATCCACGAGCATCGGCTCGCCTATGTGAGTATCGGTATCGGGCTGAACGCGAACGAGGCGGCTCACCAGCTTCCGGAGGCCCCGCCTCGCGGCGCCACCTCCCTCCGGGTTGAACTCGGTGCACCGGTGGACCGAAGCCTGGTGGGCGCCTCGGTGCTGGATGTGCTGGGCGGCCTGCTGGATGCGCGGCTCGCTCCGCGCCCGGAGCCCATCATCGATGGGTGGCGTCGAACCGACATCTGTCTCGGACACCGGCTCGAAGTGTCCCTGGGGGCGGAGGAGTTCGTCTGTGTGGGGCGGGATATTACCCAGACCGGCGCCCTGATCGTCGAGGACGATAGTGGGGCGCTCCGTGAGCTCGTGGCGGGCCGCGTCCGCGTGGCTCTGGTGAACAGACCGGCCTGAGGTTCGTGGTCTTGCGGTGCCCTTGGGGGTGAACGCTCGTGTCACTGCCGGCTGAGCCTGACCCGGCCCTGTGGTCGCTGTTGTGCGAGGCCGTTGTTGTGGCCGACTCGGGCGGCCGCGTCGTGTTCGCCAACGCGGCCGCCGAGGAGCTCTTCGGCGTGCGTGGGGAGCCCCTGATCGGGCGAGTGGCCGCCGAGCTCGGCACCTACGTCGAGGACGGCGGATGCCCGCCCTTCGCTTTCCTGGCGGGTGGCATCCCTTGCGAGGGCGTGGGCCGCGTGCTCCGAATCCCGGGCCGGCCCGATGCACCCGTGCTCGTCCGCCAGGCGGCGCTTGCGGGCGGAGCCGGCGCCGAGATCCTCTCGCCCGCCGCCGATTGTCGAGGCCTTCTGGAGCTCCGCACCGACCTTGGTAGCACCCTCAACCACGACATTCGTGCAGCGGTGTCCGCAGTAGTGCTCGGCATCGAGGCCGCTCAGACCCTGGGTGGCGAGAACCTGCCTCGCCACGTGCTTGCATTTCTGGAGCGCGCTCAGGTGGCCTGCGACCGCACGCTCCGCCTGGTCAGTGACGCGCACGACGTGGCACGCCTGGAGGTGGGCTTGACTCGCCTCCAGCGCGAACCCGTGCCCCTTGGGCGGGGGATCGCGTCTGGGCTCGAGTTCGTCCGAGGTGATGCGGATGACGCTGGCATCACGCTCGATGTTCGCCTGCACGATGTCGACCGGACAGTGGATGCTGACCCCGATCGGTTCTCACGACTGGTGCAGAACCTGGCCAAGGCCGCGGTGGACGCGTCGCCACGTGGCGGTACCGTGCGGATCCAGTCTCGCGATCTACCCCATGGCGCCATCGAGCTGGCCGTTCGCCTCACCGTGCTCGACGGGGTGCCTGAGGAAGCATCGCGCGCCTTCGACCCCTTCCGCTCCCCCGAGGTGCGTGAACGGCTCAAGCGACTCGGATCCCCCTGTGCCTTTGCCTTCTGCCGAGCCGTTGCTGTGGCGCACGGCTGGGCCATATCGGCCCTGGCCGATGGCCCGGAACTCGAGTACCGCGTCGTGATGGCCGATCCGGGGCCCGACGAGGGCGGGCCATCGCCGTGCTGAGGGGGGGTCGGCTCCGCCATACGGGTGCGATCGTCCGCACCGGGGGCCGCTCGCCATGACACATCGCGAGAACTGGCTGCGCGCCATCGAGTTCCGCGGGCCCGAGTGGATCCCGTGCGGGATCGGCTTCGCGCCCATTGTGTGGAGACATTACCGCGGAGAGCTCGAACGGGTCCTCATGGACTTCCACAAGCTCTTCCCCGGCTACCAGGGGCAAGGCGGCCAGTTCTTCGATGAGATGCCCCCCGTCTACCGCCAGGGCGAGTACTTCCGCGACAACTGGGGCTGCGTCTGGTACAACGCTCAGGAGGGGCTCGAGGGCATCGTCGTCGAGTCCCCTCTGACAGACTGGGACGCCCTTGAGACGTACCGGCCGCCTGACATCGCGACCCTCAGCGAGCGCGGCGCTCGCGACTGGGATGCCATCGCCAGACACATCGTGGCGGCCAGAGCAGCCGGCCACCTGACCGTCGGCGATGGCGAGCGGCTTTTCGACCGCCTGTACTTCCTCCGCGGCTTCGAGAACCTCATGCTGGACTTCGCCACCGACGATCCCCATCTCCCGCGCCTGATCCAGATGCTCTCCGACCACGAGATGGCCCTGGTCCGGCGGTGGCTCGACCTCGGCGTCGACGCGGTCGGGTTCCACACCGATATCGGAACGCAGAACGCCTTGATGATCAGCCCGGAGAAGTTCCGCCGCTACATCAAGCCCATGTTCATGCGGCTGTTTCAGTCATGCCGTCAGGCCGGTGCCCATGTCTGTCTCTCCTCTGACGGCCGCCTGCTTGAGATTGTCGACGACCTCATCGAGTGTGGCATCTCGATGCACGACCCTCAGCTCCGCGCGAACACGCTCGAGGGCATTGTCCGCGCCTACAAGGGGCGGGTATGCGCCACCGTCGATCTCGATCGGCAGAGCTTCCCTTTCCTGACTCCTCAGGAGCTCCGCGACCAGGTTCGCCAGGTCGTCGATGCCATGGCTGCCCCGGAGGGTGGCCTGATGCTCAGCGCCGGCGTGTGGGGTGCCGATGTTCCGCTCGCGAACATCGTCGCGCTGTGCGAGGCCATGGAGGAGTGCTGCTTCCCGTAGGCGGCGGAGCGGCTAGGCGGTGCCGGGCGCGTCCCGCTCGCGCGGCTCCCGTAGGGCCATGGCGCGCACCACGGCCAATACGCCGCCCAGCAGCGACAGAGCGAATAGCGGCGCGTAGGAGAACCGGTCGACCACCGCCCCGGCCAGCACGGGGACCAGGGCGAGAGGCAACTGCATGGCGCTGTTGAACCCGAGGTAGCTCGGTCGACGGCGCTCCGGCGCGATCTCGAGCAGGTAGTTCTGCTCCCCGACCATCTTCGCTTGAGCGAAGAACGCCCCGGCCGCCACGGTCGCGAATACCAGCAGCATCGGCAGGGGCACCGGGCCGAGTCCGGGCATGCGCACCGGAGTCAGCGGAAGGGCGCATGCAACAAGCATCAGGGCCGCCCCGGCGATGCCGGTAGCGCCCGATCCGATCAGCACGATCCTGTTACCGCGCCGGTCTCCCAGCGATGCCCACACGATGTTGCCGATGAGCGCGGCGCCCGCGTCCAGGAACAGAAAGAGCCCGGCCACGCTGGCCGGTGCCTTCAGCGCGTCCTTGGCGAACGGGGCGTAGAAACTGAGGGTCATAGATGAGAGCGTCGTCAGTGCGGTGACCTGAAGCAGCCCGCGGAAGGACGCGTCCCGCCGCCACAGCCTGGGGCCGCGCTGCAAGTGCTGCGCCACCGTGATCCGGCGCCGCTGCACGGGTCGGATGGGCTCGCGGCACAGCGAGAAGACGATCCACGCCGACGCCATGAAGGCCAGGGCGATGGCAAACAGCATCCCGAAGTTCCTGGGGAACGCATAGCCCGATCTGGGCGACAGCAGGTGTCGGGCGATGGGGCTGCTGATCAGCAGGATCAGAATGCAGGAGCCCGACCGGCGCCACATCATGTAGGACCCACGCCGATTGGCCGGGATGGACTTCGCCAGGATGTCGTTGAAGGGCAAAGTCGAGACGGCCGCGCTGGCCATGAACAGCCCATAGAGCGCGAAGAAGGCCACCAGCAGCAGGACGGGCCGATCCGTCGGTGCCCATAGCAGCATGGCGGTAATGGCGCCCATGCAGACGATCCGCAGGGCACTGCCCAGCCAGTAGAAGGGCATCTTCCGCGGCCGGTTCTCCAGCGCCCGGGCCATGAACACCTGGGGGATGGTGAAGCCTACGGCTGTGACGGCGTTGAGTAGACCGACGACCCACTTCTGGTCCGTCCAGCCGAGAATGAGGAAGGGCAGCACATTGCTGGCCTGAACCAGCCGGTCGCCCACGAGGACGAGGCATCCGTTGGCCACGCCCAACCAGAAGTTGCGCTTCTCCAGCACGACTGGCCCGGCGTGTGCGGCGGCGAGGCCCGATGGCGCCCCGGATACCGTCTGCTGTTCCCCCACCTCTGGCATCGTCGGCCCCGTGTGGGCAACACGGGCGGCGCGGCCGTCTCAGGTGAGTTCGGCTCTGCGCGGCTCGTGGAGCCCGGTGATCGCGAGGGCCGTCGTCAGCGCGGCGAAGACGGCCGTGGCACCGAACAGGACCGCATAGGACGTGTCCTCGGCGATCCAACCCGCCAGTATCGGGACCAGCGTCTGCGGCGCCGAAAGGGTATGACTGATGCCCAGGTAGGCGCTCCGCCGGCGTTCCGGGGCCAGGTCGAGGATGTAGTTGGCCTCGCCAAACTGGCGTCCCGGCCCCGTTAGCCCTCCCAGGAAGAATACCA
>Ga0116184_10005239_pt1 | contig 10009 bp, 7 predicted proteins | sample AD_JPNNA5_MetaG_FD_89886 | JGI IMG/M metagenome (GOLD analysis project Ga0116184, IMG submission 89886) | Active sludge microbial communities of municipal wastewater-treating anaerobic digesters from Japan - AD_JPNNA5_MetaG | ecosystem: Engineered > Bioreactor > Anaerobic > Digestate | place...
ATTGAAAATATGAGTTATTTTATCTGTAAAAAATGTGGACATAGAGAAAATATCTTTAGTTACGGTGGCGGTGAAAAAGCTTCAAAAGAACTAAATGTTCCTTTTTTAGGAGAAATACCAATTAATACCGGAATAAGAGCTTGTGGTGATATTGGAGATCCAATAGTACATCATGATCCAGAATGTGAGGAGGCAGAACAGATCAAAAAAATTGCGAGAAATTTAGCTGCACAGATAAGTATAAAGAATTTGGAACAGAAAGATATTACTATAGAAATAAACCTTGATAATTAAAATAAATTATACTAAATTTTAGAAACTTTTTGGAGAAATTATGTCAAATTATGAAGAAATAAAAGCAAAAGTTATAAAAGCTCTTGATGAAATTAGACCATACCTACAAGCTGATGGTGGAGATATTGAGTTTGTTAACTATACAGAAGATGGGATTGTCGAAGTAAAATTAGTAGGTGCCTGTGGAAGTTGCCCAATGTCAATTATGACATTAAGAGCTGGGGTTGAAAGAGCAATCCTTAGAAACGTACCTGAAGTAAAACGAGTTGAAGCTGTATAATCACAGTATATAATTTCTTATAAATTACTTTTTTAAATTTTAAAGATCTATCTTTTTTCTAAGATAGATCTTTTTTTTATTCCCATTCAATCGTTGCTGGAGGCTTCGAGCTTATATCGTAAACCACACGATTTACCCCCTTAATATCATTAATAATTCTGTTAGAAATTTTACCTAAAATTTCATAATCAATTTTAGCCCAATCAGCAGTCATTCCATCTACACTTGTAACTGCACGAAGAGCAATAGTAAGTTCATAAGTTCTTTCATCCCCCATCACTCCTACACTTTGGACTGGCAATAGCACTGCAAAAGCTTGCCAAATATCATTATAAATTCCAGCCTTCTTTATTTCATCGATAAAAATTGCATCAGCTTCACGCAAAATTGCTAATCTTTCTTCAGTAATCTCGCCAATAATTCTTACTGCTAGACCTGGACCAGGGAAAGGATGTCTTTGGATTAAATCATCAGGTAAACCTAACTCTTTACCAATTTTTCTAACCTCATCCTTGAATAAATACTTAAATGGCTCGATTAATTTCATGTTCATTTTTTCGGGTAACCCTCCGACATTGTGATGACTTTTAATCGTAACAGAAGGACCTCGGACAGATACGGATTCAATTACATCTGGATACAAAGTTCCTTGAGCAAGATAATCAATCTTACCATACTTACTAGATTCTGATTCGAACACTTCAATAAATGTAGCACCAATTATTTTTCTTTTCTTTTCAGGATCAACAACATTTGCTAATCTCTCTAAAAAAATCTTTGATGCGTTAATATAATCTAAATTAATATTAAATCTACTTCGAAATGTATTTACGACATAATCACTTTCACCTTTTCTCATTAATCCAGTATCGATGTGCATACAAATTAACTTATCCCCTATTGCTTTATGAAGCAATAAAGCAAGAACAGAAGAATCAACACCACCACTTAAAGCACATAGTACTTTATTGTTGCCAACTTCATTTTTTATATTATTTATTGATTCATCAATAAAAGAAGTTGTATTCCAATCACCACTACAACCACAAATATCAAATACAAAATTTTTTAATATTTGTATTCCTTCAATTGTATGAGCAACTTCAGGATGAAATTGCAAACCAAATATTTTTTTAGCAAGATTTTGAATAGCACAAAAAGGCGAATTTTCAGTTTGAGCAAACATTTGATATTTTTCAGGTAATGACTTAATATAATCACCATGACTCATCCATACCTGAGAAGAATTTGAAACATTTTTTGTAAGTGGAGAATCATATTGAATAAGCATTTGAGCTTTTCCATATTCTCTTCTTTCAGCTTTTTCAACCTTACCCCCATTTTGAAACACGATTAATTGCAAGCCATAACAAACACCTAAAATTGGTATTCCGAGATTGTAAATTTCTGTATCAACCATTGGAGAATCTTCATCTAAAACACTTGATGGTCCTCCAGAAAGTACAATACCTTTTGGGTTTTTCTTTTTAATTTCTGATAATGGATAGTTATAAGGATATATTTCAGAAAAAACATTTAATTCACGAATTCTTCTTGCTATCAATTGTGTATACTGTGAACCAAAATCTAATATCAAAATTTCTTCTTTCATCATAATCCCAAAATAATTTATAAATTGTTAATAAAAACTATAGTGGTTTTAGTACTTTTACTTCAAATGGTTTAAACTTTAATATAGTTTCATATTTTTGAACATTTATTTTTTCGTCATTTATTAAGTTTATTAATTTATTTTCCTCAAGATATAGAATAACTTTTTCTTCTTTTAGAGTAGTATTAGCTATAACGTAAATTTTCTTTTTCCCCTTTTTTCTTAAAAATCCAAAAACAGAATTTTTATTAGTTTCTATTAATCGAAATGAATTAATAGAATTATCAGAAATTATATCTATATATTCATTTCTAATTTGATTAATTCTAATTATTTCATCAATAAATCTTTCTTTATTATTCCAATTAAAAGAAGATATACTAAACAATGGAAGTTTTTCAGCAGGATATTTTTTTTGTTCTTCATCTGAAAAATCAAGACCAGTATTGACTGGTAAATTTTCACACAACTCATAACCGGAATGAATAAAAAATATTGCAGGCAAGAAAGCATTTATGTATAATGAAAATAATGAATATTTTTTTCCTCCATTCCTCATAATAGCACGTGGAGTATTATGAGTTTCTGGAGTTGCAAAAAAAGGTAAAGGAACACCTTCATTATTTAATCTAATAAAAAGATTTTTTAATTTATCAGGATGATGTTCATCACTCCAAAGATATCCTAAAGTAACATTATAACCCTGCTCAACACTTTTATGAGTTAATGAAAAATTTTCTTCCCAAAAAGCAAAATAAGGGTTATTTTTTCTTGCTTTTCTTTGAATTTTTTTTAGTAAATCTGGAGGTAAGGCATGTCCCATATCTATCATTACACCATCAATTTCATAATTCTTCTGGTAATAAGGCACTATACCAATAATTTTATTCCATAAGTTATGATTAATATTTTTTTTATTTGCCAGCCTTGAGTCATACATCCTTATTGTATTGTAGGCAATGTAATTAAACTTCATATCTTTATACATTCGTAGATAAGTAACATCAGACCATGGGGGTTGATTGTCATCAGGAGGCCAATCAGCAAATGCTCCAGGAATTTTAGCTTTTAGTTTATTTTTAATAATACCAATATATTTACCATTCACATTTTTCACTTCTGATGGTATGTTTGTAAACATTTTTTTGTAAACAATATGAGGTTCTGGTAAATTATCAAATTTATTGTTATTAACCAACTCATGGATTTTATTTAATTCATTTTTGCTAAAAATTGGAGAGCCATATTTTCTTTCATCAAAATCGTTTTGATTTCTAATTTCAATATCTTCTTTGATCCAATAAAACCATTCTGGATATTGAGGAATCCAATCACTATCTTTTGCTGCAGTTCTAAAGACAAATTCGAGTATTATTCTAAAACCCATAAGTTTAGCTGCTTCAATAAAAGATAAGAATTGTTTGTTAACATCAATATCAAGAATAGGTTCAGATAAATTCTCATCAAGTGTATATGGATTTTTAATAGCATAAGGTGAACCAAGATTCCCTTTATGACCATCTGTACCAATAGATGTAATAGGTAAAAGATGAAGAGTATTTATTCCTAATTTTTTAAAATATGGAAATAATGCAATTGTTTTTAAAAAAGTACCTGTTTCACGCCAGCCATCATCATTAACATTTATATCAATTTTACCATTATGGTCATGATCATAAGCAGTTGTCAATCTTATAAAAATATTATAAGTCGAAGCTTTTTTACTCCAATTACCATTAATATCATTTTTCGTATATTTTATTTTTTTGTTTACTTTTAATATACTTTCAATAATATTAGAATAAAAATTAAATGGATTAACTTTAATATCTTTATATGAGTATGAATGACCAGCCCAGATAGCAGGAATATAATAATTTAATTTTTTATTCTTTTCATTTGACTTAAGGAAATCTAAAATTTCAGATAAAGTTTCTGATTTTATCATAATATCACCTATTTGATATTATATTTAATTTTTCTTTTATTAATTCTAACCTTCGATAATCAGCCTTAAGTTGAATTGGACATTTCAAAGCTTTTTCAAATTCATTTTTTGCTTTTTGATACTCCTTCATATCAAAATAAGTAAGTCCTAACTCATAATGATGACGAATAAGTTTATTATCAATCTCAATAGCTTTTAGGAAATACTTTATCGCATCATTATAGCTACCTTCTGGAATGCTAATTGAATATATAATCTTACCAATAGTTCTTTCAAACCAGGAGATGCCAGCTAACATTCTTTCAATTGAACCAAGTATACTATAAGCTATATGATCTTTTGGATTTATTTGAATAGCTTTTTTTAATAACATTATCATTGTATTTGCAGCAATTATTTTTTCTTTATTACCTGAATAAAAAGCTAAATTTCCTATTGCTGCTGATTTAAATGTATAACCTTCACTTCTATTTGGATTTAATTTAATACTCTTGTTTGCATACTTCTCAGCTTCTGAAAAATAATTTTTCTTTTCATTTCCTGGAACTTCACCTAAGTTTACAAGTAGTCTCGCCATTTTCCAATTAAGGTTATAATCATCAGGATTATTTTTTAGACCTTTTTCATACATCTCAAAAGATTTCTCATAATCAAGATTATAAAAACAATTATCTCCTAATTCTTCATAATTTATATGAAAGGATTGAGAGAATAAGCATTTAAATAAAAAAAATATTATTATAAAGGATTGAAATAACTTTCTCAATAAATAATTCCCTAAAAATTTGTATAATATAATCTTACAATAAATTATATTCAATGTTAAAAAAACTAGATAAACAAAAATTCTAACTTTGAAGTGATATAAAAATATTATATCATTAATTAAAATTTTAAATATTACAGAAAATAAAAATAAGTATTATTCATGCTTAATTATTTCTTATCAAGATATTTATAATGAGAAGTTAAAGCATTTCATTATGATGTACTTGCTATGAAAATGAATTAATAGTTTTAATTTATAAACTTAATTATATATATTATTCTTAATTAAAAGCTTCCTATTATCAAATATAAAACTATTTTTTAATAATATTTTATTTATTTAATTGTCTCTCAAAATAACGTTTCAAAAAGAAATATTTATTAATTTGGAATGTATATAGCCTTGAAAAATAATAAATTTTTTTATAAATTATTTAGATAATTTTGGGGAGAAATAAAATGGCTTCGCCTATTGTAAAAAGAAAAATTATATGTCCTATTTGTGAAAAGGAATCATATCAATATTCAATTATGCCAAATCAATACATAATAGAAGAAAAAGAAAGTGATCAACATCCAATAAAGATAAAATGGTATAATCCTGATTTTCAAGATATTAAACCACATTACTATGTTTTGTTTCACTGTCCATATTGTATGTTTACAGATTTTGAAGATAATTTTACAAAACCTCTAACAATTACAAATTTTCAGTCTTTAAGATCGAATTACATAAAACCAAATCCAACAAAAACGAGAGTGCTTCAATTTTTCAATAGCAAAATTTCTTACGAAAAAATGAGCTTTACATCTGCTTTATTTGCCCATCTTAATGCAATATATATTTATGAATTAGAAGAAAGAGAACAATATAAAGATGTAAAAAAATTAGCAAGATTATATCTTAGAACTGCTTGGCTATTTAGAGAAGAAGAATCTAATAAAATTATTAGCAATGATGATGAGTTATTAAAAGAATTACAGAATAACATTGATAATTTAAATTCTGGTTTAAATGACTTAAATCGCAGATTAAATCCTTTGGTTGATAACATAAAAAGAAGAGTTATTGAATTAGGAATTAAATATGATGACCCAAACAATCCTTATCTATCACAAGTAAATGAATTCAATAATTTATCTGAACAATTACAAAAAATAATTTCTAAAATTAGATTGTTAACCAAAAAAGACAAAGAATTAATCCAAAAGACTACTCAAAATCAAACCGAAGAAAATTATCTTGATGATATTGCAAAATTAAGTGACTGTTGGCCAACTATTCCAATGAACGAAAGAGATTGTCTAAATAAAGCTATAGAATATTACGAAAGACAATATCAAAAAGTTAATTCCAATGACTCATTAAATCAACAAATTGGAATAATGAATATTCTAACAGAATTATGTTTAAGAGTAAATAATTATAAAAAAGCATTCGAATACCTTTCATCACTATATCAATTTTGCGCTTTAAATAGACAAAACCTATATAGTCAACAGAGACAGAATCCATCTTCTCTCATAGAGAGTCAAATAAATAAATTAGGTGACATAATGTTTGATCTCTCCGAAAAAAGGAAAATAATCGAAGAGAAACAATATGAGCACTACTATCCACAGATAAAAAAATATGTAGAAGAAAATACAGAAAAAACATGGTTAGAAATTAGAGAGGAATTAATCAACAGAGATTACCCAGAATTGGTCTTAGACAAATATTTCCAGGAAGAATCAAGTGAAGAGGAAGTTGAAGAAACTAAAAACGAACCACAAAAGAAAAAGAAAAGATGGGGAATTTTTTAAAATTAAGGAAGTAATTATATGGCAAAATCAAAGGTTGCAGTAATATATACTAAACCAGAAACAGTGTTAAACGATATTGATCGTTTAGTAGAATTAGCTGAAATGGAAAAGTATTTACCAAAAGATAAAGTAACAATATTAAAAGATAACATCTCATGGCACTATCCATTTCCAAGTGCAAATACAACACCATGGCAATTAGAAGGTACAATACTTGCACTAAAAAAAAGAAATTATTCTGAAATAAGCTGTGTTCAAAACAAAACGGTTGTCATCAATACCTTCAAAGGTGAAGATTTAAACCATTACGTTCCGATTTTCAAACATTATAATATACCTGTTCTCTATAACTTCAAAAATGAAGATATGAAATGGATACCCTTTAAACCAAAAGGTAAAATGTTAATTTTAGATAAAATTTTCCCTGAAGGAATTACAATACCTGAATATTTTATTGGTAAAAATATTATCCATTTACCTACAACCAAATGCCATATTTATACAACTACTACTGGAGCTATGAAAAATGCTTTTGGTGGTTTATTAAATACATATAGACATTATACACATTCGTGGATACATGAAACTTTAGTTGATTTACTTACTATTCAAAAAGAGATTCATACTGGTATTTTCGCAATAATGGATGGAACAACAGCTGGTAATGGTCCAGGACCACGAACAATGGAACCTGTAGTAAAAAATGTTATCTTAGCAAGTTCTGATCAGGTAGCAATTGATGCTATTGCTGCGAAAATGATGGGTTTCGACCCCTTATCACTAAAATTTATTAGATTAGCTCATGAAGCAGGTTTAGGAATTGGTGATACAAAAGATATCGAAGTTGTTGGCGAGAATATAGAAGGTGTGAATTGGAATTTTTCAGTTGGTAAATCATTACAAAGATTTTAGGATGGGTATCCTGGTATTGACCTACAAAAGTCCTTCAAAAATTAATTTTTAGAACCCCATTAGTAAATATTCCAATTTTAGTATCAGAAGTAAATCATGATTATATCCATTGGCCTTTAAAAGAAAAGTGGATTTATCTTAAATGGAAGAAAAATACACCGTGGGGTAAATTATTTTCTGAATATGAAGAAAAAGGAACTTTAGGAAAACTAAACTAAATAAAAGGTTTCAAATGGAAAAGAAATATATCGATCAATTATCAAAATATGTAGGTGAAGAAGTTACCCTATATGGATGGGTTTACAATCTCAGATCAAGTGGTAAAATTAAATTTTTATTATTAAGAGATGGTACCGGTATTGTTCAATGTGTTATAATGAAAAACGCAGTTGGTGAAGAAGTCTATAAGCTATTTGATGAATTAACACAAGAATCATCAATAAGTGTTACAGGGAAAGTAAATAAAGAAGATAGAGCACCAGGTGGTTACGAATTATTCTTATCTGATATAAAAGTATTCCAAATAGCTAAAGACTACCCTATAACACCAAAAGAGCATGGAATAGAATTTCTAATGGATCATCGACATTTATGGTTAAGATCCAAAAAACAACATGCTATCTTAAGAGTTAGACACAGAATCATAAAAGCTATTCGTGACTATTTCGATAGTAATGGATTCACTTTATTAGATGCTCCAATTTTCACCCCTAATGCTTGTGAAGGAACAACAACTCTTTTTGAAACTCCATATTTTGATTTAGGCAAAGCATATCTTTCTCAGTCAGGCCAGCTATATGCAGAAGCAGGTGCAATGGCATTTGGGAAGGTATATACATTTGGACCAACCTTTAGAGCTGAGAAATCAAAAACAAGAAGACACTTAACTGAATTCTGGATGATGGAACCCGAAGTTGCTTTTAATGATTTATATGATAACATGGATTTAATTGAAGATTTCCTTGAATATGTAGTGCAAACAGTTTTAAAGGAAAGAGCTGAAGAATTAAAAACATTAGAAAGAAATACACAATATTTAGAAAATGTTAAAAAACCTTTACCTAGAATTCATTATGATGAAGCTGTAGAAATTTTACGCAAGAAAACACCAGAATTTGAATGGGGAAATGATTTTGGAGGAGCAGACGAAACGATAATTTCAGAAGCTTTTGATAGACCTATTATGGTCCACCACTACCCTGCTGCAATAAAAGCATTTTATATGAAACGTGATCCAGAAAACCCAAAGTATGCTATGGCCGTAGATGTTCTTGCTCCAGAAGGTTATGGTGAAATCATTGGAGGCAGCCAACGTGAAGATGATTTAAATACCCTACTTGAAAGATTAAAAGAACATAATTTACCAGAATCAGCATTTAGTTGGTATCTTGATTTAAGAAAATACGGATCAGTACCTCACTCAGGATTCGGTCTAGGAATTGAACGAACAGTTAGCTGGATTTGTGGATTAGACCACATTAGAGAAACAATCCCATTCCCAAGAACAATATACAGATTGAACCCATAAAATTATAAATTAACAACCTCCATTCAAAAAATGGAGGTTGTGAAAATAATAAAACGATAAAAATAACTATAATAATATTATTAGCATTCCACCAGCAATTAACAAAATAGTTGCAAAAATCCTTTGAAATAAAGTTTCTTCTTTAAAAATTGTTCCCCCAATAACACAGGCAAAAAATACTGATGTTCTCTTAATTGCCAAGACTAAGGCTACATGCCCTTGTTTTATAGCTAAAATTTGAGTATAACGATAAAAAACTGATAGCAATCCAACAGCTATTATTAAAAGTAACAGGTCTTTGGAAATATTTTTGAAAATATTATTCTTTTTATTATTTCCAGTAAATAAAATTACAAATAAGAAAATCAAGAAAGATAATAAATGATAGAAAAAAATAAAATGTTCAGGAGATACATTTAACTTTACAACAATTACCTTATCCAATATAGAGGTAATTGTAAAAAGAATTAATGCAACAAGAATATAATTGTGTCCTTTTGATTTAATAAAAATAATAATTGGATCTAGAACTTTGCTACCTTTTTTTAAATTAATAATATACGTCCCAGCTATTAATAATAATATACCAAGAATTTGAAAAAAAGATGGAATTTCATTTAAAAAAAATATTCCTAAAACAGCAACAAAACCCGGTGTCAATTCCATTAGAGGAAGTGAATTGCTAATATCAAGATTTTTCAATGCTTTCATAACAAAATAAAATGAAAGTGCATTTAGAATCGTTTTTATAAATAATACAATAAGACCTGTTGTACTTATAGAAGAAAGTGAAATATCCAGACCAAAGGGTAAAGAAAAAATTAAACCAGTAAAAGAAACAAAAAATGTGAATTCTAAAGC
>Ga0116184_10005243_pt1 | contig 10004 bp, 8 predicted proteins | sample AD_JPNNA5_MetaG_FD_89886 | JGI IMG/M metagenome (GOLD analysis project Ga0116184, IMG submission 89886) | Active sludge microbial communities of municipal wastewater-treating anaerobic digesters from Japan - AD_JPNNA5_MetaG | ecosystem: Engineered > Bioreactor > Anaerobic > Digestate | place...
CGATCACGAGGCACAACACTCCAGCGGATACCACTGCGGCCAGAACGCCTACGGGGGGCTCCGGTGGGTGGTACACCTCAACAAGGCGTCGGTCGATGCCTCGTGCGTCGACGTCCTCCATCAGCCTCGTGACGTCCGCCGGGCCCACCTCGCTGTAGAGGAGCCCACCCTCAAGCAAAGGCAGTTGTGCAGCGAGAGCGGTCTCGCGAGTGATCACCGCTCCAGCCTGGAAACTCCACTCTTCAGAGATGCCGACAGTCCGCCGGACCGCGGTGAACACCACGCCTTCAACGCTTACTGACTCCGGCGATCCGCTTCCCCAGTGCACCAAGCCGCCCTCGCGCAGCAGAGCCACCTCGGCAGGTGTGATGGCGTCGCCGAGTATCAGCGGGGCATCGGTCGCGTCCTCAACCACAAGAACGGAGGCATTGAGGTATGGGCCGTCAAAGGGAAGGAACCCATCGACCCACAGCAACTGACGGCGAGGGCGCCCATCAAGGGCTGCGTCGGCGGCGGCAGAAGCAGACGGCGGCGGCGGCGTCGCGGCACCCCCCAGACCGAGCACACCCACCTGCCCTGGCCCCACGGCGGCCAGGGCCTCGCTCCGCATCTGTGAGCTGGACATACTCGCCAAGGCAAGCGAGGCCAATGCCGGGGTGATGAGCGCAAGCAGCAGAAACAAGGATCCCAGCGCTGCACCTCCGGGGGCCCTCAAGGAGCAAAGGCCCCAACGAGTCGCCGGATCGTGGGCGGGGATCCAGGAGCTGACCAGTTTCAGCACCTGCGGCATCAGCGTGCTGAAGAGCCCAACGAGGCAGACCATGAGGATCATGCTCTGCGCGGGTGTGTGGACGGTGACCGCCAGGCCGAGTGCGACGGCACCCAAGGCCCACGTTGCAAGATGCTTGGCGCGCTGACCCACCCCAGCAATGACCCCCGGCAGCCTGGGGGCCCGGTGCCGATCGGGCTGCAGGGCCAGGACGAGGGCGGCCCAGCCGATGCCGGAGGGAACAGTGACCGCCCCATAGACCAGCGGTCCCGGTAGGGAAAGCACGTGCGGATGACCAGCCGCCTGCGCCGCCAATAGCCCGCCGCAAAAGCCCAGAACGGTCCCGATCAGAGAACCCAGAACGGCGCCGATCGCGAGAGCCCCCCCGCCTGCCAGTGCCAGCGCCGACAAAGCGTGGTGTCGCGGCGTCCCGACTGCCATCAACGCTGCGCTGGTCCGCACGAGCCGCCGGCGTCCGAACAGGGCGGCGAAAGCGCCGACCAGGATGGGAAGCAGCAGTACGGGGATGCGAAAGGCCATAGGGGATCGATCGGACCACGAAACCGTCTCATCCGGGGCATCACGTGCTAGAGGCTCTGTCACCTTCCACATTGACGCGAGTTCAGCGGCCTCTGCCGGTTCCAGGCGGCCGGTGAAGACACTGACGGTCGCTTCAGGAACGGTGGGGGAATCAGCGTCGGCGACCGTTGCTGCAGCCCAGGTGCCCGGTGCAGCCAACACCTCAGCACTGGAGGAATACGCGTTGTCAATCTCGCCGACAACCGTGAGGTCACCGATGTCGGGCGAGACGGCCAATACCTGATCGCCGCCGACCAGAGCCTGCGTGATGACCACCTCTCCAGGCTCCTGGGGCCATCGCCCGGAGGTGAGGTCATATCGGCCGGGCGGCTCCGACTCGGCCCACGGCCCTTCGAGGTACATCAGGCGGTCACCCGTCAGCGCGGTGAGTCGATCCGAGCGCACGAGCAGCGGCCCCCGAGCTTCGGCACCATCGGGCACGGACATGGGCTCCCCGAGGAAGGCCGGCTGCGGTAGTTGCCACTCCAGTGCATAGCCCCCGAACTGCTCCTCGCGGCGTTGCTCCGCAGTGAGGGACACCGCACTCATGACCATGGCAACCGTGACGAGCAGCGCCGCGACGACACAGGAGGGAAGTGCGCCTCGCCGAACCCATCGGGCGCGAACGATCCTGGACGCGAGGATCCATGTCATGCCGACCCCATCCCAGCCAGAGTGGTGGCCGAATCCTCCGCGATGCACCCGTCGCGCATGCTGATGACACGATCCGCGAAGCCGACCGCCAGGGGGTCGTGGGTGGAGATCACGACGAGCACCCCCTGATCGGCGAGCTCGCGCAAGGTGCTGAAGATCGCCGTCGCATTGGTGCTGTCGAGGGAGCCGGTCGGCTCGTCGGCCAACAGGATTGACCGCCCCCCAATCAGGGCGCGGGCAATGCCGACCCGCTGCTGCTGTCCGCCGGACAGCTGGTCTGGAGCCCTATCTTCCAGTCCTGCCAATCCGACACGGTGGAGCCACGCGGCGGCCTCATCGCGAACTTGAGCCCCTCGATCCCCGCGCAGCTCCAGCGGCAGCATGACGTTCTCGATGGCAGAAAACTCAGGGACGAGGTTGTTGTCCTGGAAGACCACGCCGATGTCATGTGCGCGGAGGGAAGCGGCCTCATCTGACGACATCGCCGTCACGTCGCGACCCCCTGCCAGGACCGTCCCCGAATCTGCCGGCTCCAAACCCGCGAGGAGCCGCAGGAGCGTCGACTTCCCCGCGCCGCTTGGCCCCCGCAGAAGGAGAAGCTCCCCGGCCTCTATGGACAGATCGATGGTGTCCACGGCCCGAATGACCTCGGCGGGCCCGACGTAGTGTCGCGTCAGGCCCGCCACAGTGACCAAAGGCATCGTGGTCAGCAGGCCCCATTCGTGGCTGTCCCGGATACCTCGTCACTGTTCAACACCGAGACATTCGGATTCGACGAGCCACGAGTAAAGGTCTGACAGTCGCCGGTGCCATTCGTGTTGTCGTAGCCGCGGGCGTTTGTGGTCGTCCGGTTCGCCCATGAATCCATGCGGTTGAGCGTCCCATAGGGCATGGCCTGCACCCCACCACCCGCGGTACGAGTGAGGAGCAGCCAGTCGTAGTCGTTGTTTCCCCACAGGCACACGCGGTCAGTACCACACTGGCTAAAGGACGCCGTTGCAGGCGCTCCCGCGAACGCCAAGGTGCCTAGTCGTGCGACGATCCCGGTGAGAAGTCGAACCTTCATGTCGATACCCCTTCGATTTCGTCAAGGGGTACCCCCTCCCGACGGGTGATCGTGACTCTAGGGCAGCCCTGAGGTCGCAGCCACCGGAGTAGGTCAGGGGGCCGCCGGTGACCAGGTGCGGGCGACTCGCGCCGTGCGCTGCGCCAACGTGGCCACGGGGTCGGCAACCATGGCCTCCAGCTCGGCGGGCGTCTCCGCGACGGCGTAGCTGCTGGCAAAACCCATGGTCATCGTGTCGCGACGACCGAGCAGGCACTCCCCTGCGATGAGAACGGTCGGCCGGGCCGTCTCCATCGTCGCTGCGGCGACCCCGGCGACCACCGAGTCGCGGGCCTGTCGCCAGTCGACGAGGCCGGCACCGGTCACGACCAGGTCGCTGCGGGCCGCGGCCACCCCGAAGCCGCACTCCCGCAGCACCTCTGCCACGGCACTGGCACGCCGCGCACCCAGGGCGAGCAGGGCGTACCCGAGGCCACCGGCCGCACCGGCGCCGGGTTCGCGGTCCAGGCGCCACGGCATCCCACTCAGGAGGTCGACCTGGGGGGTCGGCAGTGCGCGGCCGACCACTTCGGTGAACCGGCCCAGGGCCGCCTCGAGGGCCTGCGCCTGTTCCGGGCTCGCCCCCTTGCGCGGAGCGTCGACGGCGCTGGTGCCCTGGAGGCCGAGCAGCGGCGTGTCGTCGTCGGTCGCCAGGACGAGGTCGACCCCGCGCCACCGGTCGATGACGCCCGGCAGGCCGAGGAGGACGTCGTCGGACACCGTGGCGAGGTGGCGGCCACCGCGGGCGAGTTCGGATGCCGGTCCCGCGCCGAGCGCTGAGAGCATCCCCGCCCCGGCGTCGTGGGTTCCGCTGCCGCCCACCCCGACGACGACCTTGTCGGGCCCGGTCGCCAGGGCCGCCTCCAGCAACTGCCCGACCCCCCAGGTGCCGGTGATGGAGGGGTCGCGCTCGTCCGCGCCGAGCAGGTGCAGACCGCTGGCCTGGGATGCCTCGACGTATGCCGTGCGCCTGCCGTCGCGCTCGACGACCAGCACCGCGGCGGGCACCTCACGGCCGAGCGGGTCGCTCACGGTCGTCGCGATGGTGGTGCCACCGAGGGCCCGCATGAGCACGTCGAGGAACCCCGGGCCACCGTCCGAGAGCGGCAGCACCTCGACCTCGTCGTGCGGCGCACCCTCGGCCCAGCCGGCAGCCATGGCCGTGGCTGCCTGGACCGGGCCCAGGGTCGAACCGAAGGAGTCGGGGGCGATCAGCACACGCACGGGTCGAGGTTATCGCCCTACGATCGACCTCGTGACGACGACAACCGGTCCTGCCCACGCCCGACTGCCCCTGCTCGTGCTCGGCGCGGGCCGTGACCTCGCGAGCGAACGCGGTGTCGAGTGCCCGGGCGACCTCCCGGCCCCGTCGGACCCCGACCTCGTGGCGCGCGCCCGGGCGGCGAAGGCGGCCCTCGGGGACCGGGTCTTCGTGCTCGGTCACCACTACCAGCGGGACGAGGTCATCGAGTTCGCCGACGTCACGGGTGACTCGTTCAAGCTGGCCAAGGAGGCAGCGGCCCGCCCGGACGCGGAGTGGATCGTGTTCTGCGGCGTGCACTTCATGGCCGAGTCCGCCGACATCCTCACCTCCGACGCGCAGACCGTGATCCTGCCCGACCTCGCCGCCGGGTGCTCGATGGCTGACATGGCCGCGATCGACCAGGTCGAGGAGTGCTGGGACGAGCTCGTCGAGGCCGGTGTGGCCGAGGCGACCGTGCCGGTGACGTACATGAACTCCTCCGCGGCGATCAAGGCGTTCACGGGTCGCCACGGCGGCACGATCTGCACCTCGTCGAACGCGAAGACCGCCCTCACCTGGGCGCTCGAGAAGGCCGGCGACGGCGGGAAGGTGCTGTTCCTGCCCGACCAGCACCTGGGCCGCAACACCTACGCCCGCGACCTCGGCGGGTCGCTGGACGACTGCGTGGTCTGGGATCCGCACCGCCCCATGGGCGGGCTCACCCCTGAGCAGCTTCGCGACGCGACGATGATCCTCTGGCGTGGTCACTGCTCGGTGCACGGGAGGTTCACCGTGGATGCCGTGGAGGCCGCCCGCCGCACGATCCCCGGCGTCAAGGTGATCGTGCACCCCGAGTGCCGCAACGAGGTCGTCGAGCTCGCCGACGAGGTTGGCTCGACCGAGAAGATCATCAAGACCATCGCGGCAGCACCCGCCGGCACGGCGTGGGCGGTCGGCACCGAGCTCAACCTCGTGCAGCGCCTGGCTGCGCAGTTCCCCGAGCAGCAGATCGCCTTCCTCGAGAAGAACGTCTGCTACTGCTCGACGATGAACCGGATCGACCTGCCGCACCTCGTGTGGGCCCTGGAGTCCCTCGTCGAGGGTCGCGTCGTCAACACCATCCGGGTCGACGACCAGGTCGCCCACGACGCTCGGGTGGCGCTGGACCAGATGCTCGCCCTGCCCGGCGAGACCTCGAAGGACTGACCCGCGACGCTCGACGAGGGCGTCGCGGACCGGGCACCGCCGCCCGGTCAGTCCTCGGCGGGGATGCCGGTGTCCCGGACGAGGTAGAGCCACGGGAAGGCCCGCACGGCGACGTGCCACCCGTCCTGCTCGAGGGCGGAGGCCGGGCGGGTCCAGGCCACGCGACGGTGCTCCCACTGCGTCGGGGTGCGCACGACCTTGTGCTTGAGCATCCCCGCGTCGACCGTTCGCCACCCCCGGCGGCCGGCGAGGGCGAGCTCGGCCATCTCGTCGAAGGCGGTCACCGGGCCCAGCCAGCGCACCTTGGCCCCGAGCAGACCGCCGGCGTCCATGGGCTGGTCGACACCGCCCGGCTTGTCCACGGCGCCGCCGAAGCGTTGCTGTGCGGCCTGGCGCGTCAGGCCGAGGACCGCCCCGATCGCCGCCCAGCTGTGGCCGCCCGCGCGGGCCGTCGCGACCGACTGGTGGAGCAGGTCGCGGGTCGCCTCGTGAGCCTCGGCGGCCCGAGCCACGAGCTCGAGGTGGTCGACGTTCTCCTGGTCGCTGCCGTCGAGGATGAGCCGACCGACGCGGTCAGCGATCGTGTCACTCACGACGGTCACGGCTCGGCAGCCACATCGACCCCTGCGGCTCGTCCCCGTCGCCGCGGCTCCCCCACACCCCACGACCGATCGCGTAGGCACCGAGCGCCATGAGGGCAATGGTCATCCCTTGGAAGAGACCGTGGAAGAACCCGGACTCGACCACTCGGCTGAGAGCGCCGGTGACGAGGCCGAGGAGCACGAGGCTCATGCCGAGGGTGGGGATGCCGGATCGTGTGATCATGCGTCAACCTTTCCTTGACATGGCTTGCTTGTCAAGGTGTTGTTGACGCCGATGGCGTGGAGGTCAAGTCCCCGGGTGGATCCGTCTTTCAGGCGCGAACCAGCCCGTCGTCGCCTACGTGCGGGTTGTGCGCTGTCGGCACCCGCTCCCCCGCCGGTGGCGGGCCGGGTGGGGTGCCGTCACCGAAGGGCCGCCCACCGAGCGCTTCCCGACCGTGCGGCTGCGCCCAGCCCGACAGGTCCGGCCCGGACGGCACGACCCCGGTGGGATTGATGTCGCGGTGGACCTCGTAGTAGTGGCTCTTGATGTGCACGAAGTCGGTGGTGTCCCCGAAGCCCGGGGTCGTGAACAGGTCGCGTGCGTAGGCCCACAGGACCGGCATCTCGCTGAGCTTGGAGCGGTTGCACTTGAAGTGCCCGTGGTAGACCGCGTCGAAGCGGGCGAGGGTCGTGAACAGCCGGACGTCTGCCTCGGTGATCGTGTCGCCGACGAGGTAGCGCTGGTTCAGCAGGCGCGCTTCGAGGCGGTCCAGCGCCGAGAACAGCCGGTCGTACGCCGCGTCGTAGGCGGCCTGCGTGCCCGCGAAGCCGCAGCGGTACACCCCGTTGTTGACCTCGGTGTAGACCCACCGGTTGACCTCGTCGATCTCGGCGCGCAGGTCGTGCGGGTAGAGGTCGGGGGCGCCCTCGCGGTGGTGGTCACGCCACTGGGTCGACAGGTCGAGGGTCAGCTGCGCGAAGTCGTTGGTCACGACGACTCCCCTGGAGACGTCGACGATCGCCGGGACGGTGATGCCTCGCGGGTACCCCGGGAAGCGCTTGTCGTACGCGTCCTTGATCCGCGGGATGCCCAGCACCGGGTCGACCCCACCGGGGTCGAGGTCGAAGGTCCAGGAGTCGGCGTCATGGGTCGGGCCGCAGATCCCCATGGAGATGGCGTCCTCCAACCCGAGGAGTCGTCGCACGATGGTGGCGCGGTTGGCCCAGGGGCAGGCCCGTGACACGACGAGCCGGTAGCGCCCCGCCTCGATCGGCCACGCGCCGTCACCGGACCCATCGCCCGCGCCGTCGACGGTGATGCGGTCGGTGATGTAGGTCGTGTCTCGCTCGAAACTCGGCTCGACGTACGTTCCCTCGCTCATTGCGACCCCTCCCGCTGTGACTGCTCGCCGACGGGAAGCGCACCGAGCCGGGCGAGCAGCACGGCCTCGGCGACGCACACCTTCTCGAACTCCTCGAGGTGCAGCGACTCGTTCGCCCCGTGCGCCCGGGTGTCCGGGTCCTCGACGCCGGTGACGAGGATGGCGGCATCCGGGAAACGCTGCGCGAAGGCCGCCACGAACGGGATGGACCCGCCGACGCCGATGTCGACCGGGGCCACACCCCACGCGTCCTGGAAGGCTGCCCGGGCCTGGTCGTAGAGCGGTCCGTCGGCATCGGCGGCGAACCCGAGACCGCGGTCATCGAGGGTCACCTCGACCCGGGCCCCCCACGGGGCGTGCTCGATCAGGTGGGTGCGCAGCAGCTCGAAGGCCGCGAGGTCGTCCTCGTCGGGGGCGATGCGCATGGAGATCTTCGCCGAGGCACTGGGAACCAGCGTGTTCGACGACGTCGCGACCGAGGGCGCGTCGATGCCGATCGTCGTGATCGCCGGCTTGGTCCAGATCCGCGACAGCAACGGGCCGGACCCGATGGTCGACACCCCGTCGAGCAGGCCAGACTCCTCGCGCAGTCGGGCCTCGTCGAAGGGCAGGTCGGCGGCCTCACCGGAGCGCAGCCCGGCGACGGCGACGTCCCCGTCGTCGTCGTGCAGGCTCGCGAGCAACCGCACGAGGGCGGTGATCGCGTCAGGCACCGCTCCCCCGAACATCCCGGAGTGGATGCCGTGGTCGAGCGTGGTCACGGTGACGACGACCCGGATCATGCCGCGCAGCGTCGTCGTGAGGGCCGGTTCACCGATGGCCCAGTTCGTGGAGTCGGCCAGCACGATCGCATCGGCCCGCAGCCGCTCACCGTGCCGCTCCAGGATGGTCGGCAGCGAGTCGGAGCCGATCTCCTCCTCGCCCTCGACGAATACCGTCACGCCCACGGGAAGGGCACCGGCGTGCGCGCGAAGGGCGGCGACGTGCGCCATCACCCCGGCCTTGTCGTCAGCGGCGCCGCGCCCGTAGAGCCGCCCGTCCCGCTCGGTGGGTTCGAACGGTGGGCTGTCCCAGAGGGCGTGGTCGCCGGGGGGCTGCACGTCGTGGTGGGCGTAGAGCATGACGGTGCGGGACCCGGGCGGGCCGGCGAGGTGGCCGATCACCGCAGGCCGGCCACCCTCGCGGACGATCTCGACCTCGAGCCCCTCGGCGCGCAACAACTGGGCCGTGGCCTGCGCGCTGGCCTCCACGTGGGCCTGGTCGAACGCGTCGAGGCTCACGCTGGGGATGCGGGTCAGCGCCTCGAGGTCAGCGCGCAGCCCCGGCATCAGGGCATGGACCCGATCGCGAAGGTCCCAGATCTGGTCGGCAGTCAGCACGTCGCTCATGACGGCGACGATACCGACGGCGACGGACAATCCTCACCAGCGGCGACGAGGGACCCGACCCAGCGCGCGAGGTGGGAGGCCCGCACGGGCGCGTGCACGGCATCCGACGCATTGCACCTACAGTGGTGGCGTGTTCGGACGCAACAAGACGACCAGCGAGCAGCTCACCGACGAGGCGCTCCACCCCGCGCGCGAGGGGGCCAAGAACCGGCCCACGCCCAAGCGCAAGGACCAGGAGGCCGCGCGTCGGCAGCCGCTCGTCGTCGCTGACCGCAAGCAGGCCAAGAAGCTCGACCGCGCCAAGCGCAACGAGCAGATGTACAGGACGCGTCAGGCGATGCTCACGGGTGACGAGTCCGGGCTGCCGGCCCGCGACAAGGGCCCGGTGCGGCGCTACATCCGCGACCACATCGACGCCCGGTGGAACCTCGCGGAGTTCATGCTGCCGGTGATGCTCATCGTGCTGGCGCTGAGCTTCCTGCGCACGAACGAGATCCTCTTCTTCGTCACGATCCTCACCTACGCGATCCTGCTCACCGCGATCGTCGACACGCTCCTCATGTGGCGGGGGCTGCGCAAGCGCCTCACCGCGAAGTTCGGTGAGGAGGCCGCGAAGGCCAAGGGCAACGGCATGTATGCCGCGATGCGCGCCTTCCAGCTGCGCCGTTCGCGGATGCCGCGGGCGCTCGTCAAGCGCGGCGAGTACCCGGCCTAGTCATGGACGCTCCCGACGCGCAGGCCGACACCTCCTCGATCGTCGCGGCGTTCTGGGAGGTGGCGCGCGTGCGCGCCAAGCTCAACCCCACTGGCTACTACACGGGCGAGCGACCCGAGGGCTTGCTGCCGCCACCGGCGTGGGCGTTCGGCGCCACCCCTGACGAGGCCGACGCGTTGCTCGCCCTGGTGCTGTCGGGTGACAAGACCGCGACGGCCGGTGCGCTCTGGGACTACGAGGCCGAGGGTGAGGACCTCCCGGAGCCGGGCGCGCTCGCCATCGTCACCGACGGCCGCGGCATCCCCCACGCCCTCATCGCGACGACCCGGGTCGTCGCGATGAGGGCGTGGGGGATGCCGCGGCCGTCGGTGACGATGGC
>Ga0116184_10005246_pt1 | contig 10000 bp, 6 predicted proteins | sample AD_JPNNA5_MetaG_FD_89886 | JGI IMG/M metagenome (GOLD analysis project Ga0116184, IMG submission 89886) | Active sludge microbial communities of municipal wastewater-treating anaerobic digesters from Japan - AD_JPNNA5_MetaG | ecosystem: Engineered > Bioreactor > Anaerobic > Digestate | place...
CTGGAGCAGTCAAGAAGTGGACACCAGATTGCATGATATTATGAACAACATTCATGCTGCTTGTGTAAAATATGGTAAAGAAGCTGACGGTTATATCAACTACGTGAAAGGAGCAAACATTGCTGGCTTTATGAAAGTTGCTCAGGCCATGCTTGACCAGGGAATTGTATAATTCCGGTTTATGTTTTTAATTAAAAAAAGCTGTTTCGGATGCGAAACAGCTTTTTTTATGATTTTTTTTTGCTTATAATGTTTTTACAATATTTTATCAACTCTTCGTTAATTATTAGCCGGATAAAAGGTATTTTTGTATGGTATAAACATTTTAAAAAAATATTCATGAAGAAGGTTATCAACACTAATCAGGCTCCTGCTGCTATAGGTCCTTACAGTCAGGCCGTGCTTACTAACGGAATGCTCTTTGTTTCCGGGCAACTGCCCGTAGATCCTGCCACAGGCGTAATGGCTCAAAACGATATTGAAGCTAATACCAAACAGGTTATGGCTAACATTTCTGCTATTCTTAAAGAAGCAGGCATGGATTTTTCGCATGTGATAAAAACAACGATTTTTCTTGCCGACATGGGCGATTTTGGCAAAGTAAACGAAATCTATGGCGCGTATTTTACTTCAGAGCCTCCTGCACGCGAAACCGTTCAGATTGCCCGCCTGCCTAAAGATGCAAGGATAGAGATTTCAGTTGTAGCAGCCTTGTAATTTCCGGAAATTCAGAATTATTACTTGTTGCACCCGTTTTTCCTCAAAAGGTGCAAATAAAACTTTATATTCATAATTTTCAAAAATAAATCGATGAAAAAATTCTCCATCATTCTATTATTTTCTTTATTGGTTTTCAGGTCTTCTGCTGACGAAGGTATGTGGATACCCATATTGCTTTCGCAAGGCCCTGAAGCAGAAATGAAGAGGCTTGGCATGAGGATTTCTGCCGAAGATATCTTCAGTTTGAACAAACCCAGCATGAAAGATGCCATCTGCCTGTTTGGCGGGGGATGCACGGCCGAAATTGTTTCGAGCCAGGGGCTTATTCTTACCAACCATCACTGCGGATACAGCGCCGTACAGGCACACAGCTCGGTGGAACACGATTACCTCACCAATGGTTTTTGGGCAAACTCTTTTGCCGAAGAATTGGAAAATCCCAAACTGAAAGTTTCGATTCTGACCTATATGGAAGATGTAACAGCCAAAGTCCTTAAGAATGCAGGTGAGGATATTTCGCCCGAAAAAAGAAAGGCCCTGATAGATATGAATATTGATGCCATCCTTAAAGAAAATAAGAAAGATGGCACTTATGAAGTGGTGGTGGAGCCGTTTTTTTATGGCAACCAATACATCCTTATCATTTCGCGCATTTTTGAAGACGTGCGTCTTGTCGGCGCCCCGCCTTCAGGAATAGGGAAGTTTGGTGGCGACACCGACAACTGGATGTGGCCGCGACATACCGGCGATTTTTCGGTGTTCCGCATTTACACCGATAGCAATAACCAGCCCGCCAAATATGCTAAGGACAACGTGCCTTACAAACCGCCTTATCATCTTCCGGTATCGTTAAAAGGTGTGAAACCCGGCGATTTTACCTTTATTTTCGGATATCCCGGCACTACCAACGAATATCTGGTTTCCTATGCAGTAGATAGGATAGTGAATTACGAAAATCCCGCCGCTATAAAAGCCAGGGGAAAACGGATGGAAGTGTATAACAGATACATGGCGCAGAGTAAAAAGACACGCATACAATATTCGTCAAAACTGGCCAGCGTGGAAAACTATCATAAGAAAATGATAGGGGAAAGCAAGGGGGTTGTCAGAACTAATATCATAACTCAAAAACAGGAGTTGGAACAAAAGTTTATTCAATGGTACCAAGCCAATCCCGATAAACAAAAAAAATACGACCGGCTCATCGATAAGTTTGAAGAGTTGTATAAAAATTACGGAATTTATAACCTTGCTGCCGATTATGTGTTTGAAGTTGGCCTGGGAATGGAAATTGTGCGTTATGCCGCAAACTATGAAGCATTGGTAAAAAGCAGTCAGAACAAGAAACAGAACGATGATGGTATCAACAAAATACTGGAACGTATAAAACTTGCATCGGACGGATTTTTCAAGAATTATGACAGCCGTATCGACCATGAGGTAGTGGCCGCGCTGATGGAAATTTATTACAAGGGTCCTGGTCAGGAATTGATGCCTGCAGAAGTTGCCAGGGTAGGAGAAGCCTATAAAGGAGATTTTAAAAAATATGCCGACGACCTCTTTGCTCAATCTTTTATGGTTGATGAACAAAAGGTTAATGAAGTCCTTAAAAATTATAAACCTTCCAAAGCAAAAGAAATTGCCAAAGATCCGGCCTATATCCTGGCTATGAGCATTTATGAAATTTACAGGAACACGATTTACTCAAAATATCAGGAATTTCAGGATCAGTCTGATGAACTTTATCGACTTTATATGCAGGGATTGATGGAAATGCAGCCCGAAAAGAAATTCTATCCCGACGCCAACATGACTTTGCGTGTTGCCTACGGCCAGGTAGCCGGCTTCAACCCCCGGGATGCCGTACAATATAACTATTTTACCACGCTGAAAGGCGTCATTGAAAAAGAAGATTCCACCATTTATGATTATACTGTAAACAACAAACTCAAAGATCTGTATAACAATAAAGACTATGGAATGTATGCCGATCCTGACGGGAGTATGCATGTGGCTTTTGTTGCCACCAATCATACTACCGGAGGCAATTCGGGCAGTCCGGTATTAAATGCCGACGGACAACTGATAGGCATCAATTTCGATAGGGTATGGGAGGGCACTATGAGTGATATTATATTCGAACCGGCTATGTGCAGGAATATTTCGGTTGATATCCGGTATTGCCTTTTTATTATTGACAAATATGCCGGGGCACACCGGCTTATTGACGAGATGACATTGGTAAAATAATATGCCATGCTGCAGATAGTAGCTGCAGTTAAAAATATTATTGTATAAAAAGCTATTTTTGTATAAAAACAAGTAATGAAGAAGATATACAGGTTTGTGCTGAAATCCTTTATGGGGCCCATGGTGCTGACTTTTTTCATTGCATTGTTTATACTGCTGATGCAGTTTTTGTGGAAGTATGTAGACGATATGGTGGGCAAAGGCTTTGAATGGTATGTTCTGGCCGAATTGATGTTTTATGCGTCAGCAACATTTGTGCCTATGGCCCTGCCGCTGGCGGTTTTGCTGGCTTCGCTGATGACCTTTGGCAACCTGGGCGAACATTATGAATTGGTGGCTATTAAGGCAGCAGGCATTTCTTTTAGCAAGGCGCTGATGCCCCTGGTAGTGTTTATTGTGTTGCTTAGTGGGCTTGCTTTTTATTTTTCCAATAACATACTGCCCATCGCCAACCTGAAATACGGTGTCCTTTTATTTGATATCCGCGAAAAAAAACCTGCACTGAATATCAACGAAGGAATTTTTTACAATGAGTTGGAGGGTTATGTTATTCGAATTGGTAAAAAAGATAAAAACGGTGCCGACATACAGGATGTGATGATATACGATCATACCGATGCGACGGGAAACAACAATGTTACTCTTGCCGAAAAAGGAAGGATGGAGTCTACCGCCGACAAAAAAACTCTCATTTTTATGCTCTACAATGGCTATAACTATTACGAGCCTGCCTCCACCCGCGAGCACCGTGCTGGGAAAGCTATGCAGCGCACCCATTTTGATGAGGAAATTCGCCGTATTGATGTGTCGGAGTTGAATATGATTCGTAGTAAGGAAGACCTGTTTAAGGACAATTATCAAATGTTGAACCTGACCCAACTGCAGGAAGCTATAGATACTTTAATCAGCCAAAAAGTAAAAAGGGAAATTATCATCGAGAAGTATGTTTTTGGCAATTATCCCTATTTTAAAAAGGTTGATACGGCTAGAAATATTGCTGCCAATGGGTCAAGACCACCTTCAAATGATTTTATTTCCAATTTTTCAAAACCCGAACAAGCTCCCATTGTCGATCTGGCACTGAATACAGCCAGAGGTATTTACCAGCAGGTAGATTATTATTCAAAGGAGATGAACATGAAACGTGAAATCATTGCCCGGCATGAAATTGAATGGTACCGCAAATTCACACTATCTGTTGCCTGTATCGTGCTCTTTTTTATCGGCGCCCCTCTGGGAGCCATTATCCGCAAAGGAGGCCTGGGCCTGCCGGTAGTCTTTTCCACCTTGTTTTTCATTATTTTTCATGTCATCTCCATGACAGGCGAAAAATTTGCCCGCGAAAGCGTTATCCCGGTTTATGAAGGTATGTGGATACCCACTATGGTATTTATTCCTATTGGGATATTGCTGACATATAGCGCCAGCACCGATGCCCGTATTCTGAGCTACGACTGGTGGGCAATATTCCTTAAAAAGATACTCAATATTCTTAAGCGATTAGTTCCTCGTAAAAAAATGAAAATATCATGAACATACTTCAGCTATGTAACAAGTCACCATTTCCCCCCAAAGAAGGAGGCCCCATAGCCATGTATAACCTGGGCAACGGACTGATGCAACAGGGGCATAACGTGGATATTCTTACCATGAATACCTTTAAATTTTCGGTCGACGTGGATGCATTACCTGTGGATTATCGTTATAAAACCAGATTTACTGCTGTTTTTGTTGATACCAGAATCAAATACATGGATGCTTTTCTTAACTTGTTTTCATCCAAATCATTTCATGTACAGCGTTTCGATTGTCAGGAATTCAGAAACACCCTGATTCATATATTGAAAAACAAAAATTATGATTTTGTTCAACTCGAAACAATTTATGTTGCTCCCTATATTGATACAATCCGCAAATACAGTAAAGCAAAAATAGTACTCCGTTCCCATAATATCGAACACCTGATTTGGCAGCGGTATGCACGCACCATCGGCAATCCGGTGAAAAGAAAATATATTAATTACCTTACTGCCAAACTGAAAAAATACGAAATGACGGTTTTTGGCGCTGTGGATGGCATCGCTTGCATTACCAGCGTTGATGCTGATTACATTAAGAGCCGCGGCTTTTCCACGCCGCTGTCGGTAGTGCCTTTTGGGTTGGAATGCGAAAAATACAAAGTCGTTCCCTCCGAAAACTGCCGGCCATCATTTTTCCACCTGGGGTCGATGGATTGGATGCCTAATCAGGAAGCTATCAGATGGTTTCTTGATAATTGCATGCCTGAGTTGGCCGCACTTTTTCCTGAAACTATGATTTATCTTGCAGGTAGAAATATGCCATCATGGATATATAACTATAAATTTCCAAACTTGAAAATAGTTGGCGAAGTAGAAGATGCTGCAGAATTTATGCAGTCAAAAACGGTTATGTTTGTCCCATTATTGTCGGGGAGTGGTGTCAGGGTAAAAATTATTGAAGGTATGGCTTTGGGAAAGACTATCATTTCTACCTCCGTCGGCGCCGAAGGAATTCATTACACCGACGGCGAAAATCTTTTAATTGCCGATAGTCCTGAAGTTTTTATAGAAAAATTCAGATTGTGCATCAATGATCACGTACTCTGTACCGACATCGGGACAAATGCCAGGAAACTTATTGAAGCAGAGTATGATATTTCTGTTACCACGCATAACCTTATCAAACTGTATCAGGCCATTCAAGGTGCTGAAAATTAAAAAAAATATCCGGCAGCGACAGGCGCAGTTAACTATAGCCGAAATTTAAATCGCTGATGATTTTAATTAAAAAATTTTGCTATGAACAAATTATAAATAATTTTACAGCAAATTTGGCAGATGAAATTGTTTGTTTTATTATCACGGGTACCATATCCACTGGAAAAAGGCGATAAACTGAGGGCATATCACCATTTGAGGTGTCTGTCAAAATATTATGATATCCATCTGTTCTGTCTAAACGATACTCAATTATATCCCCAGGCAGTGGAAAAGCTTTCCGCATTCTGCAAATCGGTTACTGTTGCCAATCTGGCTAAACCTGATATTTATGCGGGATTATTCAGCGCCCTTTTTTCGGGTTTACCTTTCCAGTCGGGATACTTTTTTAGCAAAAAAATAAAAAAGCAAATACTTTCCAAAATTGATGAGATTAAACCCGATCATATTTTTTGCCAGTTGATAAGGGTTACCGAATATGTCAAGGACCTTAACATACCCAAAACTCTTGATTATCAGGATGTGTTTTCGACTGGGTATCAACGGTTATCCACTAAGTCATCAATTTTCATGAAGCCTTTATTGCGTATCGAAGCAAAGCGTGTGGATAAATATGAGAACTACATATTTGATAAATTTGATACCCGGTTTATTATTTCCCTGCCCGACAGGGATGCTATCAGTCATCCTGAAAAAAATAAGATACTAGTAATTCCAAATGGTGTTGATACAGAATATTTTAAGCCTGTTGACTTAAAGAAAGAGTTTGATATTCTTTTTACCGGTAATATGAACTACAAACCCAATGTGGATAGTGTTGAATATCTCGTCAATAATGTGTTGCCGGTGTTAAAAAGAAAGGTGCCAGTTGTAAAAGTACTTATTGCCGGCGCCGATCCTCATAAACGAGTGCTTAAACTGGCTTCGGATGATGTAACGGTAAGCGGTTGGGTGGAAGATATGCGTGATTGTTATGCCAAATCGAGGATTTTTGTGGCACCCATGCAGATAGGAACAGGCTTGCAGAACAAACTGCTTGAGGCCATGGCTATGAAATTACCCTGCATAACATCGGGACTGGCTAACAACGCTTTACAGGCTGCAGAAGACAGTGAAATACTGGTTGGTTATTCGCCTGAAGATTATGCCGAAAAAATCGAACTGTTGTTAAAAAACAAAGAGGCAAGCCAACGGATTGCGCTTGGAGGGTACAATTTTATTCTTAAAAACTATAACTGGGAAACCCAGGCTGAAAGAATACATGGGCTCATCAGCGGAGCAGCCAATCAGTAGGTGTGGCATTCGGTGCCTTCGACTTCGCTCAGGCACCGAAAGATTCAAAATATATGTACAGTCTCCTCGTCAAATTCATTAATAAGTATATATACAGCTTAAAACTGAAAGTGGCGGTATAACTGCGCATAAGGCTCCTAAGCATTCAGTCGTGCCGCTTTTACAACCACGTTTACATCTTTAATTTTCAGACAACAGTAATCCTTCTTTAATTTTAAGCCTCTTCGGGGCTGTACCCGTTGAAATCCAAAGGTAGTTTTTAGCAGTGACGGAGCCGATGCAGTGAGTTTGCTCATATAAGGCGAAAACCCAGCCGGAATTTAGTCTCATGTTGGCTGCCTGAATCTCAAAACTGGCTGCTGACACCGTATTATATGCAATTTATTTGTGATTTTTCTTACTCGTTGAGGTGTTGTTGTTATAATAAATACTATTTAACATAAATTTAATGTGATATTTCATTAATTATCGTGTTTTTTATCAAAAGTTATTGTATATTTGTAAGTTAAGGAATCTATATTAATTTATTTATAAAACTAAAATTTTATTATTTATGAAAAACACAAATTTTACATTTGTGATAAAAATGCTGGCGTTTGCCGCATTTTTGGTTTGTTGCAGCTTCAGTGGTTGGGGGCAGATATCCATAACGAATCTTGGTACTGCATTAACTGAGAACTTCAACAGTCTTTCAAGTTCAGGACTAGTTCTACTGTGCCTGCAGGATGGGCTTTTTATGAAACTGGTTCAAATGCCAATACATTATATAATGTTAGTACCGGTAGCAGTACTGCTGGTGATACGTATAGTCTGGGTACAGCCAGTGCTGCCGACAGAGCTTTCGGCGGACTACTATCAAGTAGTCTTATTCCGACAATAGGCGCATCATATACAAACAATAGCGGATCTATTATAACTCAATTGACGATTAGTTATTATGGAGAACAGTGGCGTTTAGGTGCAACGGGGCGTTCGGATAAACTGACATTTTCATATAGTTTGGATGCAACAAGTCTTTCAACAGGTTCATGGACAAATGTTACATCGCTTGACTTTACGGCTCCAAATTCCACTGGCACAGTTGGTGCATTAGATGGTAATTCAAGCAGCAACAGAACCCTGGTGTCCTATACCATAACAGGGCTTTCTATTGCTTCAGGTGCTTCGTTCTGGATCAGGTTTAGTGATGTTAATGTAACTGGATCCGATGATGCTTTAGGTATTGACGACTGGTCGCTTACGCCGGCAGGGGCAAGCGGTTCTCCGGTATTGGCTATTTCCGGTACTCCCACCAACCATGGTTCAGTATGTCCGGGCTCTTCAGGATCGGCTGTTCAATATACAATTACTAACAGTGGCACTGTCCAGGCTGATGGAGTAACAGTTATATCAAATGATACACAGTTTGCCGTTAGCGGTTTATCCTCCACAAGCATTGCCGCATCAGGCGGAACAGCTACATTCAATGTAACATTTACACCTGCAAGTGCAGGCGCAAAATCTGCCACTATAACTGCAAATAGCACAACCAGCGGTAGCACAGATGGTACAATTAATCTCACAGGAACTGGTATCACACCTGTTACTCCGAGTGTTTCTATAAATGATCCGGGGACAATATGCAACAACCAAAGTGTAACCTTTACCCCGGTGCCTGCAAACCTTGGTGGCGGCACTGCCTCTTATTCATGGACTATTAATGGAGTTGCAGGCACGGCAACAGGCAACACTTATACTCAAAGTACCTGGACTCAGGGCAATAGTGTGCAGGCAGTTATGACTGTTATCGGGGGATGTGTTACTTCAAATACAGCATCATCAAACACCGTTACTCCGACAGTCATTTCACCGGAAACGCCCTCGGTAAATATTGCAATCACAAGCGGAAACAATCCATCCTGTGCTGGCAGTTCTGTTACATTCACTGCAACGGCATCTAATCTTGGCGGCGGCTCCGTAAGTTTATACCAATGGAAAGTCGACGGTAGTGGCGTCGGTACAAACAACTCCACCTATTCTACAACGAGCCTGGCTGATGGGCAACTGGTTACTTGCGAAATCACTGTTTCGGGAGGTTGTGTTACTGCTTCAACAGCGGCATCATCAGCAATTACAATGTCTATTACTGCACTTCCTGCTACGCCCATAGCGTCAAATAACGGTCCCCTTTGTGCAGGTGCAACATTAAACCTGATCTCTGATGCAACAGGAACCATAGTATGGAGCGGACCTAACAGTTTTTCATCCGGTAATCAAAATCCGACTATCAGTGCAGTTACTGTGGATGCAGCAGGTACATATTCCGTAACTTCTACAGTTGGGGGATGCACCAGCCTGGCTGGAACAACTAATGTTACTATCAATACTGCGCCTTCAATTACTTCACATCCGGCATCTGCATCAATTTTTGTGGGTGGTAGCAATACATTTTCTGTTACAGCAACAGGAGCCGGGCTGAATTATCAGTGGCAGCTAAACGGCAGCGATATCTCCGGTGCAAATGCGAGCACGTATACTGTTTCCGGCGCTACTTTGGCCATGTCAGGAGATTCCTACACCTGTGTTGTTTCAGGGACATGTTCTCCTTCTGCAACATCCAACGCTGCAATCCTTACGGTTACTGATTTGCCATGCGGTGGAACTGAATCATTCAGCCTTAGTAATTTAACAGCATCATACGCTTCCGGGAGTTTTGCCGGAGATGTAACAACATGGACTTATGTTGAAAGCCGTGATGAAAGTACTTATGGAATTACCGGAAAAGGGTGTATGTTCAGAGGGATGACAACGGCAAAACTCACATCAGGCAATGTCTCCGGCATTGGCAGCTTTACCTGTAAACTAAAAAAGGGATTTACCGGTGTAGGGCTAAGACAAGTCGGATTATATGTCAACGGCGTTTTCAAAGGCGCTTCTTTAGCGTGGGATAATACAACCACCCAGACATTTACCGTAAACAACATCAATGTAGCTGGAAGTGTTATCATTGAAATCAGAAA
>Ga0116184_10005249_pt1 | contig 9996 bp, 10 predicted proteins | sample AD_JPNNA5_MetaG_FD_89886 | JGI IMG/M metagenome (GOLD analysis project Ga0116184, IMG submission 89886) | Active sludge microbial communities of municipal wastewater-treating anaerobic digesters from Japan - AD_JPNNA5_MetaG | ecosystem: Engineered > Bioreactor > Anaerobic > Digestate | place...
AAAATAATTCAACAAACCTTCTGGCAGAATCATTTCTATGGATGAAACGTTGGACATAACTTAAATATTATTTAGGCTAAATTAGAAATTTAGTTTATTCCCCCCAACTTTTCAGATTGATCCGTAATAGCCAAACACCAGAAGGTGTAGGTGTTCCGGAAGGAAACTCCGAAGGAAATTATTACAGCTATTACTACTACAATTATTACAGCTATTATTACTACTATAACTATTATAGTTATTACTATTATAACTATTACAGTTATTACTATTATTACAACTATTATAGCTATTATTACAACTATTACAGCTATTCCGGTTACTACAATTATTATAGTTATTATTCCGACTATTATAGTTATTATTATAATTATTACAGCTATTCCGGTTATTATAGCTACTACAGCTATTACTATAACTATTATAGCTATTATTACTATAACTATTATAGCTATTATTACTACTATAACTATTATAGCTATTATTATAATTATTATAGCTACTATTATTACAACTATTACAGCTATTATTACTACAACTACTATAGTTATTATTACTACTATAACCAGTAGATTTTAAAAAGCTATTTGTAGATTTTTTTAAAAAATAGTGTTTTTTAATGGAGGTAGTTGCTAAAAGAGTTATTGTTAGTAAACAAAAAAATTTAATTTTAAAAATACAATATTATGGGTAGAATAGGTCCACTCGAAATAATTTTAATCTTAGTTGTCGTTCTTTTGTTTTTTGGCGGGAAAAAGATACCGGAATTAATGAAAGGGCTAGGCAAAGGAGTAAAAGAGTTTAAAGATGCTGCTAAAACAGATAAAGATATAGCACCATCTGAAAAAGAAGAAACCCCCAAAGAGTAGCAGTTTTTAAAATAAATTTATTGATTTATTAAATCCTGATTTTATTTATTAAAATCAGGATTTAATACTTATTAACAATACATTGTTGTTGAAAATGGGGTTTGGGTATTAAAAATTTGTAAAAAAGTTTGTATATTGCAAATTAGAAAATTATACCAATTGCAAATTTAAAATAGTCCAACGGATATTTTAAATTTTGCAATGGTAATGCCGATGACATATATGTTATAGTACAATTTATTGGAATATTACATATATGCTTTCGGTATAAAATTTTTAATTTTTTCCGGCGTTTATTATTTGATAAAAAGGTTAAATCATTAATTTTTAAAAATATGAAACAAATAAAAATAGTTTACTTGATAGCATTTATATTATTGATTTGGGAGGGTCCTTTTTTATATGCCCAATCAGTAAAAGATACCATCGGTAAATCTGTCTCTTCTTTCGTATTGAATAAAGATAACCCAATTGTGGAAGCATTAGACAGTTTAGCCATTCTAAAATGTTTCGAAAATTGTAATTTTTCCACCAACACTAAAAAATTAAATAAATATAATTACGCTCCAGACTATATTCCTGTTTTCAGCGATTCTGTTTATGAACAGAGAATAGCAAAGCTTAATTCATCTTCTCCTTTTGAATATGTATATAATGAAGATGTGAAGGGATTTATCGATTTATATGCAATAAAAAAGAAAAATATGACCGGTCGTTTAATAGGACTTTCCGAATATTATTTCCCTCTTTTTGAAGAATATCTTAGCAAATATAAAATCCCAATGGAGTTAAAATATCTAGCTATTGTTGAATCTGCTTTAAATCCGGTTGCTAAATCGAGAGCGGGAGCAAATGGATTATGGCAGTTTATTTATACAACAGGTAAACGATACGATTTAAAAGTAACTTCATATACCGATGATCGTTTTGACCCTATTAAATCGACCGATGCTGCTTGTAGGCATTTTATAGATTTATATGCTATTTATAAAGACTGGGCACTGGTTTTAGCTGCATACAATTCAGGTCCCGGAAATGTAAATAAAGCAATAAGAAGATCGAACGGTGAAACCAATTTCTGGAAAATAAAGAAATATCTACCCAAAGAAACTAGAGGCTATGTTCCTGCATTTATCGCTGTTACCTACGTTATGAATTATGCTACAGAACACAATATATTCCCTGTTGCACCCGATTTTATGAGTTTTGAAGTAGATACCGTGATGGTGAAACAAAAACTTACATTCGACCAAATATCGGAAGCCTTAAATATTCCGAAAGAAAAAATTGAGTACTTAAATCCATGTTATAAGATGGGCATTATTCCTGCAAGTAGCGAAGAACCATATACGCTTAGTCTTCCTCAGAAATATATCGGTGATTTTATGAGCAATGAAACAGCTATATATTCTTATAAAACATTGGCTATGATTGAAGAAGAAAAAGCAATGACGGAAAAAGAAAAAGAAATAAAAAAGAAAGATTCTTTATTAGCATTACAGCAAAAAAAAGCAAATTATTCCTCCACAAACAAAGAAACAATTTCTACTACTACCACTAAATATACTGTTAAAGCCGGTGATGGATTAGGTGTTATTGCTTCCCGTAATAATTGTACTATTGCTCAAATACAAAAATGGAATAATTTAAAAAATACCACCATTTATCCGGGTCAGAAATTATATGTTAAAGATCCTACTGTTTTAGCAACTAAAACCGATACGAGCAATTCTAAATCTATTGAAAAGGATAATACGAATTCAACGATAGAAAAAACAACAACAACTGAAAAAACAGTCAATATAAAATATGTTTATCATACTGTTCAAAAGGGAGATACGTTGTGGAGAATAGCGAATCAATACAAATGCACTTCGATAGAAGAAATTAAGAAATTAAATAATTTAACCAATAAAAGTACTTTGTTTGTTGGTCAAAAGATTAAAGTGGCTGTTAACAGCTAATTAACTAGTTGTTTATAGTTCAATTACAGCTTCTTCTTTGGGTTGTTTTATTTCGTGTACAAATTTAGGTTTTCTTGAATTTTGCATCGATAACCAAATTATTTCTGCAATATCTTTTACATCGGTTTCGGCGCTTTTAACAAAAGTTTTCTTACATAAAGGACAAGCTGTTGCAATATAATTAGGGTTATTTTTTTGCAACACATTCAATGCGTCAATCCGAATAAGATCGCGTTGTACGGTATTTAATTGAACTCCACCTAAGCTGTTTCCACAACATAAACCGAGTTCAGCTTCTTGAGAAACCGATTGTAAATTAACAACTTTATTTAAAAGTTCACGGGGTTCTTTATAAATGTTATTTCCTCGTCCTAATTCGCACGGATCGTGATAAACAGCACTTTCTTTAGAATGATGAACACGTATTTTTCCTTCATTAATTAAGCGAAGCAAATATTGACTATGATGCAAAACTTCAATAGGGAGTTTATAATCTTCTTTAAATACTTTAAGACATATAGGACAAGAAGTTACAAGAGTTTTAGCCCCCGAATCTTTAATTAGTTGGGTGTTTTTTTCTATTAGCTTATGTGCTTTTAATATTTCCCCTGCGGTAACTAATGGTCGGCCACAACAAATACTTCCGTTTTTATCTAAAAACAAATAATCAATACCGGCCGTTTTTAAAATAGATTCCATCGCTATTTTAATAGAAGGCGTTAAATGAGTCATGCACCCTGCAAAATAGATTACTGGGGCTGTTTTTTCAACTTGTGACGAGATATAATCGTAATTCTGATTACCGGTAGCAAATTCGAAACGACGCGAAATACGAATATTATTTAAATTAATACCTACGGGACAATATTCCTGACATCTTCCGCAAAGTAAGCAATCGAATGCTTTTTCTTCTTTAATTTCATTATTTCGAATAGATTGAAGGAAATATACCCCTTGTGTATCAGTAATACGCGAGGAGGTAAGAAGCTGACATTTATCAATACAAATACCACAACGCGAACAGGCATTTACTTCAATAGCAGAAAAAGAATTGTAAACTTTACAATTTTTAATACCGAAGTTTCTTAAAAAGATTAAAACAACTTCTGTAAAAATGTGCATATAGCGAGAAAAGGGGAGCGCTACAAAAAATGTTCCCAATGCAATAGAATAAGCCCACCAGGCTATATAAGAAACATCTTGCAAAGGAATAAAAGAAGCAAAAAACCGTCCGGCATTTCCTGTTAAAAAACCACCATTATCATACATTCCGGCTGTAAAACTTTCAGCCAAGAAACGTAAGGGGAAAATAAACCATAAACTCATCATGGCAAACCAATCTCCCAACTTTAAACGGGTTGTTTTTTTCATTCCGAATAAACGAGAATAAATACGTTTAAAAAATGCTAAAAGAACTCCCGATAAAACGAATAATAAGAGAAAATCCATTACAAATTTAAATTCGTTTGCCCATGGATATGCATTTATATCGTGATTAAAAAATTTAAAAAAGATAGGTTCATATGGAGCATTAAAAGGCTTATGCGAATGAATTTTATTTTCTAGCGTTCCTCCCAATATTAATAAAAGCCATCCCAACGCAAAGCTCATGTGCATATAACCAAGTACCGGATTTATTTTAAATATTCTCCGGTGAAATAAACTTTCTAAAACGATCTCTTTAATGGCTTTAAAGAATTTAATACTGAAAAGCCCTTTCAGAAGCTTAAATGTATCGGCTTTGCTTAAAGTAATTATCCAGTAAGTATATTTATAAATAAGAATAATAAATAATATAATAGCCCCTGCAGAAAAAGGAATAACAAAAGGATCGTAGCTCATAATGAATATTTCTCTATTGCTTGGTTAATTTTAATAATAACATTGCGGGTATTTACTCCACGAGGGCAAGCCAACAAACATTTACCGCATAACATACATTTTGCTATTTCTTTTTTTAGCGTTGTTACTTCTCCTCTTTTTAATAAAGTATATAAATGGCGGATATTAAAATTAGTAAACTGTGCGGCACTACAAGTAGCAGTACATGTTCCACAAGAAATACAAATATTAAAGGAAGGTTCGTGTTCTTTAACATAAGCAAGTATTTTTTTATCGTTCTTGTCGTAATTAATCTGTCGATCCTCGCTTAATGTATATCCAAAATTCTTCATAATAGGAGTAATGGTTATATAGTACGTTTTTCTATGGAATAATTTTCTAGATAACTAGCGGTCATTAATGCAGCCGAACGCGAATCGGCAAAAACATTATTAATGGTTCTGGGAGCCATACAACAGCCGGCAAAAAATACCCCCGGTACATTAGAAACAGTTGTCATGGTATGTTGATCCATGCATTTATAAAAACCGTTCGGACCAAAATTTAATCCTAGCATAGCTCCTATTTTTTTGGTTCCTTCCGAAGGGGTTATTCCCACCATTAATACCAGTAAATCAACGCTCATTCTTAACGGACGGGCTGCCAAGGTATCTTCTACCTTTACTAAGATAGAACCATCTATGTTTTCGCAGGCTTCCGATAAACGACCGCGAATAAAATTAACAGCATGTTTTTCTTGTGCTTGTTTATATAAGGTTTCAAAATGCATACCGAACATACGTAAGTCCATATAAAAACAAAAGACTTCGGCATCGGGAATTTTTTCTTTAATTTCGATAGATTGTTTAACGGCAGTTACGCAGCAAACTTTAGAACAATATACATTTCCGACTTTTTCATCGCGCGAACCTACACAATGAACAAACCCAATTTTTTTAGGTGTTTTTCCGAGTGCGTTAACAATAGGTTTTCCCGATAAAAACAATTCTTCCAGTTCGGCAGAAGTAATTACATTATCGTATATTCCATAGCCGTATTCTTCTTTTTTACGAGCATCAAATAAATCGTAACCGGTAGCTACAATAATGGCGTCGCTTTCAAACGATCTGCCGTCGGATAGTTTAACGGAAAATATAGAATCATTTTTACGAGCATCAATAATATCGGCATTTTTAATAATTTGAATATGGGTTAACCCAATTCCTTTATTCAGAAATTCTATTACATCTTTACCTAGTCGCATAGTAGGAAAAAGTTTTTCCCAACCTAATAGATGTCCGCCCAGTTCGTTCTCTTTTTCTAAAAGGGTTACTTGATAACCCATGGCAGATAAGTTAGTAGCGGCTTCCATACCGGCAATACCGCCACCAATTACAATAATTCTTTTTTTATTCATGAGGTAAAAATATCAAATTTTTAGCACACTTGGTTTTTCTGGGGCTCCTAAAAATTGTCCGCTCTTATCGGCAAATTTTTTAGTAGGATCGTATGGAATACCCATTTTATCAAGTATTGGTTCGCACGATACTTGATGTACCTGTAAACCAATATCCCAAGGATCGTATCCTAAAACCATTCCGGCTACTTCTTCGAAGGTAAATACTGGAATTCCGTGTCCATCTTTTCCATATGTTTTTCCTTCCATTTCGGCAATGGTATATTGCCATTTATCAAGAAACATAGGGCATCCCGGACAATTAGTAATAATCATATCCGGTTTATAAGGCTGCATAGATTCAAATTTCTTATGAGAGCAAGCAACAGAATAACCTCTGTTTGCCTGAACTAGGTATTGCCTGAAACCAAAACCACAACAATGACGGCGTTCCGGATAATCAACAATTTCTCCACCCCAATCTTCTACCATTCCTACCAAAACATAGGGATATTCAGCTCCACCTACTCCCACATGTGGAAACATTTTGGCATAATGACATCCGATATGTTCTACTACTTTTAATGGTTCGCCTGTATTTTTGTTAATTAATTTATATTTTGCTTTTTGTGCTATTTCTTTTCTAAATTTATAGATAACATCGCTGGCATGGGCTAAATTTTTAGGAATCTTAAATTCGCGTCCGGTGGCTTTTTTAAGGTATTCTCTAACTTTTGCTTCTGTTTCTGGAAAATGATGCCAGGTTTCTAATATTTCGGTATAAAGTCCAAAAGAAGTAATACACGAAGGTACCAGATTTTCGTATCCCGATTCGGTCATAAGAGCAAACTGACGTGCAACTACAGTCATTGCAGTATCGAAAGGGACTACATCGGAATGATATCCAATACCGGTACAGGTGGTATGACAAGGGTGTTCGTAAACATCCTTTCCTAGTACGTCGCGCATAATTCTAAGAAACGTTTGTTCGGCGCCGGGAAAAAAATTCTGTCGAACACAACTTCTTACATAAAAATAGCGGTCATCGGCAATATCTTTTTGATAATCTTTCCAGATGGCATGTTTTCCTTCGGTTTTCATAGTAAGTTATTCTTTATTGCAATGATTATTGCTGTTATGCGAATAAATATATTTAAAATAATCGTTTTCGTTTGTTTGATCGAAAGGGATGTTCATTTCTTTTGCTTTTTTCGCTGAAAATTCTTCAATCTTTTTAAAGCGTTCATTACCGCCGGTAACTTCAAATATTTTACGAAGTTCTTCCAATGATTCTTCGGGGATTTTACGCAAAATTCCGGGTCCTTCTCCTTTGTAATTAGCACCCAAGCGGTCAAAAACTTTTCTCCAGTTTTTTTGTTTCCAGTCCCAGATGGGGCCTTGTTCCGGATGAATATCGGTTGTAACGCCTTCTAAATAAAGGCAATATCCATAGTCTAAAATCCATTGTCCAACGGTTCGTTTCAACGCTAATTGCTGTCTTCCTTTTTCAGATTCGGTAAAATAGCCTAATTCCTGCGAAAGCGAACGTAAAGCACAGATAATAAGCCCGGGTGTATTTCCACGCGGACATCTGGTTTTACAAGACATACATTCGCCACAATACCAAATTTGTTCCCCTTTTAAAAGGGCCAAAATTTCATCGTCGTTTTTTCCTTGCACTGTATCGGTAATACTGCGGGGATCGTAATTATAAAATTCAGCAGCGGCACATATTGCAGTGCATGTTCCGCAGTTGATGCAGGCTTTTAAACCTTCGCGAAAACGAACATCTTCAGCTAGTTTATCGAATAATTTTCCCATTTTTTAATTTTAAACCTATTGTATATAGAGTGAGTCGACAAAGGTAAATATTTTTTTCAAAAAACAAATTTTTTTCAAAAAATTCATTCTAGTTTTCTTTTTTATTTTAGTCCGATTTATATAAAAAAATATGGTTTTTATGCCAGATAAAATTAACTATTCTATGATTGTTAAACCTAAACACAAGTTAATTGTTTTACCTTTATATATTGTTTCTTTAAATCTTAACAAACCAGGATCATTTAATATATTTCTCCACTCTTCTCCTTTAAATTTTCGTTTTATCCAAGTATAACTTGTAGTTTCCACATTTGTTAGTGCAATGGATGGATTTAACCATTTAATAGAAGCATCATCGCTTATCCATTCCATTACAATAAAAACACCTTCTTTAGGAAAATTAATAGATAAAGGAAGCGGAATACTTAAATTACTTTTAAATTTAGTTGTTTTATATGTTAAATCTGTATTTAATAAAGAAATACCATCTGGTGCGCCTGTTATCTTACCTGGTAATTGTAAATCAAAACGTAATATTGACTTATAGGATTCTTTTATGAAAAGATTTTTTTTAAATTTATTATTTATTTCTGTTATTATTGGAGTTTCTTTCCAATTATTGTTGTATGGAATATAAACTGCTATTAAAAAGCCCGAAGCTCCTCCAAAATCAGAATTAGCAATTGTCTTAGAATTATTAAATCCTATATTCTTTTTTTTATATTTTATATTTTTAATAATTACTTCTTTTAATAATTGTTTTCTTTGAGTCAAAAGAATTTCTTTATTCAAAATTTTATTACAAAAAATATTTTTATCATTAAATGATAAATGGCTTATTTTAATTTGTTGTATAGTATCAGGAATTTCAACCATTCCTTTTTCATCAGAATATAATCCACCTCCATTTGAATGAACAAAAAAAATAGTTGCATATGGAATAACTTCTTTTGTTATGCTATCTCTTATTGTATAAACTCTTTGAGCATTTATTTTCAAAACAAAAAATACCAATAGAATAATTATATTCGTTTTTTTCATAGAAAGACGCTGTTTTATTCTTTTTCAAAACGCAAATCATACTTTTCTAAAAGTCCGGAGAGTCGGTAAATAGAAAATTTTGCTTTTTTTATTCGGTTAATTTCTGGGTCGATAGAATAATTGTAAGAAGTAGAGAAATCAGATTTTTCTAAAATAGTATGGTCGAAGGCGGCTCTTGTTAAGTCGCAATTATCAAACAAGGAGTCGGTTAAGTCGCATTCCGTAAAGTCGACTTCTTGTAATTGACAATTTTTAAAAACAGTTTTTTTAATTTTTGTTTTATAAAAGGAAGAATGATTAATAATACAGTTTTCGAAACGAATAGATAGTCCGAATGGGTTACAACTATCGAAATGAAGCCCCAGCATTTTACAATCGGTAAAAACAATATTTCTAAATGCGGTATTGCTTAGTTTAACTAAACTTAAATTACAGACTGAAAACGTACAATCGACAAATTTATAATCAGAGAGGCTTACATTCGAAAAATCGCAATTAAGAAAACGACAGTTTTCGTATTCCCCTTTTGTTAAAGGTTTATTGTTAAAGTCAATTTTATCGAACGTTTTTTCTTCAATTAATGGATGTTCCATATTTTGCTATTTATACTTAAACGAATTGGTATTATATGCTTGAGGTTAAGCTTCCATAATACGAAACTAAAGTAATTATATTTTTCGAATTTTTAACTTTAGCGTTAGTTTGTTTTCTTAAGTGATTATCATTCTTTCATTCATGTAAAACGAACAATATTACTCTTAGAGGAAAAGTAGGTACGATGGTGCAATCGTTTTATACCGAAAGCATCTATGTCATCGGCATTACAATTGTAAAATTTAAAATATTCGTTGGACTATTTTAAATTGACAATCTATCTAACTCATTCCTAACTAACAGAAAAATAATAGATTAGAATACCATGTTTTTTACTCAAAGTGAAGAATGGCATTCAGGAAATTTTGATACAAAACAAGGTTCTGATTTGTGCAGATGGGCTTGTGCTAAGAAAACGCAATATAAGAATTCAATTTTTCTGAAATGAAGAGTTTCGGTTTCGGGGAGAAAACAGAACCGTAGTTTTGAA
>Ga0116184_10005253_pt1 | contig 9991 bp, 8 predicted proteins | sample AD_JPNNA5_MetaG_FD_89886 | JGI IMG/M metagenome (GOLD analysis project Ga0116184, IMG submission 89886) | Active sludge microbial communities of municipal wastewater-treating anaerobic digesters from Japan - AD_JPNNA5_MetaG | ecosystem: Engineered > Bioreactor > Anaerobic > Digestate | place...
CGCGCTGCTGCTGCCCACCGGAGAGCTGGTGCGGGAATCGGGCACGGAAGGCTGCGCTGCCGGGCAGGCCGACCCGAAGCAGAAGCTCGTCGATCTCGGCGTCGTCGGGCGTCCCAGCCTGCTTGACCTGTGCAGCATCTCGCAGGATGCGGGCGACTCGCATGCTGGGGTTGAGTGCCGTCGCAGGGTTCTGGGGCACGAAGGACAGCCGCGGCACGGCGCCGTTCGGGCCACCTCCCGAGACCTCCCCCGCGGTGACCGCGAGGCCCGGAGCCGTGTACCCGAACGCCGCAAGCGCCGTCGTCGTCTTGCCCGACCCGGACTCGCCGACGAGGCACACGATCTCGCCTGGGCGGACCTCGAGCGACACGCTGTCGACGACCGGATCGCCTGTGGGCAGGGAGATCGTCACCGACGACCACTGGATGGCAACTGAGCCGTCGTTCATGCTCCCCCCTCCGAGCGGTCTAGCTGGCGGACGAATGCGTCGCCCACGAGGTTGACGCCGATGATCAGGACGGCGAGCACGATCGAGGGCGCGAGGATTGCATCCGGGTTGCCGCCGATGATGACCCGGTTCTCGGAGACCATCAGGCCCAGCTCCGGCAGCGGCGGCTGGATGCCGAGGCCGAGGAAGTTGACGCTGGCGATCAGAATGATGCTCCAGCTGAACCGCAGACCCAGATCCGCGATGACGACGCCCGCGATGTTCGGCAGGACCTCTCGCCGAAGGATCGTCAGGGTGCGATCACCTCGGGCCACGGCTGCCTCGACGTAGCCGCGGGTGGCAATCTCTGCCGTCGCCGACCGAACGATCCGGGCGACACCCGGCATGAGCACGAGCGCCGCCGACAGCACCAGAACCCACCCTGCGTTTCCGAAGGCGGTCACGAAGAGAAGGATCACGAGCAGGGCCGGCACAGAGAGCAGGACGTCCATCGTGCGCATCAGCCAGGCATCGACCGGACCACGCCTATACCCAGCGAGAAGTCCGATAGCGCCACCGACGACGTACGTGATGGTCGTCGCGCCCACCGCAAGAACGACCGTCGCCCGCCCGGCGTACAGAACCCGACTCAAGACGTCTCGCCCGATGAAGTCGAGGCCGAGCGGGTGACCGGGCATCGGCGGCGAACCGGGGATACCGAAGGGTTGCGACGGGTCGTACGGAGCGACGTTGCCGCCAAACAGGCAGATCGCGAGTCCGACCACGAGGAAGACGAGGCCGATCTTGCCGCCGGTCGTCGAGGTGACGCGTCGGAGGCTGCCTGCGGGGCGGCGGCGCGGGAGCGCGGCGGAGACGGTCATACGAGCTCGCTCCGAAGTCGCGGGACAAGGAACACGACGAGCAGGTCTGCGACGATGTTGATCACCGTGTAGAGCACGGCGAGGATCATCGACGCCGCCAGGATGGCATTGGTGTCCCGAGACTGCACGGCGTTCACGAGGTAGACGCCGATACCGGGATATGCGAAGACGGACTCGACCACGATGATTCCGCCGACGAGGTACTGAAGGTTCTGCGCAATCGTCTGCACGGCGTTGGCGACGGCATTGCGCATGGCGTACCACGTGATGATGCGTCGATGAGAGATTCCGTTGAGCGTCGCGGACAGCACGAAGTCGGAACGCATGGCCTCGAGCATCCCCAGTCTCGTCTGCCGCGCCCCGGAGCCGACGGCGACGACCAGCAACGTCAAGACCGGCAGGACCAGCACCTGCGGAGTCTGGAGCGGTGAGGCGCCGGGCGGTACGAGCGACACCGGTGGCAGCACATGGAGCTGGGTGAAGAAGATGTAGATGAACAGCGCACCGGTCACGAACTCCGGCAGCCCACCGAGGACGAGAGTCGGGACCGAGATGCTGTGGTCCAGGAAACGGTCTGCGAACAACCCTGCGATGGCTCCCAACGCGAGAGTGAGCGGGATCAGCAGAACGGCAGTGATGAATCCGAGAATCAGGCTGTTGGCCAGCGGATCGGCCAGCGCCGTGGCGATCGACGGGTCGGCCTGCTGGTTGATCATGGCGACCACGGATACGCCGAGGTCTCCATGGACGAGTCCGCTGAGCCAGGCGAGGTACTGCGCCCACAAGGGTTGATCGAGCCCCAGCTTCGCCTGCAGGGCCGCGATCGTCTCAGGGGTTCCGCTCTTGCCGAGCACCACGGTCACGGCGTCGCCGGGAACGATGGCCGTAAGGGCGAAGATCAGCACCGACACCACGAACAGCGTCGCAGCGCCGAGCGCCAGTCGCTTGAGAACAAACCAGGCGACGGGATGCACTCGGCGACGCGTCCGACCGCCGCGAGCGCTCGATGATTCGACCTCAGCGGTGAGCATGACCTGCATGATGATCCTGAACCAGCTCCTTCGATGACCGGCCTACGAGGCCAGCCATCCGTCCTGGAAGCGCCAGTTGTTGAAGTTGAACGCGGCCGACGCCTTGAGACCGCGGACGTTCTTCGCGGCGAAGTCGATGTACGGGACCGCGCCCCAGACGACGTACCCACCGTCGTCGAACTGCTGCTTCTGCACCTGACCCCAGAGATCGGCGGCCTTGGCAGAGTCGAGCTCCGCCTCGGCGGCAAGGATCAGGTCGTTGGCGGCAGCGCCACCGGGCTTCTGGGCACCCCAGTGCGTGTCCCAGTACGGCGCGCCGACCTGCAGCAGCGATCGGTAGACGCCGGTGAGCGAGGGGATGGGCTGCATCACCTGCTGAGCGAACGGCCTCACGTACGCACCGCCGGCCTCGGTGAAGTAGTCCCCGGCCTGAAGGGTCTTGACCTTGATGTTGATCCCGGCGGCCTTCGCCTGCTCGGACCAGATGGTCGCGGCTTCCACCATGCCCGGGAGGACGTTCGCCGTAGGAAGCTCGAACGTCTGGCCCAGGACACCCGCCTCCTGGAACAGCTTCTTGGCCTGCTCGACGTCGTAGGTCGGCTTCAGGTCGCTCGCGAAGTACTCCACGTTGGGGATCTGGAGGTCGTTTCCGACAACACCCAGTCCGGCCAGTGCACCGTCCACCAGCTGCTGGCGGTTGGTCATCAGCTTCATGGCCTTGCGGACGCGCGGATCGGCGAACGGACCCTCGTCAACGCGCATGGAGAAGGCGTGAGTCGATGATGCCCCTGCGGAGCGCAGGATCTGGACCTGTCCCGCCGAGACCTGCTGAGTCACCTGCGAGAAGGCTGGCGCCGCCATCAGGTTCACCTGGCCGCCGAGCAGGGCGTTCAGTAGGGCGTTGTTGTCCGTGAAGGACGAGTTGACGACGAGCTGGTCGACGTACGGCTTGCTGTCTTCCCAGTAGTTGTCGTTCCGGTTGAAGACCGACTTCTGCCCAGGCGTGAACGACTCGAATGTGAACGGTCCCGTGCCGATCGGCTTGCGAGCGATGCTCGCCGGCGTCGCGCCTTCCTGAAGGACGCCGAAGTTGAACCAGGCGAAGATCGTCGGGAACTGCGCCGACGGCACTTCTAGCGGGATCTCCACGGTGAGCTTGTCGACGGCCTTGACTCCGGCGAACTTCACAAGCCCAACAAGGTAGGAGGAGGCGTAGTTCTGCGTGGGATCCGACCAGAGCGCCTTGATGTTGTAGACGACGTCCGCCGACGTGAACGCCTTGCCGTCGTGCCACGTCACGCCGTCGCGGAGCTTCAGGGTCCATACGGTGGCGTCGCGATTCGGTTCCGCGGACAGCGCCAGACCCGGCTGGAGCGGGTAGAGCGCTTCGCCGTCGTTCGGATAGAAGAGGAGGTTGTAGAGCGCGTAGTCCCTGGCGGTGTCCGGGTTCGGGATCGCAAGACCGGGGAACAGGTTCTCCTCATTGCCGCCGGTGAGCACGCCCAACGTGAGAACACCCCCGCGAACCGGAGTGCCTCCCGGGAGGGCGCTGCTGCCGATGGCCGGGCCACCCGAGGCGCTCGAGGACGGTGTCCCTCCCGTGCTGCAGCCCGCAAGAAGCCCCCCGAGCCCGAAGGCCGCTCCCAGACCCAAGGCCCCGCCGAGGAGCGCCCGGCGTGAGATCTCGCCGCGCTCCCCGCTGAACTGTCCCTCGCTGCTACCCACGTCCATCTCCTTCACAACTGATCGCCTTGGGTGGGAGTTGGTCGGGGCGAATCGAACGCCCCGACCAACCGACGACACTCGCCGTTCCGTCGTGCTGCGGTCAGGGTCGCGGGGACACCTTGACGCCCGGGGTCGTTGCTTCCACCAGCTCGTTGAGGATCGCGCAGTGGCGCACCTTGTGCTGGATCAGGCGCTCGTGGAACTCGGGCTCGATCCAGCCGTTGTACATCGAACCCTCCGAATCGCCGGGCTCGACCTTGAAGTAGACCGGGCCGGCGACCCGCGCGATGTCGCCGGCCTCGTAGAGACGGTTCATGCCACCGAAGGACTCGAATGTCACGGCCCAGACGTCCAGCGGGATGTCGACGTTGCGCCGGATCGCCGCGAGCATCGGACGGCTGAGGTCCCCGACAGGGTTGAGGCTGTCTGCACCCAGAGCCTCGAGCACCCGGATGGACGCCGGGTTGGCGTGCCCGGTGTAGACCGAGACCTTGAACTTGGCATCGGACGGGATGTCTCCGGCGATCCGCGCCTTGTTCAGGATGTCGAGAACGCCCTCGTCCCAGACGAGCACGCCACGGATCCCGGTGGAGAAGATCCGGAGGTAGTCGTTCAGCAGATGGCGAAGGTTGTCCACACCACGCACCCGACGACCGCCGGAGCGGCCCTCGTCGGTCAGGGCCTGCCGCCCGAGGTCCCACCCCGTGCGCGGGCCCGGGACCGCGACCAGCTCGATGCCGTTCGCAACAGCGGCCTGGTGCACGTCGGTGAGCTCGCTCTTGTTGAGCAGCGTCGCGCCACCGCCGAACGCGACGATGCGGTTGACGAAGACGCCCTGCTTCTCCGACTCCGAGAGCAGCGTCTCCATCGTCGACATGCGCTCCACGCCGGAGATCTCGAGGCGGTAGTTGCCGCCGTCGGGAAAGGTCTTCCCCGAGTCCGCCAGGGCGTAGTCATCCGCTGCCAGGAAGCCCTGCGCGGTGAGGATGTCTGCGCCCCTCAGGCTCTCGACTGCAGTCGATGTCATGTGCCACTCCTATTTCAACTGTCGAAGGATTCTTCCGCTGACTGAAACTAGCGAGGACTCATGTCATCTGTCAAGCAATGCTGCTACCGTTCATTGAGTGAAGGATGCAGACGTAACCGGCGGGATGATCGGCGTAGAGCGGACGGTCCGTGTCCTGCGAGCGGTCGAGATCCTCGAGTCCCCTCATCTCGCGGAGATCGCACGGACGGCGCAATTGAACGAGGCCACCACGCTGCGCTATCTGTCCACGTTGTCCGCCCTCGGCTTCATCGAGCGCCTGGACGGCCCGCGGTACCGACTGGGCTGGGAGCTGTTCCGGTTGGGCCAGCGCGCCCTTGAGGGTTTCGCGCCCAGCGACGCGATCAGGCCCACGATGGAAGGGCTTCGATCCCGCTACAACGAGACCGTCAACTTCGCCCTCTGCAACGAGGGGAACGTCGTCCTGGTCGAGGTCCTGGAGGGCGAGCGCTCCATTCGCAAGATCAACGTCGTCGGACAGGTCCAGCCGTGGCATGCATCGGCGCTCGGCAAGAGCATCCTCGCGTCCATGGCTGACGCGGAGTGGAGGGCGATCGTCGGGCGAGAGCCGCTCGAGCGCTACACATCGATGACGATCACGTCGCTCAAGAAGCTTGCCGAGGAGATCAAGGCGGTCCGCGAGAACGGGTACGCGGTGGACCACCAGGAGATCGAGGACGAGGTCACGTGCGTGGCCGCGGCGCTGCCCACGACTGGCCCGGCCACGCACGCTCTCAGCATCAGTTTCGTGTCGCACAGGCTGAAGGACAGCGACGTCGACGAGGTAGGCAAGCAAGTCACCGCTGCAGCGGCGGAGCTCGCGCAGCGGCTCTACTGGTGACCTACCAAAGGACGGTGGGCCGTCACCACCCGCCGGACCACCCCTCGAAGATCGCGTCCGGCTCGTTCGCCGGCTCGAGGGAGCGGCCGACCAGGAAGTCGAAATCGCAACCCTTGTCGGCTTGAAGGACACGCTCACGGTAGAGACCGATGTACCCACGGCCCTCCTTAACCTGCGGCAAGGCCGCCGCGCGAGCGACCAGCTCGCGCTCGTCGACGTGGAGCATGAGCACACGCCTGGTCACGTCGAGCTCGATGACGTCGCCGTCGCGCACCAGCCCGATCGGCCCCCCGACCGCAGATTCCGGGCTGACGTGCAGCACGCAGGTCCCGAACGCTGTGCCGCTCATGCGCGCGTCGGAGATCCGCACCATGTCCCGGACTCCCTGCCGCAGCAGCTTGGACGGGATCGGCAGCTGACCCCACTCCGGCATCCCAGGAGCGCCTACCGGACCGGCCGAGCGCAGCACCATGACCGAGTCCGCCGTGATGTCGAGGTCGGGGTCGTCGAAACGAGCCATCAAGTCGCGCATGTTGTCGAAGACGACAGCACGGCCCCGGTGATGCAGGAGCTCGGGCGTCGCTGCACTGCACTTGATGACGGCACCGTGCGGGGCGAGATTTCCGGAAACGACCGCAAGACCGCCCGGCGGCGCAAAGGGTTCGTCCAGCGTGGCGATCACGCCCCGTTCTGGGGACGCGACATCGAGGAGGTTCTCCCTCACGGTTCGCCCGGTCACGGTGAGCGCCTCACCCTGCAGCAACGGCTCCAGCGCCTTCATGAGGGCCGGCACTCCACCGGCGTGGTACATCTGCTCGACGAGTTGCTGGCCTGCCGGACGAATGTCGGCCATGAGCGGCGTCCGGGAGGACAGCTCCTGGAAACGGTCCAAGGAGAGCGGTACGCCGGCCCTCCCAGCGATCGCCAGGAGATGGACCACAGCGTTTGTCGAGCCGCCGGCGGCCAGCATGACCGTGATGGCGTTGTCGAGCGCGGCCGACGTGATGATGCTCGACGGCCGCAGCTCCTCGAGAGCCATGGCAACGGCGCGCCCGCCGACCTGCTCCGCGAAGTGCGCTCGACGGGAGTCGGTCGCCGGGATCGCGGCTCCCCCGGGGAGCGTCATCCCGAGACCCTCGACGATGGCGGCCATCGTCGAGGCGGTGCCCATCTCGGGGCAGTGGCCGGACGACGGACCTGCCGCTGACTCGAGGTCCTTGAACTCCTCCAGCGACATCCGGCCGCTTCGGACGTCGTCGATGTAGTGCCAGAGGTCCGTGCCGACGCCGAGCTGGCGACCTCTGAACACCGCAGGGTTCGCCGTTCCGCCAGTCAAGAGGATGGTGGGCACGTCCGCGCTGACCGCACCCATGAGCTGCGCGGGCACGGTCTTGTCGCAACCACCGATCAGAACTACCGCGTCGAACGGATACGACCGGATCGACTCCTCCACGTCCATCGACATGAGGTTGCGGTAGAGCATCGTGGTCGGCTTCATCAGCTGCTCGCCGAGGCTGATGGTGGGGAACTCCAGAGGGAATCCTCCCGCGGCGAGCACTCCGCGCCGAACCGCCTCCGCTAGCCCCCGGAAGTGGACGTTGCAGTTCACTACTTCCGACCACGAGTTCCCGATACCGACGATAGGACGGCCGTCGGTGGACAGATGCCCGAAACCCGACGCCCGCATCGCCGATCGATGAACGAAGCCGGGTACGTCTTGCCCGCCGAACCAGCGCGCGCTACGAAGTGCCATGTCCCTGTCGCCTGTCTATCGCCGGGTCTTCGTGGCCATGCTGGTGATACGCCGCAACGACGGGCGTCGTGCGACTTGATAGGCGCTCCACCGACCCAGACCTGTGGCGGTGAACCTCGACGTCAGCGATCCCGAGTGCCGCGGCCTCGAGCCCCTAGGAACAGTGGCGGAGGGTCCTCCTGCGCCGAGGTCCTGGAGCACCACTGCGGCCGCGTTGTGTCCGTTCGCCCCCATGACGCCTCCTCCGGGATGCGTTCCGACGCCGCACATGTAGTAGCCCTCGACGGGTGTGCGGTAGTCGGCGATGCCGGCCAGCGGGCGGACTCCGAACAGCTGGTCAAACACCATGGCGCCATGGAAGATGTTTCCGTCGGTGATGTTGTACTCGCGGTCGAGGTCCTCGGGCGTGATGATGTGGCGCGCGAGGATGTGCTGCCTCAGGTTCGGGGCATAGTGGAACAGGTCTTCGAGCACGAGGTCTGCCCAGCGCTCGCGCTCCGCCGTCCAGGTGGTGCCCGAGAGCTGGCTCGGGAGCTGCTGCACCCCGAGCGTCATCGTGTGGAGGCCTTCGGGTGCCAGAGACGGGTCGTGGACGGACTGTGTGACGGCTTCGATGACGAAGTGCTCCGGGAAGACTCCCCGGCGCTGAGCCTCGAACGCCTGCTCGTACGCCTCCATGGAGGCGCCCAGCATCTGGTGCCCATGGTGCTGGGGGCCGGCCTCCGCGGTCGGGAACGGCAGGTACTGGGGCAGTTCGTCGACCAGCAGGTGGATGCGGGCCATGGAACCGCGGGTGTCGATGTTCTCGACCTCCGCGCGAAACGCGGGGTCGAGCGCCGCCGGCTCGAGCAGCTTGAGCAGCGAACGCTTGGGATCGGCGTTTGAGATGACACAGGCACCCCTGATCTCCTCGCCGTCCACGAGCTTCACACCGACCGCGCGCCCACGGTCCAGCAGGACCTTGTCCACGGGTGAGCTGAGCCGGATCTTGGCGCCATAAGCCTGAGCTCCGCGCGCAAGGGACGCGGTGATGCCGCCCATCCCGCCGCGAACGAATCCGAACTGCCCGAACTTGCCCTTGAACTCTCCCCAGGAATGGTGGCCCCATGTGTACGCCGTACCAGGGCTGGAGGGGCCGCCGTAGACGGAGACCATGCCGAAGAAGGTCAGCAGCGCCTTCAGCCGCTCGTCGACCAGGTAGCGGTCCAACAGGTCCTTGACCGACAGGAGTACGAACTCGTCGAACAGCTCCTCCTCACCCGCATCCTCGAATGAGCGGATGAGGTCGGATCGCGATGGCGGCGACTTGAGGAGCCACGGCGTGACGATCGACGCGAACCGCTGGAGACGCAGTCCGAATTCGACGAAGCCCTTACCGTCGCGCTGGTTGAGTCGCTCGATCTCGGCGATGGTCCGGTCCGCCTCCTTCCACATGAAGAAGTGCGATCCGTCCGGGAAGAGCGAGAACATGAGCGCGTCACCCTGGTACAGCTCAAGGCCGAACCTGCTCTCCAGCTCGAGATCCCTGATGATCTCCGGGCGCATCATGCCCGCGACGAAGGCGCACGAGGACCATTTGGTCCCGGGGAAGAACTCCTCGGTGACACAAGCGCCGCCCACCACGTCGCGTGCTTCCAGCACGAGCACCGACTTCCCGGCGCGCGCCAGGTAGTTGGCGGTCACCAGACCGTTGTGACCGGCACCGATGATGATCGCGTCGTACTTCTGCGAGTCGGCCATGCCAGCTACACCTCGTCTTCGTGGGTCAGATAGGTGACGACGGAGTCCTCGTCGACGAGCCGGCGGAAGCCTTCGACGACGGGCTCGATCTCAGGTGCGCTGTCGCGCGCCGCAACCCATGCGTCCCAGTCGCGAACCTGCATGCGCTCGATCACATGCGGCCCGGCACCCCCCGCCGCTGCGACTACGAAGACGTCGAAGGCCTCGACGACGTCGAACTGAAGACACGTAGGTCGATCGAGGTTCCGGGAGAACTCCAGGAAGTCCTGGATCGCCACACCGGGCTTGAGGGTCAGGTGGTTGAAGGCGGTCACGGAGCCCATCAGGACTCCTCCGTGTTGACCATGACGTGCTTTACCACGGTGTACTCCTCGAGCGAGTAGACCGACATGTCCTTGCCCTGGCCCGACTGCTTGAAGCCGCCGTGCGGCATCTCGGGCGTGATCGGAAGGTGGTCGTTGATCCACACCGTCCCGAACTGGAGAAGTCCGCTCAGCGTGTGCGCACGGGAGATGCTGGCGGTGAAGACCGAGGCGGCGAGTCCGTAC
>Ga0116184_10005260_pt1 | contig 9985 bp, 9 predicted proteins | sample AD_JPNNA5_MetaG_FD_89886 | JGI IMG/M metagenome (GOLD analysis project Ga0116184, IMG submission 89886) | Active sludge microbial communities of municipal wastewater-treating anaerobic digesters from Japan - AD_JPNNA5_MetaG | ecosystem: Engineered > Bioreactor > Anaerobic > Digestate | place...
CCTGGGCCAGTTTTCTATATCTAAAAGGGTTTTCACAGTTGTATTATTTTTAGAATATTCATTATTTTTTCGAAGGTGTAAATGTTTTCGTGTTGCAGCTTGAAATCAATTCTTTCGTGTGCCCAAGTGGTATGAAACGGAACCTATTTTTGTGAGTTGACTATCATCAAATCGCTTCGAGTGGAAGTTTTTCCTCAAAAAAATCCATCTGTAAATTTACGCATAATATATTGTTTTGCAATATCATCGTAATAGCCTAAGATATAAAAATCTTTAAATTTTAATATGCTTTTTGATGTTATTTTTTTATTTGTGTTTAAAAAATAAAAAATGTTGTCAATAGCATGAGGCTCTTCTTTTTGATGTATGAACTCAAAATTAGAATCCAATATGCTTTCAAAATAAACACTTTCAGTATGATAGATGTAGGGAACGTTTCCTCCAAAAAATTCGTAATCCAAAGCAGATGGCTTATAAGGTTCTTCCTCTTTTGGAGTTCCAGCCACAGCAATCAAAGTATTTAGATTTTTTTTAAAAACAGATAAACCTATATCTAAAAGGAATAGATGTTCAAGAAATTTTTTTGTTTTTTTTAATTCTATTGGTTTTCTGTTGTCTTTTTGAATGACTAATGGGGAGTTATTAAAAGAAATTGTTTCATTTTCGGAGACTTTAACGCTTTTTATGGTTTGGCTAGTATTAAAATCTTTTATATCGAGCAAAAGTTCCGATTCACTGGCGTTAATTTGGTAAAGCTTGCCATCTTGATAGAATGAATTACTTATTTTTTTGGGCGTTTGAAGGCTTGATTGAATGAATGTTTTTTCGTTTAAATCGTGGCTTTTCAAATTAAGTTCAAATACTTGGGTCTTTTTTGAGTTATGATCCAATGTTAAAATAATTTCGTCTTCCAGCATATATACTTTACTTTTTTTGGTGCTTTTGTACAAAGGATTATAATCATCCACTTCAATTTTTTCAATGGGATTTTTTATAATGACTTGATTAAATCTCAAGAATTGGGTATTTTGATTTTGAAATTTAAAACCAGAAAAGTCAAAAATTCTTTCTTCTACCTTTTTATCTCTAAAAGTATGGACATTTAGTGCTTGCTTATATTTGTATTTGGAAAGAATATAAAACATATTATTCTTCTGAAATGATGCGACTACATCCTGATCCCAAAAAGAATATTTAAAATTTAAAATTTCACAAGTTTTGTTTTCCAAATAATATTTGACAATTAAAATAGTATTAAATCCTTCCGAAGACCAATAAAGAGTTGGGTTTCCATCTTCGCCAAAACTATATCCAATCAATGATTTACAGTTTTGATTTACTTGTAAGCTATATTGATCGGTTAGAAATAAAGCACTATTGTATTTTAAAATGGTGATGTTTTTTTTATCTGTTGCAAAAACAAACACATTGTGTGTTCGTATATTCTCAACAGTTAGGATTTGGTTGTTTTCTTTCGAATGTGTCAAATCTAATGGAAAAGAAGTCAATATTGTTTGACCCAACAATGTTGATTTGTATGTTAGAAGCAAAAAAAGAAGTAGTTTTTTCATACTTTTTCATTTACTAAAATTGTGCCAATTTATTAGTTCATTTGACACGATTTAAAATTTGGGGGGAATAGAAAAAAATTTATTAGAATTTTATTTCAAACTTTGACTTGCACTTTTTTAATTAAGTCTAATGAGTGAATTGTTCGAAAAATCCTTTTTGCATTTAACTTAAAATCTTCAAGACGTTGGTTATTTTTTCGAAAGCATAAAAATTTTCGTGTTCCACCTTGAAATCGATTCTTTCGTGAGCCCAAGTCGTGTGAAACGGAATATGAACGGCGTGTCCGCCAAGTGCCAAAACCGGCAAAACATCCGATTTCAGCGAGTTGCCAATCATAAAAAATTCCTCGGGTTGAATTTCCAAACGTTTCATCAAATCCGAATAATCCCTTTCCTGTTTGTCCGACATCACTTCGATGTGGTGAAAATACTGGCCTAATCCCGAATTGTGTAGTTTGCGGCGTTGATCCAACAAATCGCCTTTGGTCGCGACAACGAGTTTATATTTTCCGTGCAAAGCTTGCAAGGTTTCTTCCACGCCGTCCAATAATTCGATGGGTTTTTCGAGTAATTCTTTGCCGTATTCGATGATTTTTTCAATGACTTCAACAGGAATGGTATTGTTCGAAATTTTCATCGCCGCCTCAATCATCGAAAGAATATACGCTTTAATTCCGTAGCCGTAGATTTTCAAATTGTCTATTTCAATCTTGAAAAGTTCCTGCGAAATCCCTTGATGTGACAAATAATCACTCATCAACCCACAAAATTTTTCCTCCGTTTCCTGAAAATAAGGTTCGTTTACAAACAAGGTGTCGTCAGCGTCGAAAGCAATTACTTTTAGGTTCATTTTTATTTTTTTTGCCACGAATTCACGAATTTTTAAAGTTTTTTAAATTCGTGAATTGGTGGCTAATTTTTAATTTATCGTTTCGCCATTCGCAACACCATCGGCATCAGGATTTACGAAAACCAGTTTTCCTTCGGCGTTGTTGGTCATCAAAATCATTCCCTGACTTTCCACGCCTCGAAGGTTTCTTGGAGCCAGATTTACCAAGACTGTCACTCGTTTTCCAATAATATCTTCCGGTTTAAAACTCTCTGCAATTCCTGAAACAATCGTGCGGGCGTCAATTCCGGTATCGACTTTCAAAATCAAAAGTTTGTTGGCTTTCGGCATTTTTTCTGCTTCGAGAATCGTTCCTACGCGCAAATCCATTTTGGCAAAATCTTCAAACTGAATTAAGTCTTTCTGAGGTTCTGCGACTTTGTTTTCGGCAGTGTTGGCAGTTTTGGTGGCTTCCAATTTGTCTATTTGTTTTTGGATTTCTTCGTCTTCAATTTTGGCAAAAAGCAATTCGGCCTCCCCAATTTGGTGTCCAGCAGGAATTAAATCGGAATCATCTGCAACCGTTTTCCAGTCAATTGGATTTTTGATGTTGAGGATTCTGGATAATTTTGCAGCCGTGAAAGGCAGGAAAGGTTCGCAAAGTGAACTCAAAGCAGCTGCAATTTGCAAAGCCACATACATTTGGGTTTGCACGCGAGCCGGATCGGTTTTTACCATTTTCCAAGGCTCTTCATCTGCTAAATATTTGTTTCCTAATCGAGCAACATTCATCAATTCGCCCAAAGCTTCACGGAATCGGTAACGCTCTATCGAACTCGAAATCACCGCTGGATAGGCTTTTAATTCGGTTAAAGTCGCTTCGTCCACTTCCGAAAGTTCGTTTGGAGTTGGAATAATTCCTCCGTAATATTTGTTGGTCAACACCACCACACGATTGATGAAATTTCCAAAAATCGCTACCAATTCATTATTGTTTCTAGCTTGAAAATCTTTCCAGGTAAAATCGTTGTCCTTGGTTTCCGGGGCATTCGATGTCAAAGCATAACGCAAGACATCCTGTTGGTTCGGAAATTCTTCCAAATATTCGTGCAACCAAACCGCCCAGTTTTTGGAAGTGGATAATTTGTTTCCTTCCAAATTCAGGAACTCGTTCGCAGGAACATTATCCGGCAAAATATAACTTCCTTCCGCTTTCAACATCGCTGGGAAAATGATGCAGTGGAAAACAATATTGTCTTTACCTATAAAGTGAACCAATTTTGTATCCTGATCTTTCCAATACGGTTCCCAATCTTTTCCTTCTCTCGCAGCCCATTCTTTGGTTGAAGAAATGTAGCCAATTGGGGCATCAAACCAAACGTATAATTTTTTTCCTTCGGCACCTTCAACAGGAACATCAATTCCCCAATCGAGGTCGCGAGTTACCGCGCGAGGTTCCAGTCCTCCGTCAATCCAGGATTTCACTTGTCCGTAAACATTCGGTTTCCAGTCGTTTTTATGACCAACGAGAATCCATTCTTTCAAAAAATCTTCATAACGATCCAAAGGCAAAAACCAATGTTTCGTCGATTTCAAAACAGGAGTTTCTCCCGTAATGGTCGATTTTGGATTAATCAAATCCGTGGCATTCAAGGTCGAACCACATTTTTCGCATTGGTCGCCATACGCTTCTTCGTTGCCACATTTCGGGCAAGTTCCCACAACAAATCGGTCTGCCAAAAATTGGTCTGCTTTGGCGTCATACAATTGCTCGGTCACTTCTTCGATAAAATCACCCTTGTCGTATAATGCTTTGAAAAATTCCGAAGCCGTTTCGTGATGAATTTTGGCCGAAGTTCTGGAATAATTGTCAAACGAAATTCCAAAATCCGAGAAAGATTTTCGGATAATTCCATCATATTTGTCGATTACTTCCTGGGGTGTAACGCCTTCTTTTTTGGCTTTCATCGAAATCGCCACACCGTGTTCGTCGCTTCCGCACACAAACAAAACGTCTCTTCCCTGCAATCTTAAATATCTGGAATAAATATCCGAAGGCACGTAAACACCCGCCAAATGCCCAATGTGAATGGGTCCGTTGGTATATGGCAATGCCGCCGTAATGGTATATCTTTTTGGATTCTGTAACATAATTCAGTTTAATTTGCTGCAAAAATAAGGAATAGAATTGAGAGTTTTGGAATAAGCTAGAAATGTAGAATTAAGTTTATACTAAAATGTATAAATACTTTGGTAATCAAAGTAGCTAAATAATGGTTGACAAATGGTTTTGATGTAAATTTGTGCAATACAAATATGTTTGTGAATCAAAAAACACGAAAAATGATTAACAAATTGGTTTGATGTTAATTTGTGTAATGCTAAAATTTTTGTCAATCAAAAAAACTAAATATTGATTAACAAATGAGTTTGATGTTAATTTACATCTAACAAAGTTGTTTGTCAATCAAAAACAACAAAAAATGATTGACAATTGCGGCTAAAAAATATATCTTTACAAAAAAATCACATTATGGCTATTAATATTGAAGATGCAGTTTCATATCATTATGATCAATTTCCGCCAAAAAATTTAGAAATATCTAATTTTATAAATGAGCTTTTACAAGCGACATCAGCTATTTCTAGGTACGATCAAATGCTTAAAAATATGCACAATAGTGAAATTTTATTAGCGCCTTTGCGAAATCAAGAAGCAGTTATATCGTCAAGAATGGAAGGTACTATCAGTACGATGGATGAAATTTTAAAATACACTGCCGATGAAAGTGGTGATGCTAGTAGTATTCCAAAATACCGTTCTGATGTAATTGAAACCATTCTGTATCAAAGAGCTTTAAATAATGCACAAAATGCAATGATAGATGGTTATAATTTGTCTTCGAGTATGATTCGAACCGTACATCAACAACTTTTATCTTTTGGTAGAGGAACTAAAAAATCACCGGGTAAATTTAAAGTTGAACAGAATTATTTGGCTGATCGTCTTAAAAACAGTATTTTATTTGTGCCAATAAGTCCTGAGAAACTACAAGACGGATTAGATCTTTTGTTTGACTACATAGAAAACCACCCAGATCCTATTTTAGTAAAAACTGCTGTGATGCATTTAGAATTTGAAGCTTTGCACCCATTTGAAGACGGAAACGGAAGAATAGGTCGTATGCTAATTACGTTGTTATTGTGGTCCAAAGGTGTTATTTCACAACCTCACTTTTATATAAGTGGTTATTTGGAAGAAAATAAAAACCTTTACATTGATATGATGAGGAATGTTTCGCAAAATGGTGATTGGAATCAATGGTGTGCTTTTTTTCTAAAAGCTGTGGAAACCCAAGCGAATAAAAATTTAGAAATTGCGGAAAGTATTCAGAAACTCTATGAGGATATGAAACAAGTATTCGTAGATAAATTGTCATCTAAATTAGCTATTAATGCTCTTGATTATATTTTTACAAATCCTATTTTTAGAAATAATAATTTTACTTCAAAAAGTGGTATTCCTCCCGCGACAGCTCAACGTTTCACCCGAATTTTAATCGAAGAAAACTTAATAGTTACTTTGGAAGAAGCTGCAGGGAGACGATCTGCACTTTATTCATTTGAACCATTAATGCAATTGGTTAGGATTTAGTACTTAATTAGAAGAAATAATCATCGAAGCTTGTAAATTATGCCAAAAGGACCTGAAAAAAACACCAAAAACAAGGCTCTGCACACCAAACTGCTCAATCGGAAAAAAGCTAAATTACAGGAGGAGAAAAAAGAAAAAGCCATACGATTGAAAGCCTTGGTTGCCAAAATGAATCAGCAAAAGAAGGCAGATGATTTAGGGTAAATGCGATTATAATAAATGAATAACAACTTTACTGGAGTTGATATTTTTTATACCTTTAACTATCTGTATGTTATTAACTTAATCGAAATCAATATGAAACAGTTCTACTTTTGTTGTTTTTTTTCGATATTCACGGTGAGTACAATTTTTTCACAAGTTGAATTCTCTAATGATAGCATCCCAAAAAACGCTGCCAAATCTTCAATTGGGTATTTTGATCTCTTTGCAGGAGGCGCTTTTGGTTATGTCGATGGTTTTGCAGGAGGTGGAAGCATTAATGCAATGTATGCTAATGTTTTATTCGGTTTTGGTTATGTTATGGATAACAAACAAGGAGGCTTGGAGTATGTGGAAGAAGGGACAAATTTAAATTATTATAAACACTATCGTTTGGATAGTTTTCCAATTACGGTAGGTTTTTACCGTCCTTTTGGTGGTATGTCGTTGAGTGCAAGTGCAGGATTGTCAGTGCTTTTTTATTCAGAATATGTAGATGTAAACACTTTCAGTATTTTTAAATCCAATGCTACCGAGATATATTCTAAAACCACTTTGGGTTTTCCTTATGAGTTTAACTTAAAATTTTTCAGTAAAAAGGGGGGTACAGATTTTGGTTATGGATTAAAATTGTTTGGCAATTTTGGTAAATACAATTATGTCGGACTCGGATTAGTATTAGGTTTAGGAAACTATAAATAATATAAAAAGACAATAAATTTCTTTTCTGCTTTTATTTAACGGAAATTTGCCGCAAACCTTCAAACACAAACCCTATGGAATTCGGCAGAATCATTATCTCGGAAACCGCAGCCAACAGCGAAAATCCTCAAGACATCATCAACTCCAATATTTCGGTCATCAACCTGATGCGAGAGGAAAAAATAGACGACGACTTGATTCACGAAGATGCCCTGATGAGTTATTATCTGGATTATTATGCCTCGAAATACATTCAGGGAAACTTTGCCCAATTTGTGCATGATTCCAAATGGAACAAGGAACTCAACGAATTAATTGAAGAAGGATTGGCCTTGATTGGAGCCGAAAAACACTTGGCTTTATTTCAAGAAAATGCCAAAAAAATCCGTTTGATGAGCAACATTAAATTGGATAAATTCCTGAAAGGAAAATTCGAAGGTGTCAACCCGGTACGAGATATGTTGATAAATGATACTTTCTTCGAATTGGATGAAAATCTAATCGCCTTGAATGCTAATTTCCTAAAATCTCATCCCGATACCGAAGTGCTTTCCGTGGACGAAATGTTCGAAGTTTTGGAAGAATTTGTGGGTCACGAGATTAAGAGGGAATAGGTAATTATTTCACAAAGACACGCCAAGAAAAAAACTAAAGAACACGAAGAATTTTGAATAATTATAGAAAACTTCGTGAATCTCTGTGACTCTTTTGCGAATCTTCGTGATATAGCTTTTCTTAAAAAACTTTTGTCTTATTTCTACCAAACATTTCCTTAAATTTGCTCCCGTTAATATAAAGTTAGCTTTTTAAAAATCAGGATATGTTACAAATTGCATTTATTAGAGAAAATCAGGAAAAAGTAATCCAAGCTTTGGCAAAAAGAAATATGGATGCCAAAAGCGTTGTGGAAGAAGTGGTAAAATTAGACGAAACCCGTCGTGCTACCCAAGTAGAATTAGACAATACTTTAGCCGAATCTAATAAATTGTCCAAAGACATTGGCGAATTGATGAAAGCGGGCGAAAAAGCCAAAGCTGCCATTCTCAAAGAAAAAACCGTTTTGTTGAAAGAAAAAAGCAAAGACTTATCTGAAAAAGCAGATGCTTTTGCGGCCGATCTTTTAGAGAAACTATACACTTTACCGAACCTTCCAGCAGATATTGTTCCTGAAGGAAAATCAGCAGACGACAATTTGAATGTTTTCCAAGAAGGCGATATTCCAGTTTTGCAAGAAGGCGCACAGCCACATTGGGAACTGGTAAAAAAATATGACATTATAGATTTCGAATTAGGAAACAAAATAACAGGCGCAGGATTTCCGGTTTACAAAGGAAAAGGAGCCAAGTTGCAACGTGCCTTGATCAATTATTTCTTGGACAAAAACACCGCTGCAGGTTACAATGAAGTACAGGTGCCACATATGGTCAACGAAGCTTCGGCATACGGAACAGGACAATTGCCGGACAAAGAAGGACAAATGTACCACGACAAAACCGATGATTTGTACTTGATTCCAACGGCAGAAGTTCCAGTAACGAATTTGTTTCGTGACGTGATTTTGGCAGAAAACGAATTGCCAATTTTAACCACGGCTTACACACCTTGTTTCCGTCGTGAAGCCGGTTCTTATGGAGCTCACGTTCGTGGTTTGAACCGTTTGCACCAATTTGACAAAGTCGAAATCGTGCGTATCGAGCATCCTGACAAGTCTTACGAAGCTTTGGAAGGAATGGTCGAACACGTAAAAAATATTCTGCAAGAACTGAAATTACCTTATAGAATATTACGACTTTGTGGCGGCGATATGGGTTTCACATCGGCTTTGACTTATGATTTCGAAGTGTATTCTACGGCGCAAGAGCGTTGGTTGGAGATCTCTTCTGTTTCCAATTTCGAGACTTTTCAAGCGAATCGTTTGAAATTACGTTTCAAAGGTAAAGACGGAAAAACTCAATTGGCACACACCCTAAACGGAAGTTCATTGGCTTTGCCAAGAGTTCTAGCAGGAATTTTGGAAAACTACCAGACTGCAGAAGGCATTGTAATTCCTGAGGTTTTGCGTCCGTATTGCGGGTTTGATATTATTGATTAAAAATTCACCATATAAGTCATTTAAGGTCATTTAAGTGTTTGTAATAGTTTATACAATTATGGATTCAGTAACATTTTGGAAAATTATTGTTCAAAGTCTTATCGCAATAACAGTTGGTGTATTTATATTGCGATATGCGAAGAAACTGCCAGAAAGCAAATTGTTTAGTATAAAATTTAAAGGTTACGCTGCTGGGGTTGGTTTTATTCTTCTTGGCATTATACATTTACTCAATGAATTCCATCTGTGGTAATACTTAAATGACCTTAAATGCCTTATATGGTTAAATAATTTTCGAAAATCAATGAAAAAACTCTTTCTACATATCGCCCTGTTTTTTTCATTGGTTTGTTTTTCGCAAAACGAGCAATTGGCGCAATATTATTATGAAAAAGGCGATTTCGAGAAAGCTAAAATTAGTTTCGAAGAATTATTAAAATCATACCCACAAAACTACCAATATTTCACTAGAATCGTTGACTGTTACCAGCAATTACAGCAATTTGACGTTGCCGAAAAAGCCATTCAAACTCGATTGAATACCTACAAACAAGGTAGCCTTTTAGTGGAATTGGGTTATAATTACCAGTTGCAAAAGAACGAGGCTTCCGCCAAAAAACAGTACGACGAGGCAATAGAAAGAATCAAGAAAAATCCAAATGAAGTATATGGAATTGCCAACTCTTTCGAAAGAAAAGTGTTGTTGGAATATGCTTTAAAATCTTATCAAACAGCTATAGCAATTGAGCCAAAGTTTAATTTCAATTATCAAATGGCATTGCTTTACGGACAATTGGGCAACACCGAAATGATGATTGCCACTTTCCTAGACGAAGCTTTAGCCAATCCTCAAAATTCGATTCAAATCCAAAATCAATTGGCTCGTTTTATGGTCGAAGAAGGCGACGAAAACTTCAACGAAACTTTGCGAAAAG
>Ga0116184_10005269_pt1 | contig 9974 bp, 13 predicted proteins | sample AD_JPNNA5_MetaG_FD_89886 | JGI IMG/M metagenome (GOLD analysis project Ga0116184, IMG submission 89886) | Active sludge microbial communities of municipal wastewater-treating anaerobic digesters from Japan - AD_JPNNA5_MetaG | ecosystem: Engineered > Bioreactor > Anaerobic > Digestate | place...
CCGGCGTTCTTCCCGAGGCGCTCCGGGCCGGGTTGGGTCTGTCGTGACTCTCTGGGGCCGCTTCGGGAGCAGGCTCGAGGCGGCCGCATTACTGCTTGTGGCCGGCCCCGCGTACCGCCTACTGCCGACGAACACCTTTCTCCGATGGTGGACTCCCCCGCCACGGCGGCGGTGTGGCATGCGGGTGGTCGACGTTGACGGCCTCGCCCGCGCCGTCGACGACGTCCTCGCCGTGAGCCGCCGCCGGAACTGCCTGACTCGATCCCTGATGCTCTACCGCATGTTGCGGCGTCGTGGGGTGGAGGTAGAACTGCGGATCGGTGTTCGCCGCGAGGGCGCGGAGGGGATCGCCGGACATGCGTGGTTGCTCCTCGATGGCAGCCCCTGTTGCCCCTATGGACCAGATCCGTCGGGCTATGTCGTGACGCTGGACTACCCGAACGAGGGCCCTGACCACTGAAAGGCCCATGGCGGAGAGACTGGCGGGGACCCGCTGCCAGTGGCAACGAGCCCCCACGCCGATCTATCCCCCGTCTTGGGTCTGCGGGCGCCTATTGGCTGCGCCGACGGACGCGCCGGGCCACGAGGCCCGCGCCGGCAACCGCAAGCAGTGCCGCGGTGGCCGGCTCCGGCGTCTTCAGCCGGCCGTCGTCGTTGAGGCAGCTTTCGGTCCAGGAGACGTTCTGAATGCCGTTCGAGAGCCAGTTGCCGTCGATGTTCACGGCAAAGGCGTAGGTCTTGCTCGACGAACCGCTGCCGTCGCCCCATGTACCGAAGATCGGGTTGAGGCCCGTGAACTGGTCGCCGGCGAGCTCCCAGGAGGAGTCGCCGGATCCGTAGACATAGTTGCTGCCCCACACCTGATCCGTGTTCACGCCGGGCTTGTAGCCCTGGGTCCGCTTCGAGCTCTTTGTCGGATCCGTTCCGCCGTAGTTGGTGCCGTTGTCGGTCCACGGGTTGCGCCTGTCGGCCCCGTACAGGTCACGGCCATCCCAGCCATAGCCCCAGTCGGGGTTGGCCTCAACGTGACCCGCCTGTTTGCCGCCCAGCTTGATCCCCAGCTCCGACGTGTTCAGTCCGGACGTTATGGTGCCATAGGTTGAACCCCACTCCCACGAATCCTCGACGTTGATGGCCAAGTCGCCGATGACTGTGTTGTTCTCGCGGCTGCCATGGCTGGTGATTCCCATTACATACCAGTCGTTGGTTGCGGCGTCGTAGGCGGCCAGGAGGGCCTCGATGTCATAGAGCTCCCCGCCGCTTGGTTCGTTGTCGGACGCGCTGGGCAGCTTGTTGTAGTCCGAGACGTTGTAGTAGACCTCCAGCCCGTCGTAGAGGTAGAAACCCTCTCCGGCCAGGCTGGTGCCCCCATGGTTGAAGGAGAGATGCCGGCCTGACGACGAGCCGGCCGCCCAGCCGCTGTCGAGAACCACGCTCAGACCCCAGTCAATGAGCCACCCACCAGACGCGGTGAAGCTTTCTGTGATACTCGCCTGTGCCGCCACGGCCCCGAGCAGAATGCTCAGGACGACAACCGCGCGCAACTTGCGCACTCTGCCACCCCTCCAGTTCCGTTCAACTCCGCCCGCCCTGCAACGCAGGGAGGCCAAGCGGTAGCCAGCGGTGGCCCAGCAGACCAGAGCGGGCGGTACAGCCCGATGATGTCCATACTGAGTCACCACAGGAGTACTTCCACAGCTGGGAGGCCATCGGGCGCAGGTGGGGCGTATTCGTCGCGCCTTTCGTCTGCGGCCACCGACCACGGGCGGCGGGTCTTGGCCTGATGTCTGGCACGCACCCGCTTGGGGTCCGCGGCCAAGGGGGCACACGACGCTGAAGCCGGCGGCAACGCGGGGTTGCGGGCGAGGGCGTGTGGAGGACCCCTACCCGGCGCAGGCCTGCAGCGACTCGCCCGCGGCCTTCCGGCGCTGCGCCAGGCTGCGCTATAATGGCTCCACCGTGTGGCCCTTTGACCTTCGTCGCAGGAAACAGGGCAAGCTCTCCGTCACCCGTGAGGCGTCGTTCGCCGCACGGCCGGTCCGCAATCCCGTGGTGGAATGGGATTCCAGCAGCGAAGGCCCTGACCTCATGCTTACCATTCCCCGCCGCAGGAGCGCCCGCGCCAACGTGCTGGCCTGGATGTTCGGGGTGCCGGACGAGCGTAAGCTGGTTCTGGACGAGATGGGTTCGTTCGTGTGGAGGCAGTGTGACGGCGAGCACAGCGTGCAGGACCTGGTGGCTGAGCTCGTGCGTCAGTACCGTCTCAGTCAGCGGGAAGCCACCGTGTCGCTCACCACGTACCTGCGGACCCTGGGGCGCAGAAACCTGGTTGCCTTCGCGGTGGACCGGTCACTGCTGGAGCCGGCGCCGGTACCGGGCGAGCAGAAGGAGGCCAGCGGCACGGGGGAGAAGGGGAAGCACCGCAGGCACCGAAGGAGCCGGCGAACGTCGTAGGACTCCGACTGCGCGGCACGCCTTGGCGCGCCGCGGTCTGGCGCCGCACCGAGGAGTTGGGTGGATGTCCGCAAAGGCACAGGGGGCCAATGAGTTTCGCGTTGGCCGCGTTGAGCTCCCGTGGAGCACGGCATTCTCCATCAGCAAGAAGAACATCATGGTGCGATTTGGCCGGGCGATGATCACCGCTGCGGGCATCATGCTCGGCATTGCGTTCCTGGTATCCGTGTTCACCTCCAAGGCGATCCTGATGGGCTCCGGCGAGCCCCCCAGCCCCGAGCAGGAGACCCGGCAGACGTGGCTCATCGTCATGTCGCTGCTCGTGTGCAGTGTCGGGATCTGCAACTCGATGTTCATGTCGGTCACCGAGCGGTTCCGGGAGATCGGAACGATGAAGTGCCTTGGGGCCGTGGATGCATTCGTGGTGAAGCTGTTCCTCCTCGAGTCCGGCATGTTGGGTCTCCTGGGCTCTCTCATCGGGGCGATAGCGGGTTTCCTGGTCGTCTGTGTGGTTCATCTGCTCAAACGCCAGCTCGGCCAGATCGCGAGTATGGACTGGGCCTACTTTGGTATGGGATTGGTCGAGGCACTGGTGATCGGCATGCTCCTCTCGATGGCCGCCACCATCGCGCCGGCCGTGAAGGCCGCCCGGCTGCCGCCTGCGGCCGCATTGCGTACGGACGTATAGCCCCGCGGGGCCCCCGCGGGTCGAGAGTGGACATCCGTGTGACGGAGGTTCTCGATGGCAACGAGCGCTGCGGCGAACCATAGCCAGATGCTGGAAGACTATGTGGTCCGGACCCGCGGACTCACCAAGATCTACGTTATGGGCGGTGAGGAACTCCATGCCCTGGACAACGTAGCGCTCGATATCAAGCGGGGCGAGTACATTTCGATCATGGGGCCGTCAGGCTCCGGCAAGTCGACGCTGTTCAACATGATCGGCGGCCTGGATAAGCCCACATCCGGGACGGTGTACATCAACGAAACCGACATGGCGCAGCTCGACGCGGCGGAGCTGGCTTGGATCCGTTGCCGGACGGTCGGGTACATCTTCCAGACCTTCAACCTGATCCCGGTTATGACGGCCATCGAGAACGTCACGCTCCCGATGGTCTTCGCCGGACGCACACCCGACGAGCAGCTTCAGCGCGGCAAGGAGCTTCTCGAGCTCGTGGGGTTGGGCGACCGCCTGTACCACCGCCCCTCGGAGCTCTCGGGAGGCCAGCAGCAGCGCGTGGCCATCGCCCGAGCGTTCGCCAACGACCCCGCCATCATCCTGGCCGATGAGCCCACGGCCAACCTCGACCTGCGCACCGGCAAGGAGATCATCGAGCTGCTCCGGACGCTGAACGAGGAACGGGGCGTGACCGTGATCTCGGCCACACACGACCTGCACATGATCGACATCTCGGACCGCGTTGTCTGGGTGCGAGACGGCAAGATCGACAAGATCGAGGACCGGCAGTCGGTGGACGTGAAAGTGGGCCATGTGGACTGGGAGGACCAGTACCGGCCCACGAACTAGCGGAGCGGCGAGCACGCGTGGATGAGAGCCAGCAGGGCCTGCCAGGGCCGGTTGCAATGCCGGAAACCTCGGGGGTGGACCCGAGTGTTGCCGAGCCGGCGCTCTCGAGTCTGGCCACGTCCGAGGCAGGGCGGCAGGCCCAGTGGCAGCCGGTGCCGACCGGGACGGTTCCCCCTCACAATGCAAACCGGGTGTGCCGGAGCCATTACTGGGCCGGGGGTGTGTATGCCGACGCGCCCTTGCACGCGGTGAATGCTGGCCTCAGCAATGTCGGGTGTGCGGTCATGGGCCTCCTCGGTGTGGCGTTCGTGCTGGCCTTGGCGGCGCAGATCGTGTGCTGGGTGATGCAGTTTCGCTTCCCCTGACCGCCCGGAAGGCCATCAGACCCGGGCCAGTGAGACGGAGGATGATCCGTGCGTGCCGGATTCGCCGTACTCGTTGCCGCGGGCCTGTGCCTGGGCGCTGATATGGGCCATGCAGTGGAGCTCACCATCACGTCCGCACCATCCGGCGCAGAGGTCACCCTCAACGGACAGCGGGCTGGCCAGACACCCCTGACCCTTGATGTGTCGGACACGGATGTGAAACAGTGCGAGCTGGCTCTCGCCAAGCCCGGCTTCCTGCCGGCACGGCTGTCGTTCACGCTGGTCCTCGCGGCCGGGCGGTTCCAGGGGCTGCACTTCCCCCTTACGCCTGAAGGGGGCCTGGCACCGCCGGGCACCACGCCGATTGGGGCATCTGTCGGCCCCTCAAACCCCGAGGGTTCCAGAGCGGCTGATCCCGGTCCCCCCCCTCCTCCCCGCGGCCGAGATGCACTCACCCAGTGGATGGCAGGCTTGATGTCGCTACTCCGGCTACTCCCGCAGTAGTGGCGGGGTCGCGGCCTCAAGCGGGGGGTCACGACGGGCCATAACTGATTCGGAAGACAACGCGCGCGCGACGGCGAATGGTTACGGCGACCCTCGCCCGGGTCACGCCCGGTACGGACGTCGCGACGATTGGGCAATGGAAGGACTCACCCATGCAGACGCTTAGGGAGCGGGCGCCCTTCGTTCTCGCCTCCGCGATGGCTCTTGCGGTGATGTCTGGGTGCTCCGGCGGACTCTTCGGTACCGGAGCAACACCCTATACCCGGGAGCTTCGCATCGTGGTGGTCGCCAATGTTAGCGACTCGCTTACCCAGATCCCCGTGCCGGGCGCCGTAGTCAGTGTCAGTCAGTACACATCGAACCAACCCAAAGTGGGCACGACGAGTGGTGGCACAACCACGACCGTCACACAGACCATGTCAACCGACCCCTCGGGACAGGTTCTGTTCCGTGTCGAACCCGGTGAGTCGTACCGAGTCTCGGTGTCGGCTGATGGGTACTCGAGTGCGACACTCATCGTCTCGCCCAGCTACTTTGGTCCGTTCACCATCGTTCGCTCCGTGACACTCGCACCCAGTGCAGCGGCCGCGTAGCGGGCGGCCACGGCCTGGAAGCCACGACCGGCGGGCCCGTTGCGCCACGTCCCGGCGAGGTTCGGCGGCCCCTGTCGCCTGTGCGCCCCGCTCTCCCGTAACGCGCACCGGATGGCGCGCGCTCCTCGGGCGCGCCCAACCCGGCCGCTCCTCAGTCGGTCGGACGCTCCTCTCTTGGGTCACACAGGCGGAGCTGGTCACCGGCTGATGAGATCGTACCCGGACCGGGGCCATCTGTGCCTGGGGCGGCCCGTCGCCTGGCGGAAGGGCGAAAGGACACTGTGGCAAGTACCGGCGCCGTTGATGATGCGCGAGGCCGCGCGTATCATGAGGTGGACGGTCGGTGCGCGATCGGGGGCTGGGAATGGAGACTGCCGGCGTGGTGTGCAAGGCGATTATGGTAGACGCCGCCGACAACGTCGCCACGCTGTCCGAGCCCGCGCCGGTAGGCGCGGCCGTCGTCTGGCGGGTCGGCGAGGGCGATGGATTCGTGCGGGCCCTGGAGTCCATCCCGTTCGGCCATAAGGTGGCGGTCACAGACATCGCTGCGGGAGAGACGGTCCGGAAGTACGGCGAGAGCATCGGCGCCGCCACGCGTGACATTGCTGCCGGTCAGCATGTCCATAGTCACAACATGCGATCCTTGCGGGGCCAGACCGATCTGCCCGATCAGCGACTACGCGGAGGGAGTCCCAGATGATGCGCGTCCACCGGGTCGTGACAGCCACGGTCTTGGCGGTGATAGGCCTCGGCGTTACGCGGGCCGGAGCCATCGAGTGGATTGACGGCTCGATCGCGGACGGTCTCCGCGCGGCCCAGCTTCAGAAGCGGCCACTGCTCGTCTGGGTGCACTACAACAGCCCCGATCCCACCGTGGCCGCGAAGACCGCGGCCCAAAAGACGAGCGCTGCCGTCGAGGCCGCGTTCTTCAACTCCGCCGCCTATGCACCATTCGAGCCTCAGTTCGCTGCCATGCGGGTGAACTTCGTTGTTAACGAGACGGTATTCGACCGCTATGGGGTCGATCGCGTTGTTCCGGCTATGCTCGTGCTTGACCAGGATACGGGGAAGCTCGCGGCCCGGATAGCGGGCTTCCCGGATCAGCCTGAGATCCTGGCCAGCTTCTGTGCCGAACGGCTCACGAAAGCCTCCGAAGTCCTGCGGCTCAGCAAGGTGCCCGGCGGCCCACAGACGGCGGCCGACCGCCTGCGGCTAGGCGACCTCTATGCCGACTTGGGGACACTGGAGCAGGCCGGAGCGGCCTATGAGGCGGCTCTCGAGGCCGGGCTCATGGACGACGACGCGCACCGCGCTGGTGTTGTGGCTGCCTTCGCCCGGCTGATGTCCAAGCAACCCGAGGACGCGATGCGTCTGCTCAACGGTGCTCTCCGCGGAGTAAGGGTCCGGCCGTGGGATGAGCAGTGCGCGCCCCTGTGGTGGCCGGGCGAGGCCGCATTTGCCCCGCTGGTGCTCGAGGATACCCGCGGCAAATGGCTCGGAGCGCTATACCGGACCCGGAGCCTCCGCGACTTCGTCGCTGCAGTGTCGGGTGCCGAGCGGATCGCGGCCCAGACCGGTGCGGCCGCGCAGCTCAGTGGTCCCGAGGCGCTCGCGTTGGGCAATGACCATTTCGTCCTCGAGGATGCGGCGGGCGCGATACCGTGCTATGAGCGCGCCGTGACGGCAGGGGGGTTGTCGGCCGCCGATGAGGAGATCGCTCGGGCCCGCGTGGGGCTCTGCCGGGCTCAGGCGGGCGACAAGGCAGGGGCCATGCGCGATATGGACCAGTTCCTGGCGATGTACAACCGGCCCAAGGCGAGGCTGGGGCTCGACGAAGCACACCATCGGCCGCAGATCATGGTCACTCGCGCGGGGCTCTACTTCGATGCGGGGAACTACCGTGCCGCGGAGGCATTGTTGGACCAGGTCGTGAAGGACTACACCGATACCGATTGCGAGTACTGGGCGGCCCAGGCTCGGGTACTACTCACACACGTGAAGCAGTGGCAGGAGCTTCAGCGGCGTGGCGGAGCTCGATAGTCAGCAGTTAGTCCGCCACGCGGCGGGGGAGCCTGAGGGATCACGCGTCCGGGGGCAGTCCGCGCGCGCCCTTGCGTAGGCCCTCGACATAGCCGTCATGATAGCCGGTGAGGTAGGCCTCCTTGACCGCATTGACCACGGAATCGGCCACAACGGTGTGAACGCCCAGCGTCACATCCTTCATTGCTCGCAAGACCACTTCAGCGATCTCATGAAAACGGTCCTCGCGCACGGTCAGGCTGGTGACTTGCCCGCTGTCGTCCATCCGTCCACCTCGAGATGCGGTGCGTGGGGCGGTCCGGCCCTGGGGAACCGCCAGTGGTAGAATAGTCTATCCTGTCGGCACGGGTCCGTCACGGGCGGGCGGTAACCCCGACCGGGTCATCCCGTTCCCGGGTGCGGGCGCATGGAGGGAGCCAGCCGCGGCGGCTGGAGCTCTATCCGGCCCCAGGCCACTTGTGCCTGAGGGGGCGCCCGGCCTGGCGGAGGAGCGAGAGGGCCCTGGTAACGCCCATCGGGGGCACCGGCCAGTCCGTTGACCTTCGCGTGGTGCGTCGTCGCTGTGGCATTCCAGAGCTGTATGCAGTCGGGAGCGGATGGCCCATTGGGTGTCGATCCGGGAACCCAGCCGGGGTCGGGGGACTGGAGCTCCGAACGGAGTCTCGCCGCCAAGCGTGAGTCGTGGTCCCGCCTCTCAGCCCTTCTCGACCGCGTCGACCAAGGTGGTCTCGCCGGACTTCAGGCCGAGGAGTTGCGCGAACTGGGACGCCTGCACCGGCGGGTGGCCTCGCATCTGGCACAAGCGCGCTCCGGACGGCGTGATGCGGCGCTGGTGGCCTATCTCAACGCATTGGTGCTGCGCTCCCATTCCACCGTGTACCGTACGCCGTCACGTCCGGCCGGCCGCGCCCTACTGCGCTTCATCGCCCACGAGTTCCCCGCCACATGCCAACGCTGTTCGACTTACGTGCTCGCCGCCGTCGGTCTAGCGTTGCTCTTCACTTCGGTCTCGTTCTGGGCCAGCTACTGCGACCCGGCCATGGCCGCCGCGTTCGTTCCGGTCGGCATCTACTCGAAAGTCGACCCGGACAGCTTCGACCGGACACCCGAACTCGGCACGAGCGCCGACTGGGTGCGCTCGGCCTTCAGCTCGGCCATCATGTGGAACAACATTCGCGTGGGCGTCCTCTGCTTCGCAGGAGGCATCCTCGCGGGCGTACCCACGCTCCTCATGCTGGCGCAGAACTGCTTCATGCTCGGCGGGCTGGCGGGTTGGTGCCACGCCTCGGGCGTGACGTGGAAGTTCTGGGCGCTGATCCTCCCCCACGGTGTGGTCGAGCTCACGGCCATCTTCGTGTGCGCCGCCGCCGGCTTCCGTCTCGGCTACGCCGTGATCGCCCCGGGCCGCTACTACCGCCGCGACGCCCTCGCTCTGGCGGGTCGCGATGCGGTCCGCCTGGCCCTGGGGACCGTGCCCATGTTCATCCTCGCCGGTCTTGTCGAGGGTTTCTTCTCGCCGACGAGCCTGCCCGACACGGTGAAGCTGTCCTTCGCTGCGGTGCTCGGCAGTCTGACCGTAGTCTACCTGTGCTTCCCCAGGCACATCGAGGAGCCGGACGACGCGTAGGGGCCGGGGCTCGGGTACCGGCCCGACCGAGGGCATTCCCCTTTGCCTGCTACCCACTCGAGGCTCGAAACGGCCTGGGTCCGCTGCCTCGACCGAATAATCCAGGTCGTCGCCGACCATGCGACCGGCCGGCTCTGCTCTCGCGAAGCCGGGCTCGACTTGGGCCAGCCTCAGCGGTTCGTCCGGCTCCGGGCGCGGGTACTCGAGGTGAAGCAGGGCCACGCGGGGAACACTGGGGGTGCCAGGGGTGACTAACCCCTCGGATGCCGCGCGCGGGCGCCGGGCACGGCGAGCCGGCGTCAGCGTCCGGTGTGAGGGATGCGATGTCCTCATGATCTCCCTGGTGAGCCGGGCAACCGTGGCACCCGTGCTCGTGCTCTGTACCCTCGCTGCGGAACTGGTATGGGCACGGTCGCTCACGCTCGGCGATGTGCTTCACACCTACGGCGCGGTCCCCGGGCCGGGTGGCCCCACCCCCTCCCGGGTCGGAGTTCGCTGTGGCGGCGTGGGATGACCGAAGGGCCGAGGTAGATGGGCAGCCCGCGGCAGCCGTGGAGTGCGACCCGCAGCTTCGGGACACGTCAGTGCTCGCCGTGATCGACAATGGCGACCCGGCCGCTGTGCTCCACGCCGCGCTGATCGCGTGTGAGGCCGAGGCAGCCCAGGAGGGCGAGCGACTCCACCTCGCCCCGGCGTCTGAGCGCGGGGCGCAGCCAGGTCTCGTCGCGCAGATGCGCGCCAGGGCTCGAGCCAGGTATCTCGCCGAGGTACTCCTCCCGGCGCTGGAGCTGCGCGGCCGGGACCCCAATGCGGCGGACCGCCACGGCTTCACGGCGCTACACCACGCGGCACTGAACGGCCAA
>Ga0116184_10005270_pt1 | contig 9973 bp, 7 predicted proteins | sample AD_JPNNA5_MetaG_FD_89886 | JGI IMG/M metagenome (GOLD analysis project Ga0116184, IMG submission 89886) | Active sludge microbial communities of municipal wastewater-treating anaerobic digesters from Japan - AD_JPNNA5_MetaG | ecosystem: Engineered > Bioreactor > Anaerobic > Digestate | place...
AAAGGCTTTCAGATCAAATTTTAGGATTCCCCCGCTTTCTGCAGAAAGCGGGGGAATCCTAAAATTTGATCTGAAAGCCTTTGATGAAAGGATACACATCGCTTTGACTGGGGTTTCCAATCGATTCACTTATAATAATTTTGCTTGGGCTATTGAAGAAGCTAAAAAGTATCCTCAGGTAACAGTGGTAGCCAGTACTCTTCTGGTTCCTGGTTATATAACTGAGGACGAGGTCGAAAAAATTGCCGAATTCATTGTTCAAATCAATCCCCGGATTCCTTACTCTCTTTTAGGTTTTGCACCAAACTTCTATATGGAAAACCTTCCTTTTACTTCAGTTTACCATGCTGAAGCAGCATTGGAAAGATGTCAAGAAAAAGGATTGTTACAAGTCCATATTGGCAACCGCTCTTTGCTTTCCCATAGTTATTAAAAAAAGGGGAAAGTATTAAAGACCTTTATACCAGGTTGTTGACCCTGATGAAGATGAAAATTTTAAATTTGAATTGCTATGGCATATAGTTACATTAATAGGGAGAAAAAGATTCTTATCCGGAAAAGCCCCGATTCCGGATGAAGCAGTTTCTGGATCAACAAGATAGTGGTACTGAATAATAACCTGACTTTCTGGTCGCTTGTACATGATTTCGCATTGAGGTAGAATTGAACTGAAATCTATTAATTATCGATTTTATTGGGGGGGGATATTGCTATGCAAGATTTTGAAAAACTTGGGGTGTTTTATTTAGGGAAAGAATATGACTTGACCAATAACGAGCTCAAAGAGAATCTTATACTTTATGATGCCAAAGATTTAACCACCCATGCCATGATCGTTGGTATGACCGGTAGTGGAAAAACTGGTTTGGCTATCAATCTTCTCGAAGAAGCTGCCATTGATGGTATTCCCTCCATTCTTATCGATCCCAAGGGTGATTTAGGGAATCTCCTCTTGCAATTCCCCGAACTCCGACCGGAAGATTTCCGACCTTGGATCGACGAAGCTGAAGCTGTTCGGAAGGGTATGGACCCCGATACTTTTGCAACAAAAACCGCCGAAAATTGGAAAAGCGGCTTGGCACAATGGGGACAGGAACCAGAGCGTATTCAACGTCTGAAAGATGCAGTTTCCATGACAATATATACGCCAGGGAATACTGCTGGTCAGCCTTTACAGATTCTTCGCTCCTTCACTCCTCCCTCAGCCAATATCATTCAGGATTCTTCAGCCTTTCGTGACCGAATTATTTCCACAATTTCTGGACTGCTCAATCTCTTGGGGTTGGATACCGATCCAGTCCAAAGCCGTGATCACATTCTTTTATCTAATATTCTTGACCAAGCCTGGCGGGAAGGAAGAAGCCTGGATATCGCTGGTTTGATTCACGAGATTCAAAAGCCGTCTTTTAAGAAAATTGGAGTTTTTGACTTAGAATCTTTTTATCCATCTAAGGAACGGTTTAAGCTGGCAATTAGTCTGAATAACTTGTTAGCTTCTCCAGGTTTTACAGCCTGGCTTGAAGGTGAGCCGCTCGATATCCAACGTCTTCTCTATACACCGGAAGGTAAACCTCGGGTTTCTATCATCTCAATCGCTCACCTTTCGGATGGTGAACGAATGTTTTTTGTTACCCTCCTTTTAAATGAAGTCGTTTCCTGGATACGTGGTCAATCAGGCACAAGTAGCCTCCGTGCCTTACTCTATATGGATGAAATATTCGGTTATTTCCCTCCTACGGCTAATCCACCATCAAAACTCCCAATGTTGACTCTGCTTAAACAAGCTCGTGCTTTCGGACTGGGGGTTGTCCTGGCTACCCAAAACCCAGTGGACCTCGATTATAAAGGACTTGCCAACTGTGGAACTTGGTTTATCGGACGGTTGCAAACCGAACGGGATAAAATGAGGGTAATTGAGGGATTGGAAGGTGCTGCAGTAAGTGCCACCGGGGGTTTTGATCGACCACAAATGGAAAAAATTCTCGCCGGTTTAGGAAACCGGGTATTTCTCATGCGGAATGTTCATGAAAATGATTCTGTTGTTTTCCAAACTCGATGGGCAATGAGCTATCTTCGAGGTCCTTTGACTTTGCCTCAAATTCAGGCTCTTTCTGTTGGTATAAAACCAGTTCTACCCTCGCCGACACCATCACGATTTGAAACACCAGCTTATGAAGCAACTCCAGTTCCACATCCCATCCTCCCTCCCGATGTTCCAGAATATTACCTGCGTCCTCAAGGAGTTACAGGATCGGTGGTTTATCGCCCAACTGCAATCGGAATTGCCAAAATGCATTTTGTCAACGCTAAAGCCAAAGTGGATACCTGGGTCACCCGCACACTGATTGCACCGCTTTCTGAAGATGGCCGTGATGCGTTATGGCAAGATGCAGAATATCATAGTGATTTAACTAATGAACTGAGCACCAAATCACTCGGTGAAGGACAATTCATTCCATTACCTTCGGGAATAACCAATGCTGGAGTGGTTGAAAGTTGGAAAAAGACGTTATCAATTCATTTGTACCAGCATGACACTCTTACTCTCATGCAGTATCCAGAATTGCAGCTGACTTCAAAACCAGAAGAGACAGAAGGCGATTTTCGAGCTCGCGTTGCTCAAGCTTTGCGAGAAAAACGTGATTTGGAAGTAGCGAAAATGAAGGCTAAATTTGCTCCAAAATTTCAAACTCTTGAAAATAAAATTCGCCTCTCCCAGGAGCGAATTGAGAGAGAAAAAGCTCAGGCAGAACAGCAAAAAATAGGAACCTATGTGTCAGTCGGTGCTACCTTACTGGGAGCACTGTTAGGAAGGAGCGCTAGAGTTGGGACAGTAGGTCGTGCTGCTACTGCTGCTAAAAGCATGAGTCGAATTGGGAAGGAAAGCGCTGAAGTTCAGCGTGCCAAAGATAGTTTAGAAAATCTACAAGAGCAACTCAAGGCTCTTCAAGAGCAGTTTGATGAGGCTTTAGCTCCCCTACGCCTCGACGTTGATCCTATGTCTTTGGATTTACATCCCAATATAATTCGACCTCGAAAATCGGATATTATTATTGATACCATAGGTATTTGCTGGGTACCTTCTGGAAAAGTATTGACGAGAAATGAGTAACAACCCGAAAATAGTGGTTAACTATTGGTAATGAGTTCGGCAGTAAAAACGCTGAGAAATTTCGAAGGAAAATCTTTAAATAGTAACAAGGAACAATGATTATAAACTAAGAATTGAAAAAAGGGCATTATACATAACGTCCTTTTTTAAATTCTTTATCCAAATAAACCACCAAACAAATCACCTAAGTCATCCATGATATCTCCATCTTGATCGGAATCTAAAAATTGAGACACCATTCCCATCAACCCTGAACCGGATTCACCCCCTAGTTGTTCTGTTAAAGAGGAGGTCATATCGGCTACACCGGTATAATCTAAATTTCTCTGCTTCTTCTCTTTACCCAAAAGACCCAAGATAAGGGGGGCAAACTGAGCCAGAATCCCTACAACCTGACTCAGATCCAATCCGGTTTGCTTCGCTATCTTGTTTTCAACTCTTTCGCTTTTATCAGAAAAAACATGGCGAAGGATTTTCTCACCATCATGAGCATCAGCATGACGTATATACTTTGACAAATCGTCGACCTCATCGTCCTGATGCTGTTCCAAAGCCCTTGCCAAAGAACGAGCTCCATCCTGAGTTTTAGCATTTCGATTCATTGCTTCTACTAATGTTGGTAATCCCAATTGGGTCACTTTCTTGATCTGCTGGGGGTTCACGCCTACTGATTGACTAACTTGACTTAAAACATCTTCATTATTTAATTTTTTAATTAAATCTATGAGATCCATTAAAGGTCTCCTCCTCTTTTTTGAATTACCTATCATCCTAACAGTTTTATAGATAAACTACAAAGAAAAAAAATTTGAGCCTATTTAACCAAAAGTTACCCCCCTTGAGAAAAGGGGGTTAGGGGGATTTGAAAGAACTGAAAAAAATCGAATCCTTCTCAATCTCCCTTTATCCAAAGGGAGAAGTCAATATAAAGGTAATTTGTTTAAAATGTATTTCCAGAATAGAAATAAACAGCGAGGCACATAGGAAGATTAGTTTTTGATCTTTACTTTTTTGGTTATCCCATGCCATTAAAGGGATAAGCAAAAACCTTCTTTATTAAAATTAACCTGATATTTGAAGATATTGGATTATTCAGTTAGAATCATTAGGAAAACTACTGTTGGAATCATCAAAACTGGGGGGAATGAATAATGCATGACCGCCGATTTCAAGGTGATATTAACTGTTTACGCAACCCAGAACGACTGGAGCGCCTTGAACTGAATAGGGTAGTTAGCATTGCCACTGAAGGAGCTTCTTTTCACCGTATTTTAGATATTGGAACTGGAAGTGGTATTTTCGCCGAAGCTTTTTATCAGCATGGTTTTGAAACAGTTGGAATCGATGCCAATCCCGAGTTTATTTCTCTTGCCAAAGAATTGACACCTCAGGTTCTATTTATGGAAGGATTGGCGGAAGCACTTCCATTTCCTGATAAATCCTTCGATCTGGTTTTTATGGGTTTAGTTTTTCATGAAACAGATAACCGACTTAAAGCCTTACAGGAAGCCCATCGGGTTGCCCGGTTTCGGGTCGCGATCTTAGAATGGCCTTACCTTATTCAAGAATCTGGTCCACCAATTGTTCATCGAATTTCCAGAGAAGAATTAAGTCGTTTGGCTGATCAAACTGGATTTTCTCAAACCGAAATATTCGAATTAGCACATTTTCTTCTCTATCGACTTGATAAAAATAAATAGCACCTCTCCCTTAAGCTCTCTCAATAAAGAAAAATTTTTAATCTTCTTAATGTAATGTTTAAAATCATCTGAAACTTACTCAGCCAACTTCTTCAGCCTAGCTTGATGAATTAATTGAAGGAAAACCTCTACCAAGCGGGGATCAAACTGGTTTCCTGATTGAGTTTTGATTTCTTGATAAGCTTGTTCTTCAGTCAAAGGAAGTTTATACCGACTTCCTCTTCGCATCACATCATAGGCTTCAACAATGGCAAGAATTCGAGCTAATAAGGGTATTTTTTCACCTTCAAGGTTTTGTGGATATCCCCTTCCATCCCAGCGCTCATGATGGGCAAGAATCGATTCAGCTATCGGAGCTAATTCAGGTGACGAATTAGCTATCCGATACCCGATTTCAGAATGTTTTTTAATACTTTCCCACTCTTCAGAGGTAAGCTCGGTATATTTATCAATTATATCTTGAGGAATGGTTATTTTACCTAAGTCATGAAAGCGTACTAATAGATTCAATTGATCTTGTTCATGGTCGGTTAAACCGAGCTCGTTTGCAAAAGCTTTGGATAAACTATTTAAATCCTCGATTTGCTTCCCATTTTCTCTTGAGATTTTTTCCAGGACCTTCTCTAAATAATCAAGAGTTTTTTGACGGTTGAGCGGACCTTCATCCAGCTTTTTCCGGTACATTCTTTCTTCGGTGATTTTTAAAAATTCCTCAATAGTCCTTCTTTTTTCCTCTTTGATTGCGTAACCAACTGAAATACTGAGGGGAACTGGTTCATTATGATCTTTTAAACAAGCTTCCTGGATTCTGGTTTCTAACTCTGTTAAAGTTTCAATATTAACATTAGTGAGAAGAACAATAAATTCATCCCCACCCCAGCGAGCGATTAAATCTTCTTTTCTGCAGGCATGTCTCAATATGCCAGCAACCCGTTTTAATAAAAGGTCTCCAGCTTGATGCCCAAAGGCATCGTTAACTAATTTCAAGCCATTTACATCAGCAAGCAGTATCCCAATTTGAGTTTCTCTGCTTCCATAAAGCCTTTTGAGTTCTTCTTCAAAATAAGCCCGATTATAAAGGCCAGTTAAGGCATCATGAAAACTGAAGTATTTCATCCTTTTTTCAAAATTTTTCCGAGTTGTAATATCAAAGCTTATTTCCACAACTCCTACAATCTTGTCCTTGTTATCAAAAACTGGATAAGAATGGAGCTCAAAGGTACGACCATCTGGGGTTTCTGTTTCATGAGTTTGCTTTTCACCGGTGGCAAATGTTTTTAAAACTGGACAATCTTCGCAAGGTGCCGATCTTTGATGCCAGATTTCATAACAATGAAGTCCAGTAATTTCATCCAATTTCCGATTGACTGAAATAGCTGCCGCAGGATTTGCCCAACTAATAGTGAGGTCGGGACTGTTGTAAAAAGCAACCATATCGTTCATCGCATGAAGGATGAGAGACTTTTCTTGTTCTGTTTTTAACCAAGCTTCCTTAATTTTCATCTGCTCAGTTATTTCATTGAAAACCATAACCTTTCCAATATGACTTCCGTTTTTATTTATAATTGGTGAACTATATACACTTAGATAAATATGGTTTTTGTTATTCTCCAGGTCAACAATCATTGGATCATAGGATGTTTTTTTAAGTTTCAACCAAACATCAATAACATTTTCAGCTGGTTTTCCGATAATTGAATGGGGTAAGTTTAGAAAATATCTTGCCTTTAAATTAGCATCGACGATTCGATTGTGGATATCTAAAAATAGAAATCCCACATCAAGGTTATCAATCAAGGTGTTTCGAGCAATGGGAACGAGATCAATATATTGATAATGAAAGGAAAAATAGATAAATATTAAAACGACTACACCAAATATTAAAGGAGTTAAATCGCATCCCGAGAAAATCTCAGGATAAAATAGATATAAGAGATGAACAAAAAAAGGAAAAATAGCTAAAATCAGAATCTGACGAGCTTTTAAAGAATATTGTATTGAAGACGTGATGAGAAAACGCAGAAAGAGGATTATCCCGGTACCTATCAATATATAACCATAAATGACTTCTATCCAAAACCAAGGTCCATGAATAAATAGTGTTCCTGCACCCAACCAACCTTGAGTTTCTTCCAAACCAACCCAAAGCCAGTGATGCCAGTTGTTCGTTGCAGCCATTACCACTGAAATCGCCGGTAATATACTAATGAGTACTATTCGTTTTCGAGTAAGCCATTTTTCCTGACCGATAAAAGTGAGGAAAAAAAACAATAATAAAACCGGTGAAAATTGAGAAGCAGGATATCCAATAATTGACCAATAGATTTTGTGTTTTATGGAAGGGCTGACATATAAGAAACTATCGGTCATTGACCAAATGGATAATACAAATGCAAGCATGGCTAAACTGCGGCTGAGTGATGATTTATGATTCCAAATTACCACACCTAAAGTGAAAACGATGATGCCTATCAATTGAAGAATGAAAGAAAAATAATTCAATATTTTACCCTAGATTTTATAAAGATTTTTAAACAAGAAAGTATTTTCATTTTGCTTTCCAACTCTTTTCCTAATTTTATCTCTCAATTATTTTTATATGAACCGCCATGCCATGTTGCGGTGTCAGATGAGGATGAAACGGGTTCCCCCCTCACCCTGACCTTCTCCTAAAGAGGGACGAGGGAAAAAATGAGAAATAGTTCTCCCATCAATAGAGAGGGAAAAACTTTAGAAGGAGAGAACAAGAGTGGCGTTTCACAGTTCAATGATCACTAATCATGGTATTGACAGGATATCAATTTTGAATCAGGAATTTATTTTCTTCTTTTCACCCTCACTGGTGATGTAAAAAGTCACTCCTTGACTCGATGGTTTTGGTTGAACAATATTTTGGCTTTCCTTTCGACAATGTTCGAACCAGCTTTTAAATTGATTAATTTTCTCTTTCCCTCCAAATTGATCATTTAAATGATAGAGTTCATAAAAATTATCGTCAGTTAAAATACCGCTTTTCCATATACACGAACTCATAAAAAGATGTTCATCATTAATCAAGATCCCTTGAAAATTTGGTATATAACGATAAAGCGATAAATCAATTGACCAATCATGATTACGAATTTCTTCTTTAAATACATCCAAGAAGACTTGCAAACTTTCATAGTTCGATTTAGCCAAAGATATCCAAGAAGGATTTATTTTCTCTATTTCTAACCAATTTGGGTCTAACATTGCCAACTCAATTTTAAAGGGGCTTTTTAGAGCATCTTGCAAATTTGGCTTGAGTACATCATTCATTAAAACTGATGCATGCTCCAAAGAACTATCTAACCACCAAATCGTACAAGGAGAACCCTTTTTAATAGTATTAATAATGTAATCTTTGATATCCGGCCAAGCAGAATAAAAATTGTCATACTGTTGAGGGTGTTCTAAAATGGTTGGACGATTTAAAATTTCAAATAAGATCTGAAGAATGAACCAACCCAGCAGAATAATAACCCCAATTTGCACTAACTGAGCAATTGGACCAGGAATGATTACCAACACAACACTTAGCAAAAACAAAATGTATACCAATGTTTCACGAAAATTAGAATAATTTCTAAAAAGATTTCTATCGGGTCTCACTTCTCACCCCTCCTACCAGAGTTAAGCGAAGAATAGGTAAATATCCTATCAGAATTATTATCGGAATATAAGACCTAATATTTAATGATTCACAATATTATTCTAAAAATATCGCTCTTACCGGAGCTCCTGATGTCCCTTTTACCTTCATAGGAAGAGCTATAAGAATACCTTCTTTTTGGGTGATTTTCCGAACATTGACAATCGGAGCCAACAGAAGTGCGCCTGATTCAAAGAGAGAACCCAAAAGGTTTCCTTTTGCTTCCTCGTTGTTTTCTGACCAAGAAGCTTCAATACACGTTAAATCAACCCCTAATAAGGCAATTTTTTTATCAATAATCCATTGCAGGGCTTTTCTATCCAAATTCGGTGATTCAAGAACAAAACCTGGTTTGTTCCATTGTTGGTCCCAACCTGTCCCTATTAGTAAAGCGTCTCCTGGGTTTATCTCTGGTGAATACTGAATCAATAAATCGGCGGTTATTAGAGCTTTTGGTTTTTGAGTAGGGAGTTGAATGACCTTGGCAGGAAGAATGCATTGACTTAGAGGATGCTGGTCGAGGTTTTTTCCCTTGGTAAGCACATGAGATCCAGCTTCTAAATAAGTCCCTGATATAGTACTGATCGATATTTTTGAAGCAAAAAATCCCTGTTTTTCAACTGTTGCAATGGTGTTGATTTCAACTGGTGGAACAATCTTTTCCAAACCGGGCAAGGAATAATAACCCCAAAGATTATTTTCCAGTTCTCCGGTTATGTCAATGATTTTTCGATTCTTCAAAAATGATATTGGATTTTCCATGATCGTTTCTCCTTTCTGTTTTGAAAATATGTTGAGGAGTGAATTATGAGTAAAGAAAAGTAAAATTTCACCCTCATCCCAACCTTCTCCAATTAAGGGAAAAAGGTAAAAAATTATTTTGCGGTATACCCACCATCAACCGGTAGCACAGCTCCCGTTATAAACGAAGCATCTTCTGACGCCAAAAAAAGAATTGCCTGGGCAATTTCTTCTGGTTGAGCAAATCTCCCCAAAGGATGCATTTGGGAAATCTTTTGTTTCGCTTTCTCCGGTTCGGGTTCTTGTTGGAAAATTCGCTCGATCAAGGGAGTTAACGTTGTTCCAGGAGCAACACAGTTTACCCGAATGTTATCTTGGGCATAATCAACTGCCATCTGTTTGGTGAGCTGAATAACTCCTCCTTTGGAGGCACAATATGCAGCCGAGACTGGCCAACCTAATAAGCCGGAGATAGAAGCGGTATTAACAATCGCTCCACCACCTGATTTTTTCATAATAGGAATGACGGCTTTAGCCATAAGATACATGCCCCGAAGATTCACTGCCATCACCCGATCCCATTCTTCAATTGGCATTTCATGAACAGAATAAGGTGACTCCACCCCGGCATTATTGATTAGAATATCAATACCTTCGAAAGTATGTGAAGATTGTTTGACTGCTTTTTCAACGTCATCAGGGTAAATCAGGTTACCGAAAATAAAAATTCCCCTTCCTCCACTATTT
>Ga0116184_10005273_pt1 | contig 9972 bp, 8 predicted proteins | sample AD_JPNNA5_MetaG_FD_89886 | JGI IMG/M metagenome (GOLD analysis project Ga0116184, IMG submission 89886) | Active sludge microbial communities of municipal wastewater-treating anaerobic digesters from Japan - AD_JPNNA5_MetaG | ecosystem: Engineered > Bioreactor > Anaerobic > Digestate | place...
CTTGCCTTATGTGACATTCCAATTCCATCATTATTATCTTGAGTAGGGTCATATTCTTTTTTTGCTAACCTGCTTGTTATACTTCTATCATTTTCACGTTTATAACCTACAGCTCCTTTAATCATTTTAAATAAAGCAGATACTCCACCAATAGCAGAACCAACAATTGGAATAGAACTTGTTGCTGAAGCAGCAGCATCTAAACCTCCAGAAACAGCACGAGTAATTTTACTTGCTTTATGTGACATACCTATACCATCATCATTATCTTGTGGTGTTAAACTACTAATAAAATTCAGTCCTTGACTGGCTATGTTCATACCCATTGCTGCTCCCATACCCTTTCCTTGAGCAGGGGTTTCTTCAGCAGCCTGCTTATTCATATTAGACAAAGCATTAGGATCCATACCATAATCTGCTTTTGGTAAGGTGCTTTTATATTTAAGTCTTTTCTTTATTTTCATAATCTTGCAAATATACGTAAAAAATATTTAAAAGTAGGTTAAATTATATTTCTATTATTTATTATCTATAAGAGTCATTATTTAATCCAGAGAATATATCAGTGGTTATTTTATAATCTTGTACAGGTTTATAGAATAATCTCACACTAAAATATTTATCTCTAAGCATTTCTAATTCAAAAGGTGATTTATTAAAATTAAATGCAGATGTATTTGGAACTTTATCAATATAGTAATCTGTTTTAATATCATTCCAATTAGATGTAAATAATGAAGTGTTTCTATTACCAATATAATCTCTAAAATTATTAATGTTCCAATTCTTTTCTATTTTAGAAGCAAAGCATTTATTAGAAACAGTTGTTAAATTAGCAAAAGGATCTTGAGATTGTTTAACTTCAATTTGTCTTTTACCTGTACTTTGATAAGTATTGTATGCGATGATGTTATCAAATGTTTCATAATCTTTATCAATCCATTGTTTAGTATTTGAATTCCATTCTTCTACTTTAGAAATATAAGAAATAGTATCTAATGTTTTTGTTTGACCTAAATTATCTTTTATAATATATTCAATAACATGTGGATGTTTCTTTCCATAATAAGTTTGAAAATTTAATTGATTATGTTTCCATATTTTAGGTACAGAATTAATAGATGTGTAAAAGTTATTAGAATCATTAAATCCAAAATTAGGTAAATAAGAATGCCATGATCTCCAAGTATTTGATAGTAAAGAATAAGATATAGTCCAAGAATTATTTTTAAATTTGGAAGTATCTGTAAAATCAATTGTTTCAGGAATTGTATTCAAAGCTTCATAATCTATTTTAGTAATTAATACTCTTTTATGTCTTGGATCAAATGTTGTTAAAACACCAACTCCATTTGGTAATGCAGGCTGATCTTTTAAATTATAATCAACACCATATTGTTGTTTGTATTGTTTATTAAATTTAAGTTCAAGGTTTTCTTCAAACCAATTTCTCATACCTTCTAAAGATATTTCTTTTAATTGGTCTGTCAACATAAATATTTTACCTGTACTATCATCAACAAAAATTGTACCATGCTCTGTAGCTTTAGTAGCAAATTTTTGAGTTGAACCTGCATATCCATAATCTACTGAAACGAGTTGTCTAGGTGGAACAGAAAAGAATTCTCCTGTACCTACATATAAAGTAGCTTGATTGGTATTTATTTGATAAGGTTTAGTTATAATTTTATAAAGACCTAATGCAGTATGTGCATATAAATCATCAAAGTTTATAAATAAATTAGTAATAGGACCAGTATGAGCAGGTAAATCTCTATAATTATTAGCATAGAATATTCTGTAATTATCAGACTTCTCTTCTTGATTTCCTGTTTCAGAATAATGTATTCTTTGAGGAAAAGATTCAGCACATTCTTTACAATATTGATAATTAGATTCTAAAGAAAAATAAGGTTTAACTGTATCAGACATTGAATAATCTCTATTATAAAGATAAAGATTTTTCATATATAAATTCTGATTCCAAGGAGCACCTGCTCCTAATAATGGGTCATCATTAAAAGTAAAACCATTCCAATCTATATTAAAAAAATCTTGTAAAGAACCATTAAAGTAATTCCAAAATGTAGTTCTTATATCTGATAAATTAGTAATATCATAATGTCTAAGTTCAGTATTAACTTCTGATTCAACAAAATATGTAATCATATTTTTATCTACTTCAAAATCTTCAGAATTTCCAGTATTACAACCATAACAACTACAAAGTTTAGTATAAGCAGATTTGAAAAAACTAAATTTAGTAATAAAACAATCACCTCCAAATTGAACAGTAGATGTTCTGTTTTTATTAATCATGCAAGTATGAGTCTTAAAATATTTTTGAAGACCTGCTTGACCATAAATATTTTTATTATAATTTTTTAAACTACCATAAAACACATTAGCATCATATTCATTTCCTTCTGTTAAAGAAACATCATTTTGTGTATCATTTTGTGATATCCAATAAAAAGGATCTTTACTTTCAAATACACATGTTTCTTGTGAACATGAATTTATAAATGCTTTAGATAAATATCCTAAAGGTAATTCACTATGAGGATTAATATAAATAGGATTTTTTTCTAAACTAATATTAGTTTGTTTATCAGATGTATTAAATACAGAGCTTGAAGTATAATCTGTATTATAATGATATCTTGACAAATCATTAATTGATTGATTATCTGATGTTATTATTTCTGTTTTACCTGTTAATATTCGTTCAATTTTAAACAAAGAAGTATTAAAAGAAGGTTTTAAAAACTTAGCAACAGGTCCATGAAACGATTGAGATTTATGATTATATGAAATATTATTTTCAATTACATACCCAAATATTCCAGGACCTATTTCTGTCAATTCTCCAGTGACTGTATTTCCACAATCAACATCTATAGACGATTTATTTGGTATCCATGCTCTATCCCAATTACCTCCAGCATTTTCTTCTCTATGGTGTCTTCCGCCTACAGTTGTTTGAACAAAATAATCTTTATCACCTTTATCATTTATATTTACTGTAAAGTAAGCATTCTCATGAATGATACCTTTGTCAAGTATTGTCTTATTGTTTTCAGTTCTTTGTTCTCTTACTATATAATAACCTGCTATTTCAGAACTGTATTCAGAAGGAAAACTTATATTATCAAACTTTAAACCTAAAGGTAAAATATATGTTTTTCCACCTGAAGTTGTAAAATGTTCTTCAAGAGTAGTATCAGGCATTTTATGATGTGTTATTTTTGCACCTATAATATTGCCATCAGTATCTTGTTCAATAGGATAAATATAATTATCACCACAATCTTTGATAAGAGGATATCTATAATTAGATTCAAAATATGCTAAATCTCCTGCTGAATAAAAACTAGAAGATGCATTGTTTAATGTTTTTCTATAAGCTGTATTATAAGCTTGCCATCTTTCAACATAAAGATCACCACTGTCTTTAATGAAATCTTCAGGTAACAAATGTTTATATTCTTCAGAAGGAGATAAAATTGGACCAGTGTAAGTACCTGCTAATATTAAAGCACTATCCCATTCTGTATTTCCAACTCCTGTATTATTATTTGGTCTTGAATGAGTATTAGGGTCAGATGCTGGGAAAAGACCAAATCGAGAAACATTCTTTTGTCTACCTGGAATAGGAAATGCAGGAGTTTCAGAACCATCAGTAAAAACCCATACTAAACCTAAAGAATAAATTTCATCTCTCATGTAAGTTCTATAATCAGAATAACTTTTAGATGATTTAGATAAACCTGATTTAGTATCAGAATTAGGATATAATATAGGTTTAGTTACATATGTAACTTCTACATTATTCGCTAATCTTTGAAATTCTGCATAATCTCTAACTGTTTGTTTAGAATTTCCTTTTATTAATCTGTTATCAATTTGAGTAATTGTTTCAGATATTTTATAAGGGTTTTGACTAACAATAACTTTATCAATTGGAATTTGTTCACTGTCAGTTGTTGTTAAATCTGTTAATGTATAAACTAATTCATTTTCTACAATTGATAATTTATCAACTATATAACATGTCTTAATTTGATTTTTAGTATGAACTACTAAAATATTTAAGTAAGCATAAGTTTGATCTATACCTGCAATAGTAAAAGTAATTGATTTGGTTGTTTGAGGAAAAGTTAATGGATCTCCACCTATTATATCCTTATAATCGCTATTATAATTTCCATATGTGATAGGTATCGGCAGAGAATGAGCGAAGTAGTTTTCCCCATTATTTAAACTATCTTCATATTGAAGAATAATTTGATAAACTCCTAATTCAAGATTACCTCCTGTATTGTTGACTGTAATATCTTTAACACATGCTAAATCAAAATTTCTTTTGTTTTTAATAAGTTCACAATCAAATACTCCAAACTTATTTAAGTAATTATGAGAAGTAGGATTTCTTATTATATCATCTATATTAATAACTCTATCATCATTAACACCATCTACAAAATAAAGTATTCTATCACATCCATTAATAACACGATAAACTCCTTGAACTTGTTTAGTAAAATTTAAACAAGCATTTTGTATAAGAGTTGTATAGGTACAGTTTGCAGTATTGACAAGCAATATAGCATCTGGGTTATTTATAAATAATATGAGTTCATTCTGAGATAATAAAATAGAACCTATAGGATTAGATCCTTTTGGTAAATTTAAGCACTCAAGATTACCTTCTTCATTAATTATACTTCCATTATTAGAACCATTAATAGATTCCTCTACTGAGTTTAATGAAAAAGGATATGTTCCATCTGGTTGATAGAATTCTCTAGAATCTGTAAATAAACCTTTATTAAAATTATTTGTAGCCATTATTAAAAGAATGTTGTGTCAGGAACTCCTAATGTTCCAAAATAATTATAGTATCTATCTTTCTTAGGTAATAAAGAAGTTGAGTATTCAATGATGTTTTGCCATTGATCTGATGAAGGTAATTTTGCACTACCTCTAACCATGTTTTTATAAAGACCCCATTTACCATGGTAAAATTCAAATCTTTCTTTTGCACCTTCTTCTTTCATATTCCATCGTCTTTCCCACATTCTAAACATTATATAAAAACGTAATGCTTGAACTAGTTCTTCATCATTAGGAATAAGAAAATCTCCATGTTCATCCATAGGTGCACGAAGATATGATATAATAATCCAACCTTCTTTAAATGAAGTAACTACTTTACCTGATGGTAAAATAGTATATTCTTTTTGACAATTGGTAATAAGATTAGGAGAATTACTACAAAGAACAGATGTAATAAATCCATTAGTAGATGCTCTTAGCGGCAACCAATTTCTACCAACATAGTTTGAATTAATAAAATTTTTAGCAGCAAAATCTTTATAAACTTGATTAGCTGCTTTACATTCACATAAATCTTCTTCTGTAAAAGTATCACTTAATTTATATAAAATTTGATTGACTTGTAATAAACCACATGGTAAAAATGTTTCATAATTTTGTACCTGTTTTATAACAACAGTTTCTTCAAAGGTTTCATATATATTCATTTGAGCCATGGCTTTAGAAGCCCATTCTAAAACATCTCCAATAGAAAACAGTGATTCATCCAATGTATCTAATACATCAGGAATCACTGTTCTTATTGAAACAAATTTATCTGTTATCATTATTCTTTATATTTAATAATTACATTATCGTTTTTTATAGATTGTGCAAGTAATCTTTTATTTGATCTTGTTGCAACAAAACTAAAAATTTGATTATACTTTACCCATTTATTCATTGTCCACCACCATCTTGCTGTATAACCTGCTGAATGTTTATTGTTATGATAAATAAAACTTTTTGAACCAGAAGGCTTTGTTGCATTCTCTTCTTTATAATGTTTATTTGTCAAACCCCAATCAACTTGTCTTTTTAATCCTTTAAACTTTTTCACTCTTAAAATACCAAGCCTATGAGGTAATTTATACTCATAGGCTGAATTTATCATTTCTTCTGAAAGTAATTTAAAAAAATCTTTTGCTATGTTTCTAAATTGTGATTGTGTTACATAATGTGAACTTTTTTGATTGTATCTATAAGGATATGTATACCATATATTTTTTAAAGTAATATTGTTTTTTAATCTTTTTCTACCCACTAATTTTTATTTAGTTTTTATTCTAAATCATTAACCAATTGTGCATCTCTTGCATTATTTTCAGAATCATTTGGTAGTCTAACCATTGTTTTAAATAATTTTTCTAAAGCCATTTCTTCTACATCATCGAATAAATCTTCATCAATAGGAAAGTCTTGAGTTTTAGGTTCAAAACAAGCATTAGGTAAATTATTTCCATCGGGATCACATGCATTAATACCAGCAAGATCTAAAGGATTTTCAAAGATTGCTGTAAAAGTAACTACCTTTAAAGTAGTTGAACCTGTTATATACAGGTAACCATTATGAATAAAATAAAATAAACCTTCTTTTTTAGTATTAGTATATTGTTTATATTCATCTTTTGTAGGAGTTGTTTCATACAAACTCTTTCCTTGAATAGTAGTAATACCTTTTATAGCAAGTTTATTTCTTGTAGACATTACTTTAGGTATTTTATATTTACTTCTTAAAATATTACAGTCATTTGTAAAACAAGGACAATCAGCAAACTTTCCTAATTCTAAAGGAAGACAATCAATAGTATTATAATAGAAAGGAGACAAATATAAAATGCTATCTAACTTCTGTCTAATTCTTTTTGCTCTTAATGTTTTAAGAATAGAATATAGAAATCTGTTAGATAGCTGTGTATCATCACTTGCAATACCATTTTCTAATAGTATTCTTAATCTTGATATTGCTTCGTTTATTTTCATTAATTATTTCTTTATATATTTAAACTTTTTAACTGGACAGTAAGGCTGAAGTTTATCATAAACTCTTTCAAGCAATCTAACATCTTCCTCACAGTATTCAACCATTTCTTTCATTGCTTCTTTATCATCATCTAAGATAACTCTTTTCCACAAATCATATCCTGTTTTTAATTTTTCACCTACTCCTAAGAATGAACCCATATAGTCTAACCTATTTGAGTTAAAGTTGAATCCAGCTTTAGCCATTTTCAATGTATCAATAGAATTGAATTTAGGACTGATTGGAATACCATGATAAATACATCTTGCTCTCAACCATTTGATGTCAAATCTATCTCCATTCTGTGTAACGATTTCATCTGCAGAATCTATAATTTTAGAGAAGTGTTCCAACAACTCTTTATCGTCACCTTTATTCCATTTCAAAGAATGTACTTTACTTTCTCCTTCCCATTTATATGACACACATATAATAGCTCTTTCATCTATAATGTTGTCATGAGAGATATTTATCTTATGACCTATTCTCCAAGAAAATACAATATTAGGAGATGTTTCAATATCAAAGAATAATCTTTTTCGAGAATGTTCTTTTTCTTCTACAATTGAATTATAAATATCTATAAGATCTTCTTGTTCTTTAGATATTTTAAACACTTTAGCTTTTCTAAAGTCTGATTGTAATTGTTTAATAATTTCAATTTGTTCTTCTAATGCTTCTACAGATTTTGGTTGTAGTGAATCAGGTAGAGTTTTCCACAATGATTTTGCAGCATCTATAGCTGATTTTGTTATGAAAGAAGGTTTATCTGAAAATAACTCTTCTATAGAACCTTTGAATTTATTATAGTTGAATCCTATACTTGGTTTACTTTGTGAAGATCTTTCATATCCTCTCCAAACATCGTTTGCAGCTTTAGTTCTTTCTTTTCTGTTTTTACCAGGTCTAATATTAAATTTTAAAGCAAGTTCATACCAAGTATGAGTTTTACCATTTTTTAAAATATAATCAATTAATTCTTTTCTTTTCTCCATGTGGATGTTTTAGTTTTAATTTAGTATACAAAGATACAAAATAATTAGCTAAACTTTGATAAGATTAAATAATTATTATTTAAGAATCGTAGTATGTTAAAGTAGTTGAATTTTTTAATCCTCCGTTTAATCTACTTCTTAATGTACTATGAACATATCCTAAAGCTATAGCTGCTTCTTTTATACTATTATAAACTATATTTGTCAAAGCATCAAGAACTTTCTTAGAGTTTACTTTAGCACTATTTTGAGAGACTTTTTTCCTATGTTCTAAAGATAATTTTCTACCTAAATGTGTACTTCTTATTTTTTCTCTTGTCTCTATTGTATGGGTTTTTCCAAAAAAAGTATTCTTATTTCCTTTTTTTGCTAAAGACATTTTTAACTTAGTGCTTTCTGAAACTCCAATTCTTTTTTCACCATTATTAGGTAATACACAATTTAAACCATTTTCATCTAATACATTATAAAATTCTCCATAATGTCTTTCTCTTTCATATAATTTTTCAAATTCACATTCTTCTAAAATTTCAAGATTGTGATTCTCCCATCCATATTTATATAATGAATTATAAAGTTTAACTTGACCTTTACAATTATTACTTTTATAATAATTAATTCTTTTATTAATATTTAAACTAGAACCAATATAAATCTTTCCTGAAGGAGATGTTATTTTATAAATACCTATCATAAATTAACATATTTTGTATTAGTTATAAAATCTTTGTTTAAATATTTTTGTTTTAATTGGTTTAATGTTAATCCAAATAATTTTTCTAAATGTGGATAATCTTTAAATGTTCTCCAGTCACTTCCTGAACTCCAACCATATTTCTTAAAGGTATCAATAACTTCAAACCAATCTGCCTTTTGATCTTGATCGTAATCCTTTTTAATATCCCAACTAATCTCTTTATTATCTATTAATAAACAGAAATCTAACGCAATTCCAAAAACATGATTACTGTCTAACCCTTTTGCATTAGTAACTTTTGGACCAGGTTTAGTTCGACCTTTAGCATATAAAGCATTTTGCTCTTCTATAGTTCTTAATCCTTGAACTATTCTTACTTGTGAATGTTGTGTTAACTTAGAATTACATTCTTCTATAATCTTAGTTACTTCATCTCTTACTTTAGGATGAAGTAATTTAATTCTGTCCTGTGTAACTTTGTCCATATTATATAGTTTTTGTTATTATAGCTCTTGTTCCTAAAGATGTTATACCTCCAGCAACAAAGACAATTAACCATAAATACCAAGCAGCTTTATTTGTATTTGAAGTATTACCTGACTTATTAGTTGCAGGTGACTGTTCTCCAGTACTTGAACCATTTTTTGGCATATCTTTTATCTTAGCACCTAAAGCAATAAATTTTCCTTCTAAAGCTAAATATGCACTATCTTTTGCAATTATTGAATTTTTTAACTTATAAATTTCTGTTTCATTATTACTATTTTTAATTTTAGTATTATTTGAATTTCTAATTTTAGTTCTACTTTTATCAATAATTGTTAAAGGTCTCTTTTCTAAACTATCTATAACTTGATTTAATGTTGATATGATGTGATCTTTATCTGATAATTTTTTAATTAAATCTATATTATGTATTCTTAAAATGTTACAAAAATCAATAAAAGAACTATCATCACATGGAATGTTAGTAGGTTGGTTTTGTAAAGTTTTTAATGATTCTTTGATTAAACTATCACAGTCATTTGTAATAACTATAGGTGTAGTTTTAGATGGAAGTCTTTTTCTACTACAACTAAATAAAAGTAATGGTAAAAAAATAAATAAAATAAGTATCCTGTTTTTCATATAATTAATTTTCTATTTGTTCTTGTGGAATATCTGTTTCTTTTATATTAGCTATTGCATTATCTTTATAATTATCAATATTTTCTAATAATTGTAATAATAAACCTTGTGGTAATAATCCTAGTAGTGAAGCATTTTTTAATATAGATACTAATTGAAATATTAATATAGGTAAAACAACGGCTTCATCTAAAAATCCTGCTGCTGGAAAACCTTTTTGAATGGAAAGTACAACTGCAACAATTGCAGAA
>Ga0116184_10005274_pt1 | contig 9972 bp, 8 predicted proteins | sample AD_JPNNA5_MetaG_FD_89886 | JGI IMG/M metagenome (GOLD analysis project Ga0116184, IMG submission 89886) | Active sludge microbial communities of municipal wastewater-treating anaerobic digesters from Japan - AD_JPNNA5_MetaG | ecosystem: Engineered > Bioreactor > Anaerobic > Digestate | place...
GTTGTCACCAGGCATAACCATCTCGCGTCCTTCTGGTAAAGTAATTTCTCCAGTTACGTCAAGGGTACGTAAGTAAAATTGAGGACGATATTTATTGTGGAATGGAGTGTGACGTCCTCCTTCTTCTTTTTTCAAAACGTAAACTTCGGCTTTGAAAACAGTATGAGGAGTAATGGTACCAGGTTTTGCAATAACCATACCACGTTTAATTTCTTCTTTATCAACACCACGAAGCAATAAACCTACGTTGTCACCAGCTTCTCCACGATCCAAAATTTTACGGAACATTTCAACACCGGTAATAACTGTTTTCTTCTTCTCAACACCAAGACCAACAATTTCCATTTCGTCTGATGTGTTAACAACACCAGTTTCGATACGACCTGTAGCTACAGTACCACGACCAGTGATAGAGAATACGTCTTCTACCGGCATAAGGAATGGTTTGTCTGTGTCGCGTGGAGGAATTGGAATAAAGGTATCAACTGCATCCATCAATTCCATAACTTTTTCTTCCCACTTAGGATCTCCATTAAGAGCACCTAAAGCAGAACCGCGAATAACAGGAGCAATATCTCCTTCAAAATTATAGAAATTCAAAAGTTCACGCATTTCCATTTCAACAAGGTCAAGCATTTCTGCATCTTCAACCAAGTCAACTTTGTTCATGAAAACTACAATTTTAGGAACATTTACCTGACGAGCAAGAAGAATATGTTCACGGGTCTGAGGCATAGGGCCATCAGTTGCTGCTACAACGATAATAGCACCGTCCATCTGAGCTGCACCAGTTACCATGTTCTTAATATAGTCAGCGTGACCAGGGCAATCTACGTGTGCGTAGTGACGGTTAGCTGTCTGATATTCAACGTGAGCTGTATTAATTGTAATACCACGTTCTTCTTCTTCAGGAGCGTTGTCTATAGAATCGAAAGAACGAACTTCAGATAACCCTTTTTTTGCAAGCACCATAGTAATTGCAGCGGTCAAGGTTGTCTTTCCATGGTCAACGTGACCAATGGTTCCAATATTAACGTGAGGTTTTGACCTGTCAAATTTTTCTTTTGCCATAACTCAAAATTGTTGAAGATTATTAATTTATAATTATTTTCAAAAAAATAAACGTTATTATCGAATTTATTCAATACATCAAAAATCAAAATAATCAATCAAATAATGGCAAATCTATCTGATTGATTTTTAGAGCCATTGATGGGAATTGAACCCATGACCCCTTCCTTACCAAGGAAGTGCTCTACCCCTGAGCTACAACGGCATTTTATTTTAGCCTTTTCACCCTTTGGAGACTTCCTTTTCCGAATTTTCGGCATGCCCTTCCCCCCTGAGCTTAAATGGCACTTTTCATTTCTTCCGTTTTACTCATTTGCAGTATATAATACTACCTATAAGCTATGAGCGGGAGACGAGGCTCGAACCCGCGACCCTAACCTTGGAAGGGTTATGCTCTACCAACTGAGCTACTCCCGCAAACCAGTGGGGAGAGAAGGATTCGAACCTCCGAAGGCATCAGCCAGCAGATTTACAGTCTGCCCCAGTTGACCGCTTTGGTATCTCCCCATAAGGTATTTCAATGAACAGAGCCGATGGAGGGAGTCGAACCCACGACCCGCGGTTTACAAAACCGCTGCTCTGACCACTGAGCTACATCGGCGATTTCAGGCTGTTTACGCCCGAAAAACCACCCTCCAAAATCGGTTTGCAAATGTATAATAATTTGTCAAGATAAAAAAATTTGAACCGAAAATTATGAAGAGTTTATGAACGCTTTTTCTCCTTCGTCTTGATTACCTGATTCCGTAATGCTTCAATTGCCTCAGTAACAGCCTCTTCGAATGTCTTGGCCTGCCGGCGGGCAAATAAATCATTGCCGGGAACTTCCAGACGAATTTCAGCAATTTTGTTGCCCTGCTCCATATTGTTCTCGAGCTTCAGTACAATTTCAGCACCCAGAATGCGCTCATCAAACTGCTGAAGTTTTGTAATCTTTTTGTTGATGAAATCGAGAAGCTTTTTATCGGCATCAAAATGTACCGAACTTACATTGATTTTCATAGAAGCCTCCTTTCATTTATTATGCCCTCGGATGGGCCTGTTTATAAACTTTTTTAAGTTTTTCAAATGAATTATGGGTATAAATCTGCGTCGCCGCCAGGTTGGCATGGCCAAGCAGTTCCCTGATGGCATTGAGATCTGCACCATGATTCAGCATGTGGGTGGCAAAACTATGCCGGATAATATGCGGACTTTTTCGTGCAATGGTGGTCACCTGACCAAGATAATAATTTACGGTACGATAAACAAGTTTGGGGTATAACGATTTTCCGTTATCACGCACCAGAAAGGTATCTGTTTTTCCAAGTTCCCTGTTTCTTTCAGCAAGGTAATGAGTACAAAGGTCCTTAAGGATAAATGAAATGGGGATGATTCGCTGTTTGTTTCTTTTTCCAGTCACCCTGATTTCCATTTCTTCGAATCGGATATCTGAATCGCGAAGAGAAATCAACTCACTCAACCGCATGCCGGTCTGGTAAAGCATTTCCAGAACAAGACGGTCGCGCAATCCCCCGAAGCCTTCTCCAAAGTCTACCTCCGAAAGAAGCTGCCGCATCCGGTCCTCATCAACAAAATCCGGCACCCCTGAACGGGTTCTGGGACGTTTTATCATCAGCATCGGATCGGAAGAAAGGCGGCCTTCACGCATTTCAAAACGGAAATAGGAATGAAGGGATGTCATTTTTCTGTTCACACTCCTGGCTGAGAGCCCTTTTTCGAGCATAGAGGCAATCCATGACCTTATTATCAGAGGGTCTTCGGAAATTTCTTCCAGGGAGGTGACGGCCCTGCAGAAAGTTTTGTATTGTTCAAGATCGGTTTTATAAGACAGAACGGTATAAGGAGATACTCTCCTTTCGGATATCAGATACGTAAGAAAAACATCCGTCTGCTGCATAGCCAATGGGGTAGAGTACTATACCCGGGCAAAAGAAAATTCTGGCTTTCGCCGAATAAAGCAACCCCTTATTCCTGCTCCTGTTGCAACCGCTGCAGGTAAGCCGCTCTGGTGATAACTTCGCGCCGGCGAACCGATGGCTTTTTATAGGCCTGTCGTTCGCGCAATTCTTTAATGATTCCGGTTTTTTCAAATTTCCGCTTAAATTTCTTCAGCGCTCTTTCAATATTATCACCTTCCTTGATCGGAACTATAATCATAATATCAACCTTTTTTAAATGAGCCGCAAAGTTAAAAAAAATAATAAAATAACACAAATTTCATACGTCTGCTTTTTACCCGGATACTGAATCGGATCCGGAACGTACTGGTACCTGGAAGGGTGTTATCAAGTGGTGGCGTTCGTATTAAATCCGCAGAAAAACAAATAGATGCAAGCCTTTGGCGATTTTGGAATACGGGAATTGTAGGTATAAGCTATTCGACCGACAGGTATGGATAGATTTTCCGGAAAACTGAATCGGGAAGTATCTGATTATCTTTAAGTTCATTTACATCGGTAATTTTTCCTTTAATATCCCTGAATTTCAGAATGGATCGTGCATTCCAGCGGGAAAGATAGGGATGAAGTGAGAGTTCTTTCTCGCCGACACGATTGACAGGTATTTTTTTTATGTGCAGCGAGTCGCATACAAAGTATTCATTGAGCACCTTCAACATTTCAGGATGCATTCCGTAAACCTCCCGCAATTGTTCCATGCTCACAAATCCTCCCAGACGGGTGCGATAATTTATGATTCTCCTTGCTGTGACGGGTCCGATACCATTAAGCCGTACAAGAGCTACAGAGTCGGCCGTATTAATTTCTCCTGCATAATGGCTTCCCGGGTTTGTTGGTTTATGGTATTCTTGTGAATAAAATTTTTTTTCACCCCCTGGACTTTCATGCACTGCAGTATCCGTTTCTTTAGCTCTGCTCTGAGGGATCTGCACATAAGGAATAATGCTCCGAACCCATGTTGAATCCAGTCCGTATATTCTGAATAAATCCTCTGGTTTTCTAAACCGGCCACCGGCATTTCTGTATCGTATAATGATACCGGCCTGCCTCTTTGTTAGCCCTATGCGCTGCCAGTCTTCTTCCGCTAGTATATTAGGATCAAAAGGTACAACAGAAATAACCCGAAAAGAATCTGGCACATGCCAGAGTGAGTCGGCCAGTGCCAGAAGTTTATTTTTCTGTTCCTGCGTAATTTTCCTTTGCGGTAGCAAGGGGATTAAGGTATTGAAAAAAATCAGAAGCAACAGTAACACGGAAAGAACCAAAATTCCGTTTCGTTCTCCGCGTGAAAAATTCAGCCAAAGGTCAGCTAGTTTCCTAAACAGGCTCATACCTCAGAAAGGATAACCGATTGCTATGCTCAGGGCGAAATCTTTTTTTTCGGGAATATGGTTCAGGAATGTCCAACGTTCTCCTTTCGGCAACGAAGGATTTCGCGTTTTCATTCCTACGTCGATTCGGAAAATGAAGAAAGAAAAATCAAAACGGAATCCCGTGCCTGTGCCCACTGCAATGTCGGAAAGGAAACGGTTCAGTTTAAACAAGGCGCCCGGCCGTTCATCATTGTTTCGGATGGCCCAAATGTTTCCTGCATCAGCAAACAAAGCTCCTTCAAGCTTCCAGAACAACTTGAACCTGTACTCAACATTTGCCTCAAGTTTAATATCGCCCAATGAATTCGGATATCGGGAGATGGTGTCATTGTATGTTCCTGGCCCGAGGGTACGGACCTGCCAGGCTCGGATGCTGTTAGCCCCTCCCGCAAAGAACTTTTTTTCAAACGGCATGGTAAGTGAATTCCCGTAAGGAAACCCTACGCCGGCATAGAAACGGTAAACCAGCCAGTCAGTAGGATTGAGCAGATGGTTGTAGCGGAAATCCAATTCTCCCCTCACAAACTGTGAGAATTGTGTACCGAAAATTTCATAGAATCTTCTGGTGGTATCGTAACCAATCAGTTGACCTTTTTTTCCGGAAAGGTTGAAATAGGTCGCCAGAAGATTTCCAGCCGATTCCATATTGGTCCTGAAATAAACGAAATCTTCCTTCTTCCGAAGATTCTGGTTATTGAAAACAAAAGTCAACCCGGATACCAGCACAAAATGGTCCTGATAACTATTCTCAAGATAGGGCTTTCCTTTTATGCTCTCAAGAAAAGCCGGATCGATGGAAAAAATCTTTACTGCATTTAACTCAACCGGATTGACTATAAAGGTGTTGAACGCATTACCCTGCCATGTATAACCGAAGGTCGCATTGGCAATAGTGCGGGTATAATCAGGTCTTCTTTGATAATTGTAAGCAAATGAAAGGGATGTTGAAGGGCTGTAACGCTTAACAAACTGGGCTGTTCGCAAAGGCAGCCAGAACCTGGGAATCCGTATGCCCGATTCCATTCCGAATTCAATAGTATTCCTGAAGCCTGATGCAAACTGGCGCGGATATGTTTCCACAGCACCTTTAACCCGAAGGTTAAATCGTTCAGCTCCACGGAATAAATTCTTATGTTCATAATTGAAATTCCCCGCCATTCCAATGTTTCCTGAAGAATTGGTGCCTTCGGCTTCCAGAGCATACGACTGCATTTCCTGGGGATACAGATGAATACTTCCATTCAGCTGCCTTTCCAATGATAGAGCACCCGAAGCTTTTGCTTCTTCAAACTGAATATCAGTAAACCGGAACACTTTAAGGGAGGATAACCGCTGATAAGTCTTTGTAACATTTGCCTGATTGTATAACTGACCGGGCTGAATGAAGATGGCTGAAGCAATGGTACGGGGTTTAACGGGAGAAAGCCCTGGAGCCACAAAACGTATTCCGTCAAAGATGGCCGTATCAGTCTTTGAAAATATTATGGCCGCTGAATCGGACATTCTTTTCTCTCTTCCCGATGCGTAAACCATCAGATTACGAACTTTGTAACGCGGATGGCTTCCCTGCACCAATTTACCCCTACTGTCGATCTCCGTGTATTTCCCAACATTGAGGGTTAAATCAATGCTCTTCATAATTTGAGATGTATCGGCAGTATACCATATATAATCTTTCGAAAAACTATAAAATCCTCTGTTCTTCAGATAGGACTCAATCCGCAAACGTTCATTCTGCAACACATCCACGTCATAAACTATCCCCGGTTTGACAAGGGAGTTTGCAGTATCGCGCATAAGATAAGGAATCAAAACCGTATCCTCGACTGAATAATGAAAAGACCTGATGTGATAAGGTGTACCACTATTAATGTTGAATGTTACATAGGCTTCTTTTTTCCTGAAAAAAACCTCATGATCCACCTTTGCGTTAAAATAACCTTTGTTGACCAGATATAACCGCAATTGTTCCGCCGAGCGGCTTGTCTGATATTCATCAAAAACGACGGGAGCCTCCCCTATCTGTCGAAAGCCACGGTTGATCCAGTTGTTTTTTTCAGGTTTCGACCGATTGTACAACCAGAGGTGAAATCGAAAACCCAGAACGCGTTTATTGGGACGCTGCCGTATATAGGTCTGCATCTCGCTTTTGTTCAGCTGCCGTGCATTGGTTTTAATCCGGGTTTCGGATAACAGGTATTGGCCTTCGGGAACATACTTTGCGGGGAAACAGCCGGAAAGAGTCAATGCCCCGATAACCGGAAGGAACCATTTCCGGAAGAAAGTCCTGAAAAGACCCAGCACAAAATATGGTAGCGGTTTTTTCAACAATCCACAAATATAAGTAACTTCGGCAATCCGAAAATAATCAAAACCTGCACACTTTGTGAAAAAGATATTTCCTGAACACAGAAAAATTCATTTACCGGCCAGTTTAAGAAAACTTGCCCGATCGCTTAGAGAAAAAAAAGTACGGGATGAAACCCGCTTGTTTCTGGTGGAAGGGGAAAAAATGGTGCTCGAATTACTGAAATCGGATTACAGAATTGCATGGATAGCCGCAACTGAAAGCTGGATCAGTGAACAAGGGTATAAATGCGCCAAAACGGATCTCTATGAAGTGGAGGAAAGCCTGCTGGCTGGCATCAGCGGACTAAAAACGCCCAATCGTGTTCTTGCCGTGGTTCATATGCCAGAAACCCCGGTACTGCAGATACCAGAAAGAACTGATCTATGTTTGGTTCTTGACGGGGTGCAGGACCCAGGTAATACAGGTACCATCCTTCGACTGGCCGACTGGTTTGATATCCGCTATGTAGTGCTTGGAGAAACCTCTGCCGATTCCTTCAATCCAAAAACCGTCCAGGCATCCATGGGGAGCATCTTCCGGGTTCATGTTATCCGCACGGATGCAGCTGCAATTTGCAGGAACATGCAGCGTCAGGGGTGGAATATTTATGGGATGGACCTGCAGGGGACAAACCTTTATGAGGCGGAACTGAAGCTTCCAGCTATGATTGTTCTTGGGAATGAGTCGCGTGGCTTGTCAAAACAAATTAGCAGGGAGATCAGCCAGTTTCTTACGATTCCCCGCGGAGGTCCCGGCTCTGGCGCTGAATCCCTCAACGTTGGTATGGCTGCTGCCATCGTCTGCGCCGAATTTCGAAGACGCTTTCCAGGATAATCAGAAGCCCATCAAATATGCAAATTGAACATGAATTAGTCTAAGATCCTGCATTTAATTCATTGTAACTGCTGGAGTCGCTTTCCAGCTATCTGAAAAGGAAAATTGCTTACGAGGCTATTGAAAACGTATTATTCAAAATGAAAATTCAGCAGAACAATATGCGAAGTAAGCTGGTTCAAACCTGTGGCTGCAAGATCCCTGTCAAGTATATCGCGCATTCCAACAGAGAGTTTCAGTTCGGTTGAAAGTTTGAAATAAACCAGGTAGAAATCCATTCCTACCCCTATTTCGCCATAAAAATCAAGTGGTTTGAGGTTGATGCGAAGGGTTTCTCCCTGCTCTTTGCCCAGTTTCAGCTTATTTTCCTTTTTTGCAGCCATATCGTACCTGATGCTGGTTCCTGCTATGAGATACGGACGCACATTATTCAGTCGTTCTCCCCTGTATTTTACAAGAAGCGGAAAATCAAGATAGTTGCTTTCTACCTGCACCTGTCCGTACTGAATATCTGATGCCACTCCAGTAACGAAAACATTTCTTTGGCCAAAAACCAGACCGGGAAGGAAACGAAGGGCAAAAGCATCGTTGATCCGCAATTCCGAGACGATATTTACATTAAATCCAGGGCTCAGCTGGTAAAGGTCCATATAAAGCGAGTCTCCGTTTCCGGTACGTATGCTTCGGCTGTTACGTTCAAAACTGAAGTCCATTGCATTGAGACCAACACAGAATCCAAAATGGATTTTCTTGTTATCAACTATCTGGTAATTGAGAACTTTTTTTACCTGGCCAAATGAAACCAACCCGATAGTAAGACAAAATAATGCAACAAAGAATATTCTCTTCAAAACTTTCGCTGTTAACAATGTCTGTAACCTTTAACGAACAAGGCGCTAAAATATTATAAAATCCTTACTCATCCAATTTTTCGTGTTCGGGTTTGATTCCCGCATAAATTCTTGCAACACCGAAAGTAACAGGGAAGGAAGTTGTAACCAAAAATCCGGCATCACTTAGCATCCTGCAGAAATGTTCCCCCTGGGGGAAGGCTTCAGCAGATCTGTTGAGGTACCTGTAAGCATTGGCATCTCCTGACACAAGTCTGCCAATTAAGGGAATAATTCTTCTGAAATAAAACAGATACAGGTTACGAAAAAAAGGATTACCGGGTACGGAAAATTCCAGGACGGCGATTGCCCCTCCGGGTCGAACCACCCTGTAAATTTCTGAAAGACCTTTTCCTGGATTTCCGAAATTTCGGACTCCGAATGCTACCATAACAGCATCAAAGGTATCGGCATCGAAAGGTAAAGCTTCCGCATCAGCCAGCACACATTCAACCCTATCCTGAATACCTTTTTTCTGAATTTTGCGCATGGCAATCCGAAGCATCTCCTCTGAAATATCGGATGCGACTATCTTTGCGTTCCGATTTTCCGCAGCAAGTAATGAAAGGTCACCCGTACCGGCTGCAATATCAAGTATTTTTTCAGCTTTCTTCAGTTCCGGAAGCTGTATCAGTTTTTTTCGCCAGGCACGGTCCATATTAAAGGAAAGCATATGGTTCAGCAGGTCATATTTACGGGCAATCCTGTCAAACATGACGGTAACCTGCTCTTTTTTATCGGCCTGCAATTCCGAATAGGGTCTGATTTCTCTAAAGCTCTCCATAGTTCCTGTTGACAGAGTGACAAAGTTAGACTGTTTTTTATCATTTGGCTTTCTGATGGAATTGTATTTTATATATTTGAAGACTTTTAACTGAACCAAAATGATTGCAGTCATAACAGGAGCCACTTCAGGAATAGGCAGGGCTATTGCATTCCATCTGGCCGAACATGGATATGATCTTATCCTGACAGGGCGTAGAAAAAAGCTGCTGGAAGAGTTGAGCCAGACACTTGCTGCCGGGTTTGGAATCAGGGTTCTTCCCCTGTGTTTTGATATCAGAAAGAAGGAGGAAGCCGAAAAGTATCTTGTACATTTACCGGATGACTGGCAGGAAATTGACGTTCTCATCAACAACGCCGGACTGGCAGCAGGATTTCACCCCATCCATGAGGGAGACATATCCGACTGGGAGCAGATGATCGATACGAACATCAGGGGGTTGTTGTATGCAACACGTTACATTGCGCCGCTTATGACAGCCCGGCGAACGGGACACATTGTCAATATCAGTTCCATTGCAGGCAAGGAAGTGTATCCCAACGGAAATGTTTACTGTGCAACCAAGCATGCTGTTGAAGGATTAACCAGGGGAATGCGGATTGACCTGCTTCCCTATGGCATAAAGGTTACTTCGGTGAGCCCGGGGGCAGTTGAAACGGAATTTTCGCTGGTAAGGTTCAAAGGCGATGCCCAGAGAGCAAAGGAAGTA
>Ga0116184_10005277_pt1 | contig 9967 bp, 10 predicted proteins | sample AD_JPNNA5_MetaG_FD_89886 | JGI IMG/M metagenome (GOLD analysis project Ga0116184, IMG submission 89886) | Active sludge microbial communities of municipal wastewater-treating anaerobic digesters from Japan - AD_JPNNA5_MetaG | ecosystem: Engineered > Bioreactor > Anaerobic > Digestate | place...
CCATCGACCATAATTTTACGACGGTCTATATCGTAATTATATTGTTTCTGAATCGCTTCTGCTATTTGAATAGCATTAACAGAACCAAATATTTTACCAGAAGTACCGGCTTTAGCCCCAATTTTAAGTGTGATATTTTGTAATGCGTCGGCAATTTTTTGAGCTTCTTTTTTAATTTTTTCTTCTTTAAAAGCTCTTTGTTTTTGGTTTTCAGCAACAATTTTTCTGTTTGTTTCTGTAGCTTCAAGTGCTAATCCTTTAGGGATTAAGTAATTTCGAGCATAACCGTTTTTTACTTTAATTACATCGTTTTTATAACCGAGTGTATTTATGTCTTGTTTTAAGATAACTTCCATGTTTAGCCCTCCTTTATTTTAATAAATCACCAACATAAGGTAATAAAGCAATATGTCTTGCTCTTTTTACAGCTTGTGCAATTTTTCTTTGGTATTTGTCTGATGTTCCGGTAATTCTTTTAGGAAGAATTTTACCTTGCTCATTTACAAATTTTAATAGAAAATCGGCATCTTTATAGTCAATATATTTTATTCCGCTTTTTTTAAAACGGCAATATTTTTTCTTTTTAACATCAACATTTATTGGTGTTAAATATCTTATTTCTGAATTTGCTGCACTCATAATCGTGTGTTTTTTAATGAATAAATCAGTTTATGCTTCTGTTTTTTGAACTTTTGGTTTATCGCTTCTTTTCTTTTCGTTATAAGCCATCGAATGTTTATCGAGCTTTATTGTTAAGAAACGAAGTATTCTTTCATCGCGTTTATAAGCGATTTCTAAATCTTTCACAGTTGTACTATCAGCCTTAAATTCAATAAGATAGTAAAAGCCTGTTGATTTTTTTTGAATGGGATAAGCCAACTTTTTCAATCCCCAATTGTTTTCGAAAACAATTTCAGCTCCTTTTTCAGCTAACAGCTTATGGAACTTGCTTACCGCTTCCTTCATCTGATCTTCAGATAAAACGGGAGTCATAATGAAAACGGTTTCGTACTGATTTGTCATTGTTCTTTGATTTTTAATTAATTAATTATATTTATTTTTTATTGGATGGCAAAATTACAAAAAATATTTTATTAAACAACTACTGAAAATGAAATATATATGTAATTGAGTAGAAAATTTCAATTTTTAACACCCTTAAATAGGAGAAAAAACAGGATAAAAATAATAGGAAGGATGAAAATAGGGTACGATAAAATACCGTATAAAGAAGTATTTGTTGTGTTTAATACCCAATTATTGGTAAACTGAAAGGAATTATTAAACAATACAACAAACTGAAAAACAATCCAATAAAAAAAAATAGTTAAAAAAGAAACAAAAAAGATTTTTTTAAAAGAGCACACATTATTATATAGTCCTATAAAAATTCCAATTGGGATACTTATAAATAACAGATATATAGCAAAAAACAAATATTTTATACTAATTTCTTCCCAAAAAAATGTTTTATTATCATTTAAATAATTAAGTATTAAAGAAAATAAAAATAATAAGAGAACAAATACGATAGATGCTATTCCAAAAAAGAAAACACCTTTAAAAGAATTTGAAAGATATGTAAATATTTTTTTCATTTTAAAATGTCAACATATAATACTTGATATGTTTTCTATTTTGAAAAATATTTTTTCAAGTTGAATAAATGATAATATCTAATTTTATTATCCCAATAATTGTTTTACCAAATCCGAAACCATTTTATTATCGGCTTTACCTGCGAGTTCTTTAGATGCGATTCCCATTACCTTCCCCATGTCTTTTATGGAAGATGCGCCGGTTTGAGAAATAGCTTGTTGAATAATTTTTTTAATTTCTTCTTCGCCCATTTGTGCTGGTAGGTATTGTTGAATTATATTTGCTTGAAATAATTCGGGCTCGGCTAAATCTATTCTGTTTTGGGTTTTATAAATTTCGGCAGCTTCTCTTCTTTGTTTTACTAATTTTTGCAACAACTTTATTTCATTCTCATCTGTAACCGGCTCTGTTGATGATTGTGCTAGTAGTAGTGCTGCTTTAACACCACGTAATGCTTCTAATTTTTCTTTTTCTTTAGCAAGCATCGCTGTTTTAATATCTGCATTTATTTTTTCTGTAAGACTCATATCTTTTATATTAATATTGATTTTTTTAGAATTAAAAATCAAAACTAACTATTTTGAAAATAGGAAACAAAAAAAAGTGCAGAAAACCCCCGTAATCTGCACTTAAAGGCATAATATAACTAAACTAAAACTAATCTACATTATCATGAAGGAACGAATTATTTTGCTTTAGTTCCACTCTTTTATTTTCATCTTCCGAAAGGGTATATCTAGATATATGCGATTCTGAAGATGGAGTTACCTCAGCAAGAACTACATTTTTTCTTAAATAAGCAGGTTCCTTTTCTAATTCTGATAAACCTTGAGCTGTTTTAATTTTCATACTCAGCTCTCTTAATTTTTTTATACGCTCTTGACTTTTTCTTAAAACTTCATCGGGTGTTGATTCGCTTCTGTCAATTCTTTCAATCGGTTTGTATATTTCTTTATTGTCGTCTGTTTTAGTTAAAATAACAGGTTCGTTCAAAACATTTTTTTCAAATTCAAACAATGGCTTATCATTTGAATCGATCGTATTTTCTATTTCAAATAAAACTTCATTGGGTTCATTATGATCTACCGAGTGATTATCGGTTACTTGATCTTTTTCTTTTATAGTTAGTTTAAAATCGGTATAATTCACTTTTTCAATTACCGGAGGTGCTATTATTCTTTCGGCCGGTTTTTCTTGATCGAGTGGGGTAACGATTTTTTCTTTTTGCTTAACGAGTGGTGTATATTCGAATGCTTCAACGGAATCGAAACCAGTAGCAATTAAGGTAACACCAACTTTATTTCCTAATGTTTCATCGGTGCCATTTCCCCAAATAATTTCTGCAGAAGAACCCGATTCTCTTTGTATATACTCTGTTATTTCTGAAACTTCGTCCATTCTTATTTCTTCAATACCTGAAGCAATATAGAGTAATATATTGCTTGCCCCTTTTATTTGGTTATCGTTTAACAAAGGCGAAGACAAAGCCATTTCAACAGCATTAAGCGCTCTATTTTCTCCTTCAGCAAAACCGGAACCCATAATAGCGACACCGCTATTTTTCATTACGGTTTTTACATCTTCGAAATCAACATTAATATATCCAGGAACAGTAATAATTTCGGCTATTCCTTTTGCTGCAGTCGTTAAAATATTATCAGCTCTTCCGAATGCCTCAGAAAGACATAGGTTTCCAAAAAGCTCTCTTAATTTATCATTACAAATTACAAGAAGTGTATCAACATTTTTTCTTAATTCGCGAATTCCTTCATCGGCTTGCAATCTTCTTTTTCTTCCTTCAAACATAAATGGAATAGTAACAATAGCTACTGTTAAAATGCCCATTTCTTTAGCTGTTGCAGCAATAACAGGAGCAGCACCTGTTCCGGTTCCACCACCCATTCCTGCAGTAATAAAAAGCATTTTTGTATTTTTTTCGAGTAATGCTTTTAGCTGATCTAAATTCTCGATGGCCGCATTTTTCCCGACAGCAGGAATAGATCCGGCACCTCTTCCTTCGGTAAGACTGGCGCCAATTTGCACCTTCGTAGGAACAGGACTCATATCAAGAGCTTGTTCATCGGTATTGCATACGATGAAATCAACTCCTTCAATGCCTTGTTTGAACATGTGGTTAACAGCGTTACTTCCGCCGCCACCTACTCCAATCACCTTTATAATGGATGATTGGTTTTTAGGAAGATCAAATTGTATCATGTCTGTCATAGGTATTTTCTTCTGGATAAAATTAAGTAAATGTTATTATGACCAATACGCTTTTATAAATTATTTATCAACATGAATTTCATACAAAATGTTAATATTTTTCGATGCATCACTATTGTTAAATTCATAAATAAATTAAACCAATTGTAAATTGAAAATATCCGTTGGATTATTTTAAATTATACAATGGTAATGCCGACGACATATATGCAATCGGTATTAAGTATTAATTTGAATCTTCATCTTCAAAAAATTCTTTTCCTTTCGTAAATATTTTATCGAAGAAACTTCCTTTTGTTTTATTTGAATGGGTTGAAACTTTCTTTTTTTCTTTTGGATTTTCATTTACGGTTTCTTTCACCGGCTCTTGGTAATCTTGTTTTTCCATTTTTTCAAATCCTTTCAAAACCAAGCCTACTCCGGTTGCATACATCGGACTTGCAATTTCGTCGGATACTGTATTTGCTAAATGTTCGTTTGGGTAACCGATGCGGGTATCCATTCCGGTCATAAATTCTGTAAGCTGGGCAATATGCTTTAACTGTGCGCCACCACCAGTTAATACGATACCGGCGATTAATTTTTTTTCGAGTCCTGAATTTTTTATTTCATAAAAAACATGTTCAATTATTTCTTCCATGCGAGCTTGTATGATGCTTGCCAAATTACGCAGGGATATTTCTTTGGGCTCTCTTCCTCTTAATCCAGGAATTGATACTATCTCTTCGTCTCTATTTTCGCTGGCTAAAGCTGATCCGAATTTAATTTTTAATGCTTCTGCCTGACTCCGTATAATGGTACACCCTTCTTTTATATCTTCTGTAATCACGTTCCCTCCAAAAGGAATAACGGCAGTATGTCGAATAATTCCATCTTGAAAAATAGCAATATCGGTTGTTCCACCGCCTATATCTACTAATACAACACCAGCTTCTTTTTCTTCTTCACTTAAAACGGCATCAGCAGATGCCAAGGGCTCTAAAATAAGCTCTGCTACTTCTAAATCTGCTTTCCCTACACATTTGTGAATATTTTTAGCAGCCGCTACTTGACCGGTAATAATATGAAAATTTGCTTCTAAACAAATACCCGACATACCAACTGGATCTTTTATTCCGGGTTCTTTATCTACAATATACTCCTGCGGAATTACATGAATAATTTCTTCACCGGGTTGCATAACCAGTTTATACATATTTTCAACTAATATGTCTATATCGCGTTGTTTTATCTCATCGTCTAAGGTATTGCGCATAATATTTCCTCGATGCTGAATGCTTTTAATATGTTGTCCTGCAATACCTACGTTTACAACACGTACATTAACCCCTGATTTTTGCGCTGCTTCTTCAACCGCCATGCGAATTGACTGAACTGTTTTCTCAATATTCGCAACTACTCCGCGCGTTACACCGATGGATTCTGATTTTCCAATTCCTAATACTTCAATTTTACCATATTCATTTCTACGTCCTACGATGGCAGCAATTTTTGTTGTACCAATGTCTAAACCGACAACTATTTCTAATGATTCCATATATTTTTGAATTTAAATTTTTGAACAAACTATTTGATTTTCGTATTTTAGATTTATTACGTTATAATGCTCCCATCCCGTTTTATTCAGTATTTGCTTGTAAAAAGCATATAATTTTTTAAATTTCTCATCCATCTTTTCGGTGTTTCCAAACAATATGGTTTGATTTCCAATTTTAGTAAACAATTCTATTTCTTTATTTTTATTAATAAATATCTCTTCTATCATCGCACTCCAAAAAGCATCTTGTTGAATAAAAGAAGCAATTTGATATACCTTATATAAGGATGTATTTTTAATTAGTGAATCTTTTTTAGAAAGACTTTTTTCTGCTACACATAATTTATCATGATATCTATTCTCAATAAAACCATTTGCAACAATTACTCTTGCAGTATAATTAGAACTCGCAGGCATTGTTTTTCCGTTTTCATCAATGTAAAACGACTGTTGATACTGATTGAAAACTTTAATAAGAGGAGTTTTCTGCACTATCTTTATTCCTATATCTCCATTAATATTCATGAACACGTCTGCTTTTTCTACATACGGTATTTTATAAAGAAGTGATTCTATGTTATTCAAATTAATATCATGAATTTTAGAATCTTTCATTTTAATTCCATTCGTTTCTAAAAATTGAAAAACATCCGCCTCTGTTAGCAAATAATCAGCATGGTTATATTGTATTAACAACTCCACTTTCTTGCAATTAATTTGATTATGGTGTATATTAACAAAACTCGTTAAGACGATTAAGCCTGAAACAAGGATAAGCCAACATGCAATGATTAAAATTTTCTTTAACATGACTATTGTGAAATTTTTAACATATTAAGCAAACTTTTTTCTATTGGTAATACTAATTGATCAATATCTCCAGCACCAATAGTAATCAACACATCTAATTTTCTTTTAATAAGCTCTTCTACTAAATTTTCTTTTTTACATACCATTTTATTTTTCATGTTTATCTTTTCACAGAGCATTTGAGATGTTACTCCTTCAATTGGCTTTTCTCTTGCAGGATAAATATCTAATAAAATCAGTTCATCAAGTAATGCGAGACTCTCTGCAAAGCCTTGAATCAAATCTCTGGTTCTTGAAAACAAATGAGGTTGAAAAACACCCGTAATTTTTTTTTCTGGATACAATTCTCTCGCTGCCTGTATACATGCTTTTATTTCTTGTGGGTGATGTGCATAATCATCAATATAAATTAATTTTTCTTTTTGAATACGATAATCAAAACGACGTACTACACCTGTATAAGAGGCTAGTGCTTTTTTTATTTCGTTCGGCTTAACGCCCATATTTAGAGCAACAGCCGATGCAACGATGGCATTCTCCACATTATGTAAGCCCGGTACACCTAATTTCACAGCTAGATTAAACCCTTCGGGGCCACTGATTGAAAAATAGAAATAGCCTTTTTTAATTTGAACATCTTTTGCTGAATAATCCGCATTTTCGAAGGCCGAATAGGTATGAGCAACTGCAGTTAAATTATTTAAAGCAAGCCCTTTTTTAAAAAATATTTTTCCGTTTTTGCGTGTCTGATTTGCAAACATTCGGAATGAATCAATCAAATAATTTTGATTTCCATAAATATCGAGATGATCGGCATCCATAGAAGAAATGATGGCGATATCCGGGTGTAGTTGTAAGAAAGAACGATCGAATTCATCGGCTTCTACAACAGCAATTTTATTTTCTTTCGATAATATTAAATTCGATTTATAATTTTTACTAATCCCTCCAATAAAAGAAATAACATCTTTTTTAGACTCTTTCAAAATATGAGCAATCATTGAGGTGATTGTTGTTTTGCCGTGTGTTCCTGAAACAGCAATGGTATAGCGATCTTTAGTAATCAGTCCCAATACTTCCGAACGTTTTTTTATAGGGAAATTATTTTTAATAAAATAAAGATACTCTTTATGTTCTTTAGGAACAGCAGGAGTGTAGACAACTAAATCAATATCTGCAGCAAGAGCAGATATATCCTCTTCGTAATGAACCGATATTCCTTCTTTTATGAGTTCTTCTGTTAAAGGCGTTTTTGTTTTATCATACCCGCTTACTTCCACTCCTTGATATTTAAAATATCTTGCCAGTGCACTCATACCGATACCACCTATTCCCAAGAAATATATTTTTTTTATGGATGGAAGGTCTGTCATTTTTCTATTTTTTAATTTTTATTATTTCTTCTACAATTCTTTCAGCGGCATTCGGGAGTGCTAATTTTTTAATATTAATGGATAAGTCTTCGCATTTCTCCGGATTTCTTAACAACTCTTCTACTTCGTTTCCTAATACATTTATACAATCAACGTCTTTAATTAATATGGCTGCATTTGACTGAACCAACGACATTGCATTTTTTGTTTGATGATCTTCTGCTACATTTGGAGAAGGAACTAAAATAACCGGCTTACCCACCATACATAATTCGGAAACAGAAATTGCACCTGCACGTGATATAATTATATCGGCAGCAGCATAAGCATAATCCATTCTATTTATAAATTCCAGAACCATCAAATTCGAATTTGGAAACTTCTTAACCATATCAATTGCAAAAGGATAATATGTTTTTCCGGTTTGCCATATTAATTGAGCATTCTGTCTTATTAATAATTCTAAATATTTAGCAATGCTTTGGTTTATGGTTCTTGCGCCTAAACTACCCCCTATTGCTAATATTGTTTTTTTATTTGGGTTGAGTCCAAAAAACCGAAGGGCTTCTTCTCTTTTGTTTTCAATATCTACTACCTTTTTTCTAACCGGATTTCCTGTAATTACGATTTTTTGAGAAGGGAAATATTTTTCCATTCCTTCGAACGCAACACATATTTTATTTACTTTTTTAGATAAATTTATATTCGATTTCCCCGGAAAAGAGTTTTGTTCTTGGATAAGTGTAGGTATTTTTTTTATGCTAGCTACTTTAACTACCGCCCAACTTGCATACCCCCCCACTCCTATAACAACATCGGGTTTAAATTTATTAATAATTTTATTTGCTTTAAGTAAACTGCTAATCATTTTAATGGGGACCAAGAAATTTTTCCATGTGAGTCTTCGTTGCAAGCCACTTATCCACAATCCTTCAATAGGGTATCCTGCTTCCGGAACTTTAATCATTTCCATTTTGTGTTTCGCTCCAACAAATAATATCGCTACATCATTATAATTATTTTTTAATGTATCGGCAATGGCAATAGCCGGAAATATATGGCCTCCGGTACCCCCTCCACTAATAATCACTTTTATGTTGGAATTATTCTGCATGTTTCTCATTTAAAATTTCGGCTTCTATATTATCTTTTTCAATATCGCTCGAACTATTTTCTTTCCCTGTTTCTTTACTTACACTTAACATGATTCCAATCGCTATTCCGGTAAACCAGATTGAAGTGCCCCCCATACTTACCATTGGCAACGGCTGACCAGTAACTGGCAAAAGATTGACAGCTACTGCAATGTTTATAAACGCTTGAAATACCAAGCTAAAACAACAGCCAAATGTTACAAATGCGCCAAAACTTCCGGGGGCTCTAGTAACAATTCTAACTCCCCTAAATAATAATATTAAATACATTAAGACGATTATAATTCCTCCTATAAGTCCATATTCTTCAATAATAATAGCAAAAATAAAATCGGAATAAGGATGAGGTAGAAAATTTCGCTGTGTGCTATTGCCAGGAAATTTACCTACGATGCCTCCAGTAGAAATAGCTATCTTAGCCTGTTCTACCTGATAATTTCCCTCTTTATCGCCACTTATAAAATTTTCTACTCTGTTTTTCCAAGTGCCTAATCGCCCTTGATTAGGCATATTCATTAAAATGCCAATAAACAATCCCAGCAATAATACTCCTATTCCTATTAAAGAAAGAATATATTTTATATTAATTCGTCCAATAAATAGCATTACCATACAGGTTGCAAACAATACCGCAGAAGTAGAAAAATTGGCCGGTAAAATTAACGAACAAACAAGAATAATGGGTAACATAATTGGGGCAAACGCCGATTTAAAATCTTTAATCTGATCTTGTTTTTTAGATAACAACCTTGCCACATAAAGAATTAAGGCTAACTTAGCAAAATCGGAACTTTGAAAAGTTAAATTTATAACCGGTAATGTTAGCCAACGACTTGCTTCATTAACATTCGTTCCGGAAAATAATGTTAAAAGCAATAAAGGAATAGCAACAAAAATGGAAAGTTGTGATAATCTAGAGTAATATGTATATTTAATTAAATGAGCAGCATACATTAATCCTAAACCGAATAAAAGGATAATAAAATGTTTAATTAAATAATATTCTGTATTTCCATTCTGATAACGATATGCAAGGGTCCCTGTTGAACTATATACGGCTAATAAAGAGAATATAGATAATATGAGAACAACCGTCCATATTACTTTATCGCCCTTTATATGATTAAAAATTTTCAATTCAATAATTTTTAAAGTTCTCTAACTGCTTCTTTAAACATTCTACCTCTTTCTTCATAATTTTCAAATAAATCGAAACTGGCACAAGCTGGTGACAATAGAACAACGTCGCCTTGTTTTCCGATGTAATA